>Ga0170475_115627417_pt1 | contig 11949 bp, 8 predicted proteins | sample Soicark_Litter_5_FD_111474 | JGI IMG/M metagenome (GOLD analysis project Ga0170475, IMG submission 111474) | Avena fatua rhizosphere microbial communities from Hopland, California, USA. Combined Assembly of 48 SPs | reverse complement strand
CGCACGAAGTCGTGCACGCTCTTGATGACCCGGCCGGCCCGCTCTGCTTGCTCGGCGATGCGCTGTGCGGCCTGGCGCACCTGCGGCAGCGTGTCTTCTGCCGGGTCGTTCATCAGGTTCAGTGACCCGACGGCGTAGCTTGCAATCGCGGCCAGGGGCTGGTTCAACTCATGGCTCAGCAGCGAGGCCATCTCGCCGACCGTGGCAAGCCGGGCGGTGGCCTGCAGCCGTTCCTGTTGCTGGCGCGACATTTCCTCCACCTTGCGCTGCGCGCTCAGGTCCAGCGTGGCGCTCATCCAGCCCGTGTGGGCGCCCGTGCCGTCGACGAGCTGCGCCTCGTAGATCATGACCGGGAACCGCTCGCCGTCCCGGCGCATGAACAAGGTCTCATAGCCGTCCCGGGGCGGTGACATGCCCGCCAGGCGCACGGCCTGGCGTTCGAGGTATTCGGGCACCTTCTCGGGAGGCCAGTACGACGGCACGGTCTGGCCGATCAGTTCGGACGCCGGGAAGCCCACCATTTCGCAAAACGCCGGGTTGACATAGGTGATGCGGCCCTGCAGGTCGCGTGCGCGCAGACCAGTGACGAGCGAATCCTCCATCGCCTTGCGAAACGCGAGGGACTCGGCCAAGGCCGATTCGGCCTTGGCGCGCCGCCGCACGTCACGTGCAAGCAGCACGACGACTGCGCCAAGCGCCAGCGACAGGCCGAGCACCAACGCAGTGGTCAGGTTGGGGATCAATTGCGGGCGGCCGCTGCTGCTGTCTACCCGCAGTTGCAGCGTCAGGCCCGGCAGGTCCACGAGGCGCTCGGATTTGAACACCCCTGCGCCGCGCGGCACCCCGGCCCGCGCAAGGCGCGTGCCGTCGCCCTCGACGAACGTGAGCTCGTGCCCGCGCATCACATCGGTAGGCACCACTTCGTCGAGCAGGCGCGGCAGCGACAACGTGGTGACCATGAAGCCTTCCGCACGGCCTTCATTGACGATGGGCATGCAAAGGTCGACGACTTCCTGGCCCAGGGACCCCGGCATCGGCAAGAAATAGGTGCGCGAGAAGGCAGGGCCTGCCTGGCGCTTGGCCACCGCGCAGGCGAGGTCGGCTTCGAGATCGAGGTCCTCCCTCAAGATCTTGCTGAACACGGGCTGCTGGAACGGCGATTCGACCACATCGTCGATGGCCATCTGCCTGTCGCGCCGTTCGATCCGCAACAGCTCCCGGCGGCTGCGCAACAGCTCCCAAGCGTCGCGCCGCCACTGTTGCGGCGAGGGCTGGTTCCACAGAAGTGCCTGCAGGTTCTGCTGGTCCCGGCGCAAGGCCTGTTTCAAGTCCGCGACCACGGCGGCCGTGACGCCGTCCACCGTTTCCTGGGCCCGGTTGTTCTCGAAGTCGAGCGTGAGCCACACCAGCAGCGACTGCGCCACGAGCAGCAGCGCCACCAGCATCGCCCATGGCAGCGCCCGTCGCCAGCGGCGCGGTCGCATCAGTTCGGCAGGGGTCGGCTTGGAGGGGAGCTCGCTCATCCGGCCAGTATTGTCCACGCCGACGGCACGCCGCTACGCAGTTTCGCGCATGTGCGGCGTTGCCGGACAAGGTCCAATCGCATGCCAGCATGGTGCACTGGCAACAGTCCTACAATCCCGACCCACGCCCCGCCTCCTTGACCTCCGCGAGAACCACCGTCATGGCCAATGCAGAAGAAAAACGCGCCGAACTCCGGCGTGCCGCCCTCGAGTATCACGAGTTCCCCACACCTGGAAAAGTGGCTATCGCGGCCACCAAGCAGCTCGTGAACCAGCGGGACCTCGCGCTCGCCTACTCGCCCGGCGTGGCCGCGGCCTGCGAGGAGATCGTGGCTGACCCGGCCAACGCCTTTCGCTATACGTCGCGCGGCAACCTGGTCGCGGTGATCACGAACGGCACCGCCGTGCTCGGCCTCGGCGACATCGGCCCACTGGCCGCCAAGCCGGTGATGGAGGGCAAGGGCGTGCTCTTCAAGAAGTTCGCCGGCATCGACGTGTTCGACATCGAGGTCAACGAACGCAACCTCGACAAACTGGTGGACCTGATCGCCGCGCTCGAACCCACGTTCGGTGGCATCAACCTCGAGGACATCAAGGCGCCCGACTGCTTCTACGTCGAGCGCAAGCTCCGCGAGCGCATGAACATTCCCGTCTTTCACGACGACCAGCACGGCACCGCCATCGTGGTGGGCGCCGCGGTGCTCAATGCGTTGAAGGTCACCGGCAAGGACGTCAAGAAGGTCAAGCTCGTCGCCTCGGGCGCCGGAGCGGCGGCCCTTGCATGCCTCGGGCTGCTCGTGAAGCTGGGCGTGCCCCGCGAGAACATCTGGGTGACCGACCTGGCCGGCGTCGTGTACGAGGGCCGTACCGAGCTGATGGACGAAGACAAGGTCACGTTCGCCCAGAAGACGTCGCTGCGCACGCTGAGCGAGGTCATTGCGGATGCGGACATCTTCCTCGGCCTGAGCGCCGGCGGCGTGCTGAAGAAGGACATGGTGGCGAAGATGGCGGCCCAGCCCATCGTCCTCGCGTTGGCGAACCCCACGCCGGAAATCCTGCCGGAAGAAGTGAAGGAAGTGCGCGCGGACGCGATCATTGCCACCGGCCGCACCGACTACCCGAACCAGGTCAACAACGTCCTGTGCTTCCCGTACATCTTCCGCGGCGCCCTCGACTCGGGCGCCACCACGATCACCATCGAAATGGAGATCGCCGCGGTGCATGCCATCGCGGACCTGGCCCAGGCGGAGCAGAGCGAGGTGGTGGCCGCCGCCTATGCCGGCGTGAACCTGAGCTTCGGGCCGGAATACCTGATTCCGAAGCCATTCGACCCGCGCCTGATGATGAAGATCGCGCCGGCAGTGGCCAAGGCCGCCGCCGAATCCGGCGTGGCCACCCGCCCCATCGCGGACATGGACGCCTACCGCGAGAAGCTCAACACTTTCGTGTATGCCTCGGGCACCACGATGAAGCCGATCTTCTCGCTGGCGAAGGGCGCAAAGAACCGCCGCGTCGCCTATGCCGAGGGTGAGGAAGAGCGCGTGCTGCGCGCCGTGCAGATCGTCGTTGACGAAAACCTGGCCCGGCCCACGCTGATCGGCCGTCCCAGCATCATCGCGCAGCGCTGCGAGAAGTTCGGCCTGCGCCTGCAGGCCGGCCGCGACTACGACATCGTGAACGTGGAGCAGGACACCCGCTACCGTGACTATTGGCAGACGTACCACCGGCTGACTGCCCGCAAAGGCGTGACGCATCAACTCGCCAAGATCGAGATGCGGCGCCGGCTCACGCTGATCGGCGCCATGCTGCTGCACAAAGGCGAAGTCGACGGGCTGCTGTGCGGTACGTGGGGCACGACGTCGATGCACCTGAATTACATCGACCAGGTGATCGGCAAACGCAAAGGTGCGAAAACCTATGCGGCAATGAACGGGTTGATTTTGCCGAACCGGATGTTCTGGGTCGTCGACACGCACGTGAACTACGACCCCTCGGCCGAACAGCTCGCAGAAATCACGGTCATGGCTGCCGAGGAGATGAGGCGCTTCGGCCTGAACCCGCGCGCGGCGCTGCTGTCTCACAGCAACTTCGGGTCGAGCCCTCAACCATCGGCCGTCAAGATGCGCGACACGCTCAAGCTGCTGCAGGAAATCGCCCCGTGGCTGGAGGCGGACGGTGAAATGCACGGCGACGTGGCGCTCGACCCGAAGGCCCGCGAACAGGCCATGCCGTTCAGCACGCTGACCGGCGAGGCCAACCTGCTCGTGATGCCCAACATCGACGCGGCAAACATCAGCTACAACCTCCTCAAGACGGCCGCCGGCGGCGGCATCGCGATCGGACCGGTGTTGCTCGGTGCCGCGAAACCGGTGCATGTGCTGACCCCGTCGGCCACGGTGCGCCGCATTGTGAACATGACGGCACTGACCGTCGCAGACGCCAACGCGGCCCGTTGACCCTGGGCGACGCCGGTACATTCCCCGGCGCCGCCTGGCTTCACATCTCTTTTCACATCTGCGAACAGACGCTTTCCCGCGACAATTGCCAGTCAAAACAAGGTAAAAACTCCTTGTAAGCACACACTATCGAGCTCAAGCCGTTGCCTTGTTTTGAGGCAGCGGCTTGAGCTTTTTCGTCCGATTCGGTAACATGACGGTTTGTCGTTCCAGGGAAAACCCGTGTTCTTCACCGCTGGGTCGGCCATTCGGCAAGTCTGTCGTCAGTTCGCTCCCAGCTTCGTACTGGTCACCTCCTTGCTCATCGGCTTGGGGGTGTCCGAGGCATCGGCCAAGGGGTCACCCCCCGACGGCCCGACGGCGCCCATCAAGGTCGATGAACTTCCAAAGCAAGCGATGAACACCCTGGTGCTCATCCAGCAGGGCGGCCCTTTCCCCTATTCGAAGGACGGAGCGGTGTTCGGCAACCGAGAGCGTCTGCTGCCGAACAACCCTCGAGGTTACTACCGCGAATACACCGTGCAGACGGTGGGCGCAAGCAACCGAGGGGCGCGGCGGATCGTGTGCGGGGGTCACCAGGTGAAGGCCCCCGACGCCTGTTATTACACCAACGATCACTACGCGAGTTTTCGCCGCATCGTGAAGTGATCACCGGTGCCGAAGTCATTCATCCAGACCTAAGGAGGAACGTGACCATGCTGTTGCAGACAGTCCGTCCAAATATTGCTCAGTCGATACGCGCCTATCGCGTAGAAGACTTGCAGGAGGCCGCTCAAAGCGTCGGCCAGCATTTCCTCTACGCCAACTTGACCGCTGCACAAAGCAAGCAGGACGTGATGGAGGCCATTGCCGAATCTTTCCTGTTTCCCGCGCATTTCGGCAAGAACCTGGATGCGCTGTACGACTGCATGACGGACCTCGTTCACAAGTCGGGCACTCAGCCCGGCTTTGTCGTGGTGCTCGAGCAGTTGCCCGACAACCCCCGCTTCGACCGTGAAGCCCGCGAGCAATTGCTCGATGTCTTCCGCGATGCGGCCGATTTCTGGGCCGAACGAAAAATACCATTCAGGTGTTTCTATTCTTTTCAGTAGCCCGCTCCCAAGAACAAGGGTCATGGGAGCGGGCTAACGAAACGGCCCCGATTGCTGCTGACAAGCCGGCGAAAGCCACCTCGAAGAACGCCGCAAACGCGAACTTCGGAATGAACATGCCGATGATGAGCAGTGCGTTTGACACCTCGATGTGGCTCAGTGCTGCCTGACGGCGCCACGACCTGACATCGAATGAACAAAAGCCCGCGTCAGCGGGCTTTTTTCATCGACCGGCCGGCAGCATCGACACGGCCGCAGCCAGGAACAGGTACTCGGACACCGGCACTTCCTCGGCGCGCCGGGTAAGGTCCACATCCCCCGAGAACCCGCGGGCATCCAGCCATTTGCCCAACGTGTTGCGCAGCACCTTGCGCCGTTGCGAGAACGCGGTGGTAACCAGTTCACCGAGCACGGCGGCATCCACGCCCTGGGGCGCTGGCAACGGGTTCATGCGCACGATGGCCGAATCCACCCGAGGGGGTGGATCGAAACACTCGGGTGGCACATCCAGCACGGACTCGATGCGGTAGCGCCACTGGAGCATCACGCTGAGGCGGCCGTAGTCCTTGCTGCCGGGCGCGGCCGCCATGCGGTCCACCCCCTCTTTCTGCAGCATGAAATGCTGGTCGATCACGTGGTCCACCACACCGAGCAGGTGAAACAGGATGGGCGTGGAGATGTTGTACGGCAAATTCCCCACCACCCGCAGCGGCTGGGCGCGGGCAGCGGCCAGCGCAGAGAAATCGACCTTCAACACGTCGGACTCGATCACTTCGAGCTCGGTCCGCTTGCGCAGCCTGGCGGCCAGGTCGCGATCGAGTTCGATGACGGTCAGGTGCTTGGCCCGCGCCACCAGCGGATTGGTCATCGCGCCGAGGCCCGGGCCGATCTCGATCAGCGCCTGGCCCGGTTGCGGGTCGATGGTGTCGACGATGGCCTCCACCATGGCCACGTCGGACAGGAAGTGCTGGCCGAAACGCTTTCGGGGAATGTGACTCATGCGCACCTCGCAGCCGTGGCGGTCACTGCGGGGGCTCGCGCATCTCGACGTAGGCGCGCGAGCGCAATTCCCGGAGCCATTCGGCGTGGGCGTCTTCGTACTTCTGCTCACGCAATGCCGCACGCGCTTGCTCGCGCTGCTGCTTCACATCGACCGGCGCCTCCCGGCGGCCGAAGACCTGGATCAGGTGCACGCCAAAGCGGGACACCACCGGCTCCGAGACGCCGTTGACCTGAAGGCGGTTCATCGCGTCTTCGAATTCCGGCACGAATGCGCCCGGTGCGACCCACCCGAGCTCGCCGCCCTGCGGCCCGCTGCCGTCCTCGGAATACTCCCGTGCGAGCGCTTCGAACGACTTGGCACCGCTTTCGATCTGGCGCTTGAACTCGAGCAAGCGGCGGCTGACGGCCTGCTGGCTCATCTGTTGCGTCGGGCGGATCAAGATGTGCCGCGCCCGGGTCTGTGTGATTGTCTGGCCCCCGCCATCGCGACGCTCGATCACCTTCAGGATGTGGAAGCCCGCGCCGGTGCGCAGCAGCGTGGGGAGCACCTGGCCGGAGCCGAGCTTCCGAATGGCTTCGACGAAGGCATCAGGCAGGCGCGCGGCGGGCCGCAGGCCGATCTCCCCACCCTGATCCTTGTTGGCATCGCTGGACAGCGCCCGGGCCTCTGCCTCGAAAGAACCACCGGCCTGGATGCGGGCGAGCGCGGACTTGGCCACGGCCTCGCGCTCGGCAACGACGGCATCCGTGGCGCCTTCGGGCACCGCGACCAGCACCTGGGCGATGTTGAACTGGGTGTCGGCGCCGCTGGACCGCCGCTTGGCGATGTAGTCGTCGAGCTCGCCATCGCTGATGCGAATGCGAGCCTGCACCTCACGTTCGCGGCTCCGCTCCATCATGAGCTGGTCGCGGATGTTGTTGCGAAAGCGGACGTAGTCGATGCCTTCGGCACGCAGGCGCTCGCGGAGCTGCGTGGGCGTGAGCTGGTTTTGGGAGGCCACGTTGGCGATCGCGCGCTCGAGTTCGGCATCGTCGACCCGCACGCCCGCGTCGCGCGCGAAAGTGATCTGCACGCGTTCGTCGATCAGCGCTTCGAGCAGTTGCTTGCGCAGATCGTCGTCGGGCGGCAGCCGGCTGCCGGTGCGGCGAGCTTCCTCTCGCACCTGCGCCAACCGGATCTCCAGTTCGTTGGCAGTGACGAGTTCCTGGTTCACGACGGCCAGGATGTAGTCGGCCGTGCGAGGCACCGGCCTGCGTACCTCGGCATGCAGCCATGGGGAGCCCATGCCGAGCATGACCGAGATCAGCAGCGGCACCAGTCGGACACGGGGGAAACGGGGGAATGACATCATGGGGTGCTTCACGGTGCAGCGAGTGCGTCGCCGGGTTCGTCACGCAGCGGGCGATAGCCCGGGATATTGTCCCTCAAGACCCGCGTGGGGTTGTTGGTGCCCAGGCGCGACAGGCCCACGAACTCGATTTCGAAGCCCACTTGAGTGTTGGCATCGCCGCGGGTGCTCGTGGACTGACGGCGGGCAAGCACGCGGCCGATCCAGCACCCCGATTGGTACTCGACCCCGGTCACCGCGTCCGTGAGCCGGCGCTCGAGCAGGCTGTAATTCAGGCGACCGGCGGTGAACCAGCCGCCGCCACATGAACCCGACGCGCTCCCGGAATTGTTCCGTCCCGGGCCGTACAGCGGCCATTGCCAAGACAGATCGACCCCTTCGGATTCTCCGGCCTTGTAGCGATAGGCCAGCCCGACGGTGCGGTAACCGGGGGCGGTATAGCGTGCGCCTACCACCGACCGCATCATGCGGTTCAGGTCGTAGTTGTACTGGAGAGCCGCATCGAGGTACCAGCGGCGCGACAGGTTGGATGAGCCGAACAGCAGCACATCGGAAAACGTCTGGGTCACGGGCTCGCCATCGTCGGCCGTGATGCGCTGATCCCCGAACAGGATGCGCTGGGCCACGCCCATGCGCACGTTCTCGGCGCCGGTGACGGGGTCGAGCACGCGTGTGGTCACGCCGGCGGTCAGTTGGTTGGCATCCGACACCCGGTCCACGCCCGAGAACGCGTTTTCGGTGTAGATCGAGTCGACGTTGAAATCGCGCACGGCCGAATCGAAATTCGGCAGCCCCGCCTGCTCGCGGTAAGACGTCTTCACGTAAAGCACGCGCGGCTCGAGCGTCTGGCGCACCGCACGACCGAACCACTCCGCGTCGCGCTCGAAGGTCAGCTGGTTGTCGACGCTGAACGACGGGATCACGCGGCTGATGCGCGTGCGGCCTGCGTACGCCCCGGTGGTGACCGGCTCATCGAGTGCATAGGATGCCGCATTCATGCTGATCTTGGGGATGATCGACCAGCCCGGCGTGATGTACGGCAGGCTGAGCGATCCAAGGGCATGCGCACGCGATCCGGTGGCCCGGGTGGTGACCACCCGGGGATCGCTTTCGTATCCATAAGGATTGACGAACCGGTTGTATTCGGTCTCGACGCCCAGCTGCAGTCCGGCCGGCAGGGTCTGCGAAACCCGCACGCCGACCTGTGGCAAGCGGTCGTACGGGGCTTCCAGCAACGGCTCGGTCAGTTCCTTGTCCTGAAGCACCTGCCAGCGCTTGACGCGCGCATACGGTGTCCAGCCCTCGAAGTGACGCGACACCTTCAGGTCGGCGCTCAGCAGGCGAGGCGTGATGGATGCGCTGTTGATGTAGCGGGAGAAATCTTTCCAGTAGTCGTCGTCGGAGACGCGCAGGCTGTCGAGCTGGTAGAGCGCGTCGCCCGGCAATGCGCCCTCGAGGCGCAGCCGCAGGGCGCCGCGGCTGCCACCGGCCAGCGAGTCGTGCGGGAGCGTGTGCCAGCGCACCACACCTTCGTGGGCCGGCTCCAAATACCGAAACTGGGTGTCGAGGCCCACGCCGCGCCGCACGCTGACCACCGGGGTGAGGGTCATGTCGCGGTTCGGGGCCATGTTCCAGTAGTAAGGAACCGCGACCTGGAACCCGCCTTTGCTGTCTTGCGTCGGGTTTGGCGGCAGCCAGCCGGATTTGCGGTCGTCCGACAGCGGGAACGTGAAACTCGGGGCCGCGAGGATGGGCACCCCATAGAACCGCAGGACGGCGCCGTCCGCAACACCTTCGTTCTTCTCGAAATCAAGCTGCACGCGGTCGGCCGACAGCAACCACGCCGGGTCGCCCGACCCGTCCCGGGGACAACTCGTGTAGGTCATGTCGTGCGCAACGGCATGGTCGCGGTCGAGAAAATCCCACCGGGATGCGTCACCGCCGGCCTTCGTGCGGCCAATGAAGTACGTGGGCTCGAGAAAATAGCCCTCGTACGTCTGGACCGTGAGCTGCACCTCCGGGCCGCTGAACCAGCCCTCCGGGCTCGACAGCCGGACGTTGCCGGCGCCACGGGCGATGTCGGTGCGCTGGTCGTAGCTCAGGCGATCGGCGTCGATGCGGAGCGGGCCCTGACGCAGGATCACGCTGCCGGAGGCGACCACTGCGCCATCGGGCTGGCCCTGGATGTCGTCGGCATCGACGACGACGGGTTGGTCGCGGGTGTCCACCGTGCGGGGCTGCGCGGCGGCGAACGGTGACCACGCGGCGGCCACGAGCAACGCACCGGCACACAGGCGCCGTGTGCCGGTGACAGCGGGGGGCACGCGCAAGGAGGACGAAGACGGGCGAAGCAACAGAATCGGAGGACGAGACGTACCGGGTGACCCGGGGAATTGCCGGACGCCTCGGGACTGCAGGGCGCGGTGGGCAGCGGTTTGTAGAATCGGGATTATCCACGAGGGTCCGGTCCTCGGCACCCTCAACCCTGCCCTTTCTGCGCCATGTCGTCTTCCACCTTCTCGCCGCCCCCCTCCCCGATTGCCTGGACCGAGCCGCAACGCCAGACCGCTTTCGAGCAATGGCTCGGGTCGCTGCCCCGCGCTCACGGCGTCGATCCGGCAAGCGTGAGAAGCGCAAGTTCCGATGCGAGCTTTCGCCGCTATTTCCGCGTGGACACGGCCCACGGCCCGCGCATCGTGATGGATGCACCGCCGGCTCAGGAAGACTGCCGGCCGTTCGTGCGCGTTGCCGCCCTGCTGCGCGGTGCCGGGCTCAACGCCCCCGAGGTGATCGCTTGGGACGAGGCTCGCGGCTTCATGCTGTTGTCCGACCTGGGCAACCAGACGTACCTGTCTGCGCTGGACGACCGGAACGCCCGTGCGCTCTACGGCGATGCACTGGCAGCCCTGGTGCGCATGCAAGGCATCGCCGCCCAAGGGGACGTGCCGGCGTACGACCACGCGATTCTCTCCCGCGAAGTGCAGCTGTTCCCGGACTGGTACGTGGCGCGGCACATCGGCACAGAGCTGACCAACGACGAGGCCAACGGCCTGGCGCGCTGCGTGGGGCTCATCCTCGACAACAACCTCGCGCAACCCGCGGTGCTGGTGCACCGCGACTACCACTCGCGCAACCTGATGCAGACGGGCGACGCCGGCAGCGCGGACAACCCGGGCATCCTCGATTTCCAGGACGCTGTGTGGGGCCCGATCACGTACGACCTGGCGAGCCTGCTGCGCGACGCCTACATCGAACTCGATGAAGAAGTGCAGATCGACTACGCCGTGCGCTACTGGGAACGCGCCAGCAAGGCAGGCCTGCCGGTCGGCGACGACTTTGGGGCCTTCTGGCGAGATTTCGAATGGATGGGCCTGCAGCGTCACCTGAAGGTGCTCGGCATCTTTGCGCGGCTGTCGCATCGCGACGGCAAGGACACCTACCTGAACGACTTGCCCCTCGTGTGGCGCTACGCCCATCACGTCGCGACACGTTACAACGGCCTCGGACCGCTCGCGCACCTGCTCGAGCGGCTGGCCGGCACGGCGCGGGTCGACGGTTTTTACTGACGACGTGCACAGCCCGCGGCGGCCAGCCACGGGTCTTTTTCCTCGCCGCCGAACGTGGCCACAAGGAAGTCGACGAACGCCCTCGTGCGCGCCGGGACGTACTTGCGCGTCGGCATCGCCGCATAGATCGTGCTCGTGACCAGGTACCAGTCGGGCAGCACCCGTTCCAGGGCATGCTCGAGCAGCGCGTCTTCCGCCACATACGACGGCAGCGGCGCCAAACCGAGGCCTGCCAGTGCGCCGGCGTACATGGTGTCGATGTGGACCGTGCTCAGCGCCGGGCGGTGCAAAGTGAGGGTCACCGCATCGGCATCCGGTGAACCGGACGGGACGTACCGGTTGAACGTGGCTTCCCGCGCGTACGTCGGGATCATCGCCTCGTGCCCGAGCAATTCCTTCGGATGTGCAGGCCGGCCTTTCGCGTCCAGGTAGGCGGGCGTGGCGCACATCACCACCTCGGACTTCGCGAGGCGGCGGGCGACAAAGTCGCCGTCCAGCACCTGACGGGTCGACGTGATGATCGTAACGTCGTGGTTCTCGTCGACGGTCTCAACCACCCCGGGCACCGAGAATTCGAGCGTGACGAGCGGGTAGGCACTGCGGAACCGGGGCAGGTGCTTGGCCAGCTGGTGCACAGCAAAGGCGGGGGGCACCAGCACGCGAAGGTGGCCGCGCGGATCCGATGTTGCCGCGCTCGCCTGTGCCTCGGCTTCGTCCACCTCGGAAAGAATCTGGCGCACCCGTTCGAGGTACAGCTCGCCGGTGTCGGTCAGTGCGAGGCGCCGCGTCGTGCGGTTGATGAGGCGCGCGCCGAGGTGATACTCGAGGTCGGCCACGAGCCGCGTCACCACGGCCGCCGACAGGTTCATCTCGCGCGCGGCGCGGGCAAAACTGCCCTCGTCAATGACCCGCGCAAACACCCGCATCGAATGAAGTCTGTCCATGCGCACGCCCCATCATTT
>Ga0170475_101055103_pt1 | contig 11953 bp, 9 predicted proteins | sample Soicark_Litter_5_FD_111474 | JGI IMG/M metagenome (GOLD analysis project Ga0170475, IMG submission 111474) | Avena fatua rhizosphere microbial communities from Hopland, California, USA. Combined Assembly of 48 SPs | reverse complement strand
GCCCATTCCCATCACCTGGAGCTTCTCAGCGGCCGGGTAATCAGACCAGGCCGCCAGCCGCAAGCCTTTCGCCCGACAGGCTTTCAGCATGTCCAGCGTTCCCGGATACACGCAGCGCGACAGCAGCGAAAGGGGTTCTTCTTCCATCCAGCGTCGTACGCAGCCCGCGACGACGTCACCCTGCACGCCCGTACGCTCCGACGCCATCCGGATCTGCGCGGCGGCCACATCCCCGCTCGCCGGCTGGTTCCTCAACGCTTCCTGTGCGTACCGGTACGCACGGAGGACGCGGATGGTCCGTGCACCGGTCGAGGGCTGGCGTGCGAGCGCAGCCAACAGCCGGAATGCCATCGCGCGTCGCAGCGGCGCCTGGTCGTACAGAGTGCCGTCGACGTCGAAGATGACCGCCGCGAGGCGCGTCCCCGACTGACACGGGCTGACTGAGCGGACGTCGGTCAGCGCCACGCCGGGACAAATCGTCGCTTCCAATAGACGACCGGGTTGGCGCCGTCCGGAAGCGGGAACCGCCGCATATACGGGTAGCTCTTGCCGAGGACACTGTCCATGACCGTCCGCAGATGGAGATTCTCGGCACTGGTACTGTTTACCAGAGGGCACAGGCGTAAATCCGAAACTGATGACGCAGACGGGTGTCGATTCCCGCGCTCGTCGAAACGGTCGTCATGTCAGCACCGCGCCTGGAGACTGTCGCTCTGGTTGGTTGTGATGACGCCGGATCGAAGACGGATACGCGTGGCGCCCCACGATACTGCCACGAGCGCATCCACACAATCGTGGCTGAACCTATGTAGCGAAGTTCGCCAATCGGAAGCCTTTTCCAGTCGCCGCCACCTGAGTTGATGCCAGGGGGACGTTGCCGCTCGCGTACTGGATGCTGATCGGGTTCTTCATGGCGATGAAGCGGTTCGGCGAGTTGCGACATATCTCAACAACCGGCGGTCGCGGGAGCCCATCGAAAGTCCTTCGACACTACACGCCCGAGCGCCTGTTAATCCCCGTAGTGTTCCCATGCGACCGCTTTTGGGTTGTTCGCCGGTCTTTTCGTAACCCGGTACCGTGCCGAACTCGTGCTCGGCGTCCCATTGTCGCCGGATCGATGGCGATGTACATGCATCTGCGTCTGTGCCGGACAGTCCGGCGCTCGACGCGACGCGCGGTTTCGGCATACACCGATCGCAGTTTACGCTTGTGTTACGGCCCCTGGTATTAATCCTGAGTTCGCTCATCAGGCTGCTATGGATGGATCAGCTCTTCCAAACCGACGATTTCCTCGGGTTTCTGAAGATTTGCGCCGGTGGCGGGTGGCCTTGCGGTTTCCGGTCCCCTGCCGACTTCGGCCGGTGCGTAAATTCTCTGTAGCAGGTGATCTGGGAATATTGCCAGTCGTCGCAATTTAAGCTACAGTCCGGCTGTCCCGTCCTTTCGTGGGTAAGTGGGTAAGAGGGCACTTTTGTCACTGTTGTTGGACGCACACGAGGGCACGAGCGGGACAGACTTGCGGGTTCGCTCTCAAGTGATTCGGACCTGACCAGGGTCGGACCCCTCGAACCGGGGTCTATCATCACGTTCTGGCGTCGTGGCTGCCATCGCTCGGCACGACGGTCTCGCCCACTTGCCTCAAATGTAAGTGAGAGGGCGAAGCTCTACCCAAGCAGGCGTTTTCGCGGAGTCTAAATGAGCCGAGTGCACGAGGCGTGGCGTCGAAGCCAGATGTCTGACGACAGTGTATTGCCGTCGGCACCGATCGAGGCTGCGCCGACCGCTGCCGCGATATTCACTGACGGCGCGAGTTCGGCCGGCGCAACGCAACCCACCGCCCTCTTCCCGTTACGGGAATCCAACGATCCCGCCGCCGAGCCCGCCGCGTCCGACGCTGCAGCCGAGCGGATGTCGATCGCACCTGACACCCACAGCCGCCGGAATCAGACTTTCGAAGAGCTGGTTCGCGAGATTGCGCGTGATGAGGAGCGCATGCGCCTCACCAGCCGCGCCGCGCCAACGGGCGCCTCCCTCCTTCGACGCACCTAGCCATCCTCGTTTCCAGGCGACATGACCGATCGAACAGAGTTCCTTCCGTTCGCAGTGCCGGATATTGGTCACGAAGAACTCGAGGAGGTGCGAAGCGTTCTCGAATCCGGATGGCTGACCACCGGGGCGAAGGTGGCGGCGTTCGAACAGGAGTTTGCGGCCTACGTCGGCGCGAAGTACGCGGTCGCCGTGAATTCCTGTACGGCGGCGATGCACCTGGCGCTCGAAGCGATCGGTCTGCAGGCTGGCGACTTCGTGCTGACCACGCCGTACACGTTTGCGGCCACGGCCGAAGTCATTCGTTACTTCGATGCCGCGCCCGTGTTCGTGGACGTCGAAGCGGACACGCTGAACATTGATCCGCTATGCCTGGCCGCCACGCTCGCGGATCTCGAGCGCTGCCTTGGTGGTGCGCAGCCCACGCTGCCCGCCGTGAAGCGGGTGATGGATCGTCCCTCCGGACAGCCGTCACGTCTCGGACGCGTGAAGGCCGTCATTCCCGTGCACATGGCGGGTCACCCCTGCGACATGCAGGCGATCAGTGTGCTGGCCAAGGCACACGGGATTGCGGTGATCGACGACGCCGCGCATGCCTGTTCGGCGCAGTATGGCGGGCGCCCCATCGGCGGCGACCTGATCGGCGATCCGACATTCGCGACCTGTTTTTCGTTTTACGCGACCAAGACGCTGACCACCGCCGAAGGCGGCATGGTCACGACCGACGACGAGGCGATCGCATCGCGGATCCGGCTGATGAGCCTGCACGGCATCAGCAAGGATGCGTGGAAGCGATACACCGCCGAGGGATCCTGGTACTACGAAATTACAGCTCCTGGCTACAAGTACAACATGCCCGACGTGCTTGCCGCGCTCGGGCTCGCGCAGTTGCGGAAAGTGGACGCAATGCGGTTGCGCCGCGACGCGATTGCGCGGCGATACGACGAGGCGTTCGCCGGCGTTGCGGAACTGGAGACGCCGTCCACGCGCGAGGGCATTCGCCACGCGTGGCATCTGTACCCACTGCGCCTGCCGGATGGCTCGCCGGCGATCTCCCGCGACGACTTCGTGGAAGAGCTGAGATCGCGACAGATCGGTTCGAGCGTGCACTTCATCCCGCTGCACGTGCATCCGTATTACCGGTCGACCTATGGGTACCAATCGGCGGATCTGCCAGTGGCCTTTCGCGAGTATCGCCGGGAGATCTCGCTGCCGATCTACAGCCGGATGACGGACAGGGACTCCAGCGGGTTATTGACGCGGTGCTCGCGACGGTTGAACTCTTCCGTGACAGGTCGCACTATGCGCGCGCTTGACTTCGTGGTGTCTCTCGTCGCGCTCGTGATGCTGGCTCCATTGTTGCTGATTGTGGCGATTATTGTGAAGTGCAGTTCACCTGGGCCCGTGCTCTACCGTGCGGAGCGTGCCGGTCGGTACGGACGACCGTTCACGCTCTACAAATTCAGGTCGATGGTGGTCGCCTCGCCCGGCACCGGGCCGCGGATCACTGCAACGGGCGATCCGCGGATCACGCGCGTCGGACGCTGGCTGCGGCGGACCAAACTGGATGAATTGCCGCAGTTCTTCAACACGCTAAAGGGTGACATGAGCCTCGTGGGGCCGCGCCCTGAAGACCCCGCGCTGGTCGAAACGTACTCCGCCGACCAACGTCGCCTGCTGACCGTCAAGCCTGGGATCACGAGCCCGGCGACCGTCCTGAATCGGTACGAAGAGGAACTGCTCTCCGGACCAGACCCTGAAACGGTATACCGGCGCGACGTGCTGCCCACGAAGCTCCGGATGGAACTCGAATATCTGGACCGGCGCACGGTGGCCGGGGATCTCCGCGTCCTCGCGCACACCGTCGTGGCCCTGTTCGCCCGGCCCACCAGGCTCGGCGTGAAATAGAGGTCTTCGGAATGGCGGATTTGACTCAACGCGTCGCAGCAGACCTCCCCGCGCCTGCTGCGCCGCGAGCAGAGAACATCTGGATCGATCAGTACTTGGACGAGCGGCAGGGCGAAATCACCCGGCTCCTGCAGGTCATTGTCAAGCGATGGCTGCTCGTGGTCGCGGTCAGTGTGGCCGGCGTGGTGGCCGCCGCGATCTGGACTTACTACACGCCGAGGCAGTATTCCTCGAGCGTCAACATTCAGATCGATCCGCAGGAAACCATCCTGCCGTACAAGGAGATGTACGCGGCCGTCACACCTGATCCCCGGTACCTCGGTACTCAGGCCGAGGTGATCAAGAGCGAGGCGTTGTCCCGGCGGACGGTGATGACACTGGGGCTCGCGAAGGACCCGGAAGAGGCCGCGCGTATGGCCCGTGGCTTTACCTTTAACATCGGCGTCAGCCCGAAGGAGGGCACGCAGATCGTCAAGGTGAGCTACCGGTCGGAGGACCCGCAGTTCGCGGCGCGCGCGGTGAACGCGTTGGCCGAGGACTACGTGAAGTACAGCTTCGAGGTCAAACGCGAATCGAGCGAGCAGGCTCGGGACTTCCTCCAGGAGGAACTCTCGAAGCAACGGAAGAAGCTGGAGGAGTCGCAGCAGCGGCTGGTGGACTACGCGCGGGCCCACAACATTCTGCAACCCGGGAACGAGAACAACGCGGTGATGCAGAAGATTACCGAGCTGAACACCGACATGACGAAGGTCGAGGCGGATCTGCTCGCCAACCACTACGAGGAGTTGCGGGATACGCCGATCGAAAGCTTTCCCGAAACGCTGAAGACGACCGTGATGCGCGGGCTGGAGACCCGGCGCTCCGAAATCGAGCAGAAGCTGGCGACGGCTACCGCACGGTTCGGGTCGCGATGGCCCGAGGTGATCACGCTCAATCAGCAGCTGAGCGAGATCGTCGACCAGCTCGCGGGCGAGAAGCGTCGCGCCATCCGCCAGGCGAAGGTTGAATTCGACATGGCGACCGCCCACCGCCAGCGGCTGGTGAACGCGCTCAGCGCTGAGACGAAGGTGGCCGATCAGTTGAGCCAGGCGTCCGTGCAGTACGACATCCTGAAGCGCGAAGTCGACACGGATCGTCAGCTGCACGAAGGATTGCTGCAGCGCCTGAAGGAGACGGACGTGGCGGCCGGCCTGAAGGCGGGCAACATCCACATCATCGATCGCGGGCACGTCCCGACGCTCCCGATCTCGCCGAACATCCCGCTGGCGCTCGGACTCGGACTGGTACTCGGGATCGTCGCGGGTGTCGCCTCGGCCCATGGTCTCGAGTTCCTGGACCGCACCGTCAAGACGCCGGAAGACGTGGAGCGGGAACTGCGGATTGCCTTCCTGGGCGCCATTCCCACGTTCGACAAGGCCTGGAGGGAATTAACGGGCGGCGTGCTGATGTCGCTCGACACGCTGCAGGCGCCACCGGTGGCGCACGTGCAGGCCTCCTCGGCGGTGTACTGGGAGAGCTATCGCGCCATCAGAACATCGCTGCTGTTCTCGCCGACCAATCGGCCGCAGAGCATTCTGATCACGTCTGCGATGCCGGGGGAGGGCAAGAGCACGACCTCGATCAATCTCGCGATTGCGCTGGCGCAGACCGGTGCGCGCACGCTCATTCTCGAGCTCGACATGCGGCGGCCCCAGATGGCGGATCGGCTCGGCCTCTCGGCTGATCGCGGCATGAGCCGCTTCCTGTCGGGGCAGAGCTCATTCCACACGGAGATCCAGCAGAGCGCGATCCCGAACCTCTTCGTCGTGCCCGCCGGCCCGCTGCCGCCGAATCCGCCCGAGCTGATCGGGTCGCCGCGCATGGGCCAGATCCTGGAGTTGCTCTATCGGCACTTCGACTTCGTCGTGATTGACGGGCCGCCCGTGATGCCGCTGACCGACGCACTCGTCATCGCTCCGCAGATCAACGGCGTCGTCCTCGTCGTCGACGGCCGCACCGCGCGGGAGAAAGCGCAGAAGGCACGGAACCTGCTCCGGAGCGTCGACGCGAAGATGCTTGGCGTGGTCATCAACAACGTGGGCATGGTGGCAGCGCCGAGCGACTACTACTCGTACGCCTACGTGAACGCGAGGACCGTCACGCCAACCGAACCCACGGTGAATTGAGGCGGTTATGAAGCGAATCCATCGGATCACAACTGGAATCGTGGTCGGACTGCTGTGGACGTCGTTACCCACATGGGCGCAAGTGGCCCCGGCGCAGAATCCCGTGCCGGCCACGCCGGCACCGACGACAGCACCCGCGGCGAGAGCTCCGGCGACAGCGCCTCCGCCGACGCCGGCGGCCAACGATGTGACCGTCGCAGTCGCATACAGCGCGTTGCCCCGGGCGAACAACGAGTACCGGCTGGGGCCGGGAGATCTGATCGAAGTGGGCGTGTACGGAGTGGAAGAGTATCGGCACACGATCCGCATCAACGCCAGCGGCGTCGTCCAGCTCCCGTTGATCGATGCGGTCAACGCCGGCGGATTGACGCCCGCGCAACTGGAGCAGCGTCTCGCGAGCCTGCTGGGAACCGATGTCATCAAAAACCCGCAGGTGTCCGTGTTCGTGAAGGAGTACCGATCGCAACCCGTCTACGTCCTGGGCTCGGTGAAGAGTCCCGGTCAGTACCTCATCTCCGGGCAGATGCGCATCGTCGATGCGATTTCGATGGCGGGGGGCACGCTGGGCTCGGCGGATGACGAGGTCACGATTCAGCGCCCGCTTGCCGAGGGCGGCGAAAAGTCCATTCCGGTTGACCTGTCGAAGATTCTCGAGACTGGCAACCTCGCGGAGAACGTATACGTCCAGGGCGGAGACGTCATCAACGTCAAGGCCCACCCGGTCGAGACGATCTATGTGATCGGCGAGGTCAACCGTGCCGGCGCGTACACGAAAGCCCCGAAGCAGCCGGTGCGCGTGTCGCAGTTGATCGCCCTGGCGGGCGGACCGATGAAAACGGCGAAAACGAGCAAGGGCATTCTCGTCCGCTACAACGAAGCCGGTCAGCGATCTGAGGTGCCGCTGGATGTGCAAGCCATCATCAAGGGCAAGTCGCCGGACGTTTTCGTTCAGGCGAACGATGTGATCTTCATTCCGGGCAGCACAGCCAAGAGTGTTGGCTACGGCGTGCTGGCGGTGGTGCCCGGAACCGTTGCCGCGATTCCCTGGGTGTTCTAGCAGGTCCGAAGTACCGACCACGCCGTTCGCGCTGACGGAACGGCCCGTTGTTCTCTCGTCATCGAACCGACGGCTGCTCCCCCCACGATCAGTCACGGTAGGGAAACGAACATGGTTGTCGACCCGTTGGAGAATCTTGCGACCCGGTCGCTCTGGCGCGGCGCGTTCGCGCCGAGGCAGACCGTCGCGCAGTACTCGCAGAGTGTTGAGAAGGTCCTGACCGTTATTCACAAAGTCGTCTACAGCCGCACCAATCAGATCATCGTCGACGGCATCCTTGTGGCGACGGCCACGGCGGCCGCCTACTTGTTCAGGTTCGACGGGGAGCTCCCCGTCCCAATGGAGCACCAGCTGCGGGAAGTGCTGCCGTTCGCGGTGCTCCTTTCGCTGTCGGTCAACACGCTTTCCGGCGTCTACAAGCAAATCTGGCGCTTTTTCGGCCTTCGGGACGCTGCGCAGCTGGCGGGCTCGGTGCTCGTGGCGTTCCTGGTGTCACTGGTCTGGCGCCTCTGGGGTCCGCAGCAGTTTTCGGGCGGTGTGATCCCGCTGGGCGTAGTGGTGCTGAATCCGCTGTTCGCGTTCGGCGCGATGGCGAGCGACGTCTTGCCCGGCGGTTGCTCCACACACGCGTCAATGTGCGGCCCGTGACGCTGCCGGCTACCGGCCGCACGCGCGTGCTGCTCGTGGGGGCCGGTGAGCCGGGCCTGCACGTGCGTCGCGAGCTCAGGAACAGTGACTTCGAGGTGGTCGGATTTATCGACGACGACAAGGAGCTGTGGGGACGGCGGATCGGTGGGTCGCCGGTGCTGGGCGCGATTCAGGACCTGGAGCGCGTCGTCCAGGCGTGCCACGTCCAGGAAGTCGTTCTCTGCATGCCGAGTGCGTCGAAAGCCGAGCTGCAGCGCGTCGCCGCGCGGTGCGAGCGCCTGTCGGTCAAGACGTCGTCGCTGCCGAGGCTCGACGAGGTGATCTCCGGACAGGTCTCGTCACTTGGCCAGCTGCGTCCCGTCAGCATGGAAGCGCTGCTGGGTCGCCACAGCATCACGCATCCCCAGGACGTACCCGAATTGAACCGGACGTACGGCGGCAAGCGGATTCTCATCACCGGCGCCGGCGGCTCCATCGGATCGGAACTCGTGCGTCAACTCCGCCGGTTCCAGCCGTCTCAGCTCATCCTGCTCGACAAGGACGAGAACAATCTTTACGAAATCACCTGTGAGATCCGGGAAGAATTCGAATCAGTCGTCGAAGTCATCGCGGACATCCGCAGCCGCGACGTTCTGGAGAAGGTGTTCCGGCGGTACCGACCCGAGGTGGTTTTTCACGCGGCCGCGTACAAGCACGTCCCGTTAATGGAACACTACCCGGCGGAAGCCATCCTCAACAACGTGATGGGAACCCGCCACGTGGCAGAACTGTCCCGCGACTGGGGCGTCGACGTCTTCGTGTTCGTCTCCACCGACAAGGCGGTGAATCCGTCCAACGCGATGGGGGCATCGAAGCGCGTGGCCGAGATGATCGTGCAGAGTCTCGCCTCGTCCTGCGCGACCACGCGATTCTGCTGTGTTCGCTTCGGCAACGTGTTGGGCAGCCGCGCCAGTGTCGTTCCGATTTTCCAGCGGCAGATTCGCCAGGGGAAGAACATCACCGTCACGCACCCGGACGTCATGCGCTATTTCATGACGATTTCCGAAGCGGTCCAACTGGTCATTCAGGCGGGATCGCTAGGACGGAGGGGCGAAATCTTTCTCCTCGACATGGGTGATCAGGTCCGGATCGTCGACCTGGCCCGCAGTCTCATCGAGTTGTCTGGCCTGATTCCGGAGAAGGACATCTCGATCGAGTTCACCGGACTCCGGCCCGGCGAGAAGCTCAATGAGGAACTGCTCATCGATGGTGAGCAGGGTGCGCGCAGCACGAAACACCCGAAAATCTTCGTGGTCAGTGCGCTCGATCGCGACTGGTCACATCTGGGCAGCGCCGTTGCCACGCTTGAGGCCACCGCGCATGCCGGCGACGCCGCCGCCATCCGCGGGATTCTGCAGTCCTTGAATATCGGCTATTACAACGGCCGTCACGAAAAGAAGATTCACAAAACCCTGACCCGTATCGAGATCCCCGACCCGTCACTGGACGCGGCGGCTGGTCTCGCGCGGGAGGGCAACGCCTGAGCGACCGTCCTGGTCTGCTCCTGCATCTCCCGCCACATGATTACCGTTCTGCGTGTTTGGCACGAGGCCGGAGGCCATCAAAATGGCATGGGCGCCTGACGACTCCATCAATCCCCAGCAATCGGTGACGGCGACCCACGCAGTCAGCGAGGTGGCCGTCAGAGTACAAGCAGTCAAGCGGCCGCACGGGTCGTCGCAGGTCTGAGTGCCAGCAGCCATGCCGCTCGTGAGCGTCGTCATTCCGGCATATAACGCCGCCGCGTTCATCGGCGACGCGATCCGGAGTGTGCTTGCTCAGAGCGTGTCTGACTACGAAATCATCGTGGTGGACGACGGGTCGACCGATGGGACGCGCGAGGCTCTGCAGCCGTTCGATGACCGCATTCGCTATGCGAAGCAGAACAATCGCGGCGTTGCGGCGGCGAGGAATACCGGCATCGCAATGGCGCGTGGGCAGTGGGTGTGCTTCCTCGACGCTGACGATTGCTGGGTGCCCGAGAAACTCGCCCGGCAGCTCGCGCTGGCTGTTCAGCACTCGACGGCCGGCCTCATCTTTGCCGACGCCGAAGAGCGTGACAGGGCCGGTATCCAGAAGCGGTCGATTCTCGAAACGATGCGGTTCGGTCCCGATGCGCTCCGCGACGTGCCGCTTCGAGAACCGTTCCGGAAGCTGCTCATCGAAAACTTCATTCCGACCAGCACGGTGATGATCCGGAAAGCGTGCTTCGCGACGGCGGGCAACTTTGACGAGCAGTTGTCGAACGCCGAGGATCGCGACATGTGGCTGCGCCTCGCCGCGTACTTTCCGATTGCGTGCGTTCCGCAGATCCTGGCGACGAAACGCAGCCATGGCGCGAACATCTCGTCGCACACGGAGCGCGCGCTGCGGTCGCGGATCCGCGTCTGGACTGCGGCCCGCAGCCGTTTCCCGGATTTGGCACCGGCGCCGCTGTGTGACGGGCTAATCGCGGAGGCGTATCAACAGCTCGGCTACATCCTGTTGCCGAGTGGAGAGCGGCGTGCCGCCCGGAGGTGTGCGTTCGCTGCGCTCCAGCACGCCGCCAGGCAGGCGGCGGCGACGCGGACCCTCACGGGACACGCGTGGCGTCTGTCGGTGGCGCTCGTCGTCCTGTCGTGCCTGCGTTGGCAGATCGTCCGTCCGTTGTGGGACGCGCGGAACGCGCTGCTTGGCAGGCGCAACGTGCGGATTGTGCCGTCGTGATTACGCTGGCGCCCGAGATGAATGGTGACTGAAGGAGCCGTCCATGAACACGATCGTTGCTGACTATCTCGATGCTCGGAAGGAAACGTTCCTTGACGAGATGGAATCCGAGTTCGACACAGTCATGAAGCTGGTCGGCCAGTACAAGACGATCGGCGCCGATACGCGGGTGCTGGAAATCGGCACCGGCACCGGATGGTTCCAAATCCGTTGCAAGCGGCTGGGCATCGACTGTAGCGGGCTCGAGATCGATCCCGATCTCGCGGCATGCGCCCGAGAACTGGGGCAACGTAATCGCGTGACCGTCGACATCGAGGTGGGGAGCATCGAAGAGACGGATATCGGAGTCGGGCGCTACGATTTGATCGTCGCGAACTCGACCTTCGAGCACGTCAAGGACTGGAGGACCGGGTTAGCCAAGGTGGCTGCGGCGTTGAAGCCCGGTGGTGTGCTGTACTTCGGCTCGACGAACAAGTTCAGCCTGCGGTCGGGCGAGTATTGGATCCCACTGTATGGCTGGCTGCCGGACGCGGCGCGGTACGGGCTGCGGCGGATGCTTCAGGGCGACGCCATCATGGACTGGGGTATCGACTGGAACCAGTTCACGTATCCGCTCCTCCGCCGCTATTTCAAACAGATCGGGTTCTCCCAGGTCTTCGATCGCGCCGAAGTGCTGGATCCCGATCGGCTGAATCATCCGACGCCGCTCAAACGCACAGTGTTGCGACTGCTGCGGAAGTACAAGGCACTCAGACACCCGTTCCTGTGGTTTTCTCACGACACGCTGTTCGTCTGCATCAAGTGACGGCAGGGGTGTCAGCCCCGCACGCCAGTAACGGACCCGCTATGAAACGCGTGGCGATGATCGCCTATTACTTCCCGCCGGACGGCAGCGCCGGCGTGTACCGGCCGCTGCGCTTCGTGCGTGTGCTGCCACGGTATGGCTGGGAACCCTCGGTGGTGACCCTCGAGGCCGATGCCCATCCGCGTTACGACCCGACGCTGACGGAGATGGTCCCGAAATCGCTCGAGATCGTCAGGGTGCCCGATCGCGATTGGTGGCGCTCGATTCAGGCAGCACGCGAGAAGCGCCATCGCGTGCACATGCAGGTGGCGTCGCCGCAGGAACGCGCCGAGACGGTGCGCGCGCACCACCGGCCGATCCGCAGCCTCCTGCGGCAGCAGGTGCGCAGAGTTGAAGGCGCGCTCTATTACCCCGATTACGCGCGGTATTGGATCAAGCCGGCGGTCGCGGCCACGATCGAGCTGTGCCGACGCACGCGCCCCCGCGCGCTGTTCGTCACCGGCGGTCCGTGGTCGGCGTTCCTCGTCGCGCAGCGGGCGTCGGAGCGCACCGGTGTGCCGTTCGTGCTCGATTTCCGCG
>Ga0170475_104236996_pt1 | contig 11954 bp, 10 predicted proteins | sample Soicark_Litter_5_FD_111474 | JGI IMG/M metagenome (GOLD analysis project Ga0170475, IMG submission 111474) | Avena fatua rhizosphere microbial communities from Hopland, California, USA. Combined Assembly of 48 SPs | reverse complement strand
GTGAGCCTTGAAGAAGGCTTGCGCGAGACCATCTCCTACTTCAGGCACGAGATGGCGCTGAGCCGCCTGCCGGTACCGGCCTGATCAACCCGCCACTTCCGCCAGCACGCGGCTCCAGTCGGCGATGAAGCGGTCGATATGGAAGCGCTCGAAGGCCGTTCGCCGGCCGGCCTCGCCGAGCGCCCTCGCCTCGGCCGGATCGCCGAGCAGCCTGGCCATGCCATCTGCCAGGCGGTCCACGCGGGTGTCGATGAGCCCGTTGTGGCCATCGCGGATGACGGTGACCAGTTCAGTGGTCGCCAGGGCGACCACCGGTGCGCCGACCATCATGGCTTCGATCACGGCGAGGCCCAAGCTCGTGTAGCGGATCGGATTGAAGAAGAACCGGTGCGCGGCCACCCTCAAGGGCAACGCGTGATTCGACACCTCACCGTCACCGCCGCAGCGTTGGCTGCCCATGCCGACCAAGGTGAGCGGCACGCGGGCTGCCACGTCGTGGTACACATCGAGCCCCAACCGGCGGCCACGCCGATCGATGTTGTTGACGACGACGATGCCGCGCGCCAGGCCACCGTGCCACCGCGCATCGGCCAGCGGCTTGACGCCGTGTTCGACGACGCGCACCGGCGTCCGACCGGCATCCCACATCAACGCGTTGAACGGTGTCACATGGACCAGCATGGCATGCGGACCGTCGGCCCAGTGCACTGTGTTGGTAGGGTGTGCCTGCGGGGGATCGTGTTCAAGGTAGACGACCGGCAGCGCGCGCTGCGACTCGGACAGGCGCGTGTGGCGGTCGCCGTCCCACGCATCGCGCGACTGGTACAGCACCACGTCGAAGGGCATTCGGGACACATCGGGCGCTGGCGCCTCGAACACGTTGTCGCCCCACGGCAGCGTGCCGCTGCGCCCAGTTCGGTGCATCGAGCGCGCGGCATCCGTGACGAGGTAGAAATCGTGAGGTACCTGCGTCAGGTTGTACAGGTAGTTCCCATGCACATGCCATGTGAGGATGCGCAGCCGGCGGCGTGAGCCATTCACAGGAACATCACCTTGAAGCGCCAGGCGCCACGCAGCCGCCAGTACACCGAAAGGAACGGAATCAGCGCCGAGGTGATCAGCATTTCGGCCACGTGGGCCGCCGTGCGGGCGGTGCCACGCAGCCGCTGCATTGCCAGCCGGAGCACGAGCCCCGCTGCGACAACCGCGCATGCGGCGGCCTGCGCCTGCCCGCCCATGGCGAGCAACCATGGCAACGCCAGTGTGAGCACGACAATGGCGTAGTAATCCCATGGCGGCACCCGCCGGATCCGTGCGCGGTAGAGGCGCGGGTGTTTCTTGTAGAGCAAGGCATCGAAGAAGGTGTTGCGCTGCTGCCGCAGGCACACGCCCCATCGTTCCGGACGCACCGGGTGCAGCACGACCGCCTCCGGCACACGCCCCACGGGACCGGTTTGGAGCAACCTGAACTGCAAGTCGGAGTCCTCTCGCCATGCGCGCAGGAACCGTTCATCGAAGCCGTGCACTGCGAGCAGCGCACACGTTCGCACGAACGCATTGGCGGTGACGAACTCTGCCGTTTCCAGCCCTCGGGTCATGCGCTCGTGGTCGGTGGGAGGCACGGTGGCCGTCGGAACCTGAACAGCCCCTGCCGCGGCGCTCCAGGACGGCGCGGCCGCCATGGCCGCCGTGCCGGCTGCGAGCCAGCCGGGATCCGGGATCGTGTCGTCATCGGTGAAGGCCACGAGCGGCGCATGTGCGGCGCGCCACCCCGCATTGCGCGCAACCGCAGGCCCCCGCCCCTCGTCGGGCCTCAGGTACCGGAGCTCCATCGGTGGCGGCAGTTCGGACTGCAGGCCTGCCACCGCGGCGCGCGTGGCATCGTCACGCCCGTCGTCGACCACAATAACCTCCACCGACCCCTCCGCGCCCCCGAAGAACCGCTGGCGGAACACCGCGCGCAGGCAGCGCACCAACAACGCCGGGCGGCCGCAGGTAGGAATCACCACCGAGACGCACGGTGCCGTCATGCCCATGCCCCGCCCCCAACCGTCTTGCGCACGACGAACGAGCCGATGACCAGTGCGTCGAGGGGCGTGCTGTAAAAGGCCTCGATCGCATCGCGCGGCGTGCACACGATGGGCTGCCCCCGCACGTTGAACGACGTGTTCACGAGCACCGGCACTCCCGTGCGTCGGCCGAATGCGCGCAACAACCCGTGGAAGCGGGGGTGCGTGTCGCGGTCCACCGTCTGGACGCGGGCGGTGTGGTCCGTGTGGCATGCCGACGGTATGCGGGCCGAACGGCCGGGCAAGACGTCGTACACGAACAGCATGAAGGGGGACACTCCGCCATTGGCGTCGGCCGGCTGGAACCAGCCGGGCAAGTCTTCCTGGGGGACCGCCGGTGCCACGGGCCGGAAGTCCTCACGGTCCTTCAGTTCGTTGAGCCGTGCCTGCATCGAAGGGTCGATCGGAGAGGCGAGGATCGACCGCGCACCCAGCGCCCGTGGCCCGAACTCCATGCGTCCCTGGAACCAGCCGACCATGCGGTTGTCGGCCAGCAGCTCGGCAGCGGTCTCGGCCACATCGGCCACCGCCTCGTAGGGCAGCTTGGCCCAGCGCAACTGCCGCTCGATTTCCTCGTCGCTGAACCCTGGGCCGAGGTAGGCATGCGTCATGTGCCAGCGACGCGGCGCAAACCTGCCCTCCCCGGCCCCGCGCTCGCGGCCATCCACCCACAGTGCGGCACCCAGCGCCGTGCCCGCATCCCCCGCCGCAGGTTGAACCCAGATGCCGTCGAAGATGCCGCTGTCGCGAAGCCGGCCGTTCATCACGCAATTGAGCGCCACGCCGCCGGCCATGGCAACATACCGTTCACCACTGGCTTCGCGCAACCATGCGGACAGCCTCAAGACCGTCGACTCCAGCACGTCCTGAACCGACGCGGCCAGGTCCAGGTGGGACTCTCCAAGCGGTTCATCGACATGGCGGGGCGGGCCCGCGAGGGACGTGAGGTCGATCCCGTCAATGGTGTACCGGCCTCCCTCGCCCACATGCAGGTGGCTCGCCAGCGCCTCCCTGTACCGCGGCGTGCCCAGTGCGGCCAGTGCCATGACCTTGTACTCGTCGCTCGAATGGAGAAATCCCAGGTGCGACGTGACCTGCTCATACAACATGCCCAACGAGTTCGGCATGCGCACCTCTCCCAGAGGCTCGTACCGGTTGGCGCGGTACCGGCCATAGGTGGTCGTGGCACGTTCGCCCCGCCCATCGAGCGTCATGACCGCGCACCGCTCGTACGGGGAGGCCAAGAAGGCGCTTGCCTGGTGGCACGCGTGGTGGTTCACGAAGTGCCAGCGGTAAGGCGCGCCGTCCGCCCGCACGCCGCTCAGACGTCGGCGAAGGTGGTGTGGCGCACCATCGGCGAGCTGGCGCGGCGCGTTGGTCATGTACGCCGCGAACAGCGGATCCCACGGACTTTCCCAAGGCCCCTTCGGTGCGGTCGAGGGCTCGAACGGCAGGCTGAACAGCGACTGGCCCGCCTCGATGCGGCCCCCGATGAACTCGGCCGGATCGAAGCTGTAGGCGACGTGGTCGACGTCACGCAGCGTGATGCCTGCTTGCCGCAGGCAATCGTCCATCGCATGGTACGGCAGTTCCCACGCGGCAAACGGCACCGGCCGCTTGCCGTGCTTGATGCGCGTGAAGCGCTCTTCCTCGGAGGCAGCGACCACGACGCCGTCGACGACAAGCGCCGCGGCCGAATCGTGGAATGCAGCATTCAATCCCAGAGTGATCATCGGAGCCCTTTCGTGCGGCCTTCAAGGCCACGAGGTTTCGCGCATTGGCAGCACCATGACTTCGGGAATCACGGTTTCCTCCGGCTGGGTAAGGACAAACCTCACGGCCCGCGCCACATTGACCGGATCCTGGAGCACCCCGGGGTCGATGTCGGGGAAGCGATCGAGCAGGAACGGCGTGCGCATGCCTCCGGCCACCACGGCAGACACCTTGATGCCCTGAGGCCGCAATTCCGCATGCAAGGCATGCGACAGGCCCAGGAGCCCCCACTTCGTCGCGTGGTAGGCGGCCGCGATGGGCCAGGCGCGCTTCGACGCGGTGGACGCGACGTTCACGATGTGGCCCCGAGCCGCGCCGGCAGACGACCGGGGCCCCATGACGCGCACCGCGTGCTTGGCCACGAAGAAGGGGCCGGTGAGGTTCGTTCGCACCACCCGCTCCCAATCGGCGCCGCTGAGTTCATCGATCGGCACGGTGACGTCGATGGCGGCGTTGTTGATCACTGCATCGAAGCGTCCGAACCGCTCCCGGACCTGCGATACCACGCGCTCCACCTGCGACTCATCACCCACGTCGAGTTGGAATGCTGCAGCCGCGATGCCGGCTTCGACGAGTGCGGCGACCCGCTCCTCCGCACGTTGCTCCGCGATGTCGGCGATGGCAATGCGTGCACCGCCTTCGCCGAGCACTTGGGCAATCGCAGCCCCGAGGCCGCGCGAGCCACCGGTGATCAACACAACGCGGTCGACCAAGGGCGAGCCTGAATCGGAAGACATTGAAAGCGCGGGATCGGACATGTTGGCTCCTGTGCGCACCGCGCGGTGCGGGACACCGGACATCGGCATCCGGTGTTCCCACGCGGTCGTGTCCTCTATCAGTGAGAGAACGGTGTTCCCTCGTGGATCGGTCGGGCGGAAGTTGCCGCAAGCGTTTCCGAAGGATCCGCCGTGGTCAGGCGAAAGAGCGTCTGCACCAGCTCGCGGGCGTCGACCGGCTTGGCAAGGTGAACCTGAAAACCTGCCATCAACGCGCGCACCCGATCATCGGCGCCCCCCAGGCCCGTGAGCGCGATGGCAGGCACCCGGGCCTCGAGCGGCACGCCTCTCTCGACCTCGATCTGCCGCACCGCGCGGAGAATCGCGTGACCGTCCTCGCGGTCGATCATGACGTCACAGACGATCGCGTGAGGCCAGAAATTGTGAGCATGGTTGCGCAGCCAGGCGAGCGCGTCAGTGCCCCGCGCGAAAGAAAGCACGGCTGCCCCGTCTGCCTCAAGTAACAGCATCAGCGATTCCCGCGCATCGGCGTCGTCGTCGATGAGGATGATCCGCAACCCGTCGAGGGGACGCTCATTCGGCACGCCGCCCATCGCCCGTGTGGTGGTCTCGACTGCCCGCAGCGGAAGTTCGATCCTGTAGCGCATCCCACGCATGGACGTCGGTAGCTCGACGGTGAAGCTTCCGCCCTGCCGTTCGATCGTTGATCGAAGCGCCAGCGGGTCCACCGGCTCGGTGGATGCAAGCGCCGGCAACGGGCCCTCTTTGGATGGCCGCGCATGGCGCCCGTCCGTCACGCAGATGCGTGCTGCGCCCATGGCGCGCTCCAGCCGAAACTCGATGCGACCGCCCGACGACGTGGCAGACCCGGCTGCGACACACAACGCATGCAGTACCTGGGACAAGGTGTTCGGATCGCCAGTCACACACCTGGCCGCCGGATCGATGTCGGTGAACAGGCTGAGGTGGCGGGCCTCGATGCCCGGTCGTACACCGTCGATGACCCCGGCGATGAGGGACAAGATCCACCGGCTGGCGCGCCAGCCGACGTTCCACCCGTTCGAACTGCTGTTGCTGGCGCTGAAGGTTCCACAGTTGTGCGTACAGGCCATCGCGTTCCAGCAGTGCCTCGTGCCGGCCTCGTTCGACCACGCGGCCCTTGTCCATCACGACAATTTCGTCGGCATTCACGATGGTGGACAGCCGGTGAGCGATCACCAGCGTCGTGCGGCCTTGCGCGATCCTGTCCAGCTCAGTCTGAATTGCCCGCTCGGCTCGCGTGTCGAGGGCCGACGTGGCTTCGTCGAAGATCATGATGGGCGGATTCTTCAGAAACGCTCTCGCGATCGCGATTCGCTGCTTCTCGCCGCCTGACAACTTGGTGCCACGCTCGCCCACTTGGGTTTCGTACTGTTCGGGCAACGATTGGATGAACTCGTGCACCTGCGCCGCCTTCGCCGCCTCGATGACCTCCGCCATTCCGGCGCCCAGACGTCCGTAGGCAATGTTGTAGGCGACGGTGTCGTTGAACAACACCGTGTCCTGCGGCACGATGCCGATCGCATCGCGAAGCGAATCGATGCGCACGCCTCGCACGTCCTGCCCATCGATCGTCACCCGCCCGGCCTGCACGTCGTGCAGGCGCAGCAGCAACCGCGCAAGCGTCGACTTGCCCGAACCTCTGCCGCCCACGACGGCCACGGTCTGGCCGGCACCAATCACGAGGTTGACATCGTCGACAACGCGGCGACCCGGTTCATAGGCAAACGAGACATGGTCGAACACCACGGCCCCGCCCTTCATCTGCAGCGGCACGTATCCGGCTGTTCGTCGACTTCGGGCTGCTGGCGCAGCAGGTCGAACAGCTTCTCGGTATTGACGAGGGCGTCACGCGCCTCGCGGAACACGAATCCCAGCGCATTCAGCGGCAGGCAGATTTGAATCACGTACGCGTTGACCAGCACAAGATCGCCCACGGTCATCGCACCGCGCACCGTCTGCTGGCCGGCAAGCAGCATCACGGCGGCCACGCCGGCGGCGATGACCGCGCTCTGCGTGATGTGCAGCGCCGACAACGCCCGCTGGTTCTGGATGCTGGTGGCAATCCATTGCTCGCAGATGGCGAGGTAGCGTTCACGCTCGAACGACTCGCGGGCGAATGCCTTGACTGTGTCGTAGTTGAGCAGCGCCTCGACGAAGCGGCCATTGGCCCGCGAGTCCATCTCATTGACCCGCCGTTGGCGAAGTTCCCGCTTCTGGGTAAGCCCCATCGTGACACCCGCATAGACCAGGAAGGTCACGAGGATGACCGCAGTGAACCAAGCGCTGTAGCCGAGTGCCATCACCGCCAGCACGGCCGCGAACTCGACCAGCGTCGGCACCACGGTGAACAGGCCGGCCCCGAGGAGAAACCCGACACCACTGATGCCACGCTCCACGTCCCGGATCAACGAACCCGTGTTGCGCTGGCTGTGGAATTGCGGGTTGAGCGAGAGCAGGTGCGAAAAGGTTCGTTGCGAGAACTCAGTCACCGTGCGCCGTGTGACGGGCGCGAACACCAGGTCTCGCAGTTCAGTGAACAAGGTTCCGGCGAAGCGGAGCAGCGCGTACGCGAGCAACAGGAACACCGGCAGCACCAGCGCGAGCGATGGTTCCTCGCCACCGACCACCACAGCCGGAATCGCTTCGGTCAGCGACTCCGGTCGGCTGAACAAGTCCACCACGGCCTTGAGCAGCAACGGCACCCCCACCCCGGCCACTTTGGCGAGCAGCAACAGCAGCAGCGCTGCCAGTGTGCGTCGGCGAAAGCGCCACGCGGCCGACCACAACTCCGCGTGGACGCCGCGTCGGTTGTCCGAAGGTGTGTCCATGGCTGCCGGCAGCAATGGGCGTTCCCTTCAGCGCTGGTTCGGTGCGCTTCCGGGCAATGTCGGAGACATGGCGGGGACGGCCGCTGTGTGCCGACTGGCAACTGCGGGCAAAGTACCGAATACAGATTTGCACTGCGGTCGCACTCCAGCCATCCTGAGCGGAATTCTCTTCTCTCTATCTTCGGAGTTCCAATGAACAGACTCGTACTCGTGCTGTTGATCCTCGCCTCTGTTGCGGCTTCAGGTTGCGCCACCCGACGAGTCGTAGTCGCAAAGATGGAGCCACTCCACCCGGCGACCCGCATCCCAGCGATGAGCCCGATGAAAGGGTCGGTCTGCTTCTTTCCGGACGCGCCTGACCTCCCTCATGAGGTTATCGGCCGTGTCGCGGCAACCAAAAAGACATACGGCGGCACGAACGAACTCGCCGCCCCTGCAGCGGACGAAGTGCGAAACTATGGGGGAAATGCCGTGTTCAACTGGAGCGCTGCCCATAAGTTCAAAGGTCCGAATCCATTCCGGGTAACCGCCCCGTCCGGCTACGGCGTAGCGGTCTTAACTGCCACTTCCTTCGATTGCGCAGCCCTTGGCGGCAGCGCCAGCTGAGGAACCAAAGGCGTCCGTCCGTCCGAATTTTTCCGTGCCCGTTATTGACGTTGGGCCGCTAAGCGGGAGCGGGGCTGCTCCTCGCTGGAGGCTGACACTCTATTCCGCTTTCTAACCCTGAACGTCTATCGATGCTGCTCGCTCAGCGTATGCGCCTTGCACCCATGCGCCGTATGCGCCGGGTCAAGCGCCAGCATGGCGGCGGCCACTCCGTTGGTCCAACCAAAGCCGTCCTGCAACGGGTACTCCCCACCGCCGCCGCCGTGCGTCGAATCGGCCTCGACGGCACGCAACGCGTACTTCTCGACCAACTTCCCCTCTCGCTCATACAACGCCGCCACGGTGGACAGCCACCGTTGCGCGATGGTGTCGGCAAGCGCACATTGGCCGTGGCGGCGAAGGCCCACCACGGCCATCCACTGGAGAGGCGCCCAGCCATTGGGACGGTCCCATTGCTGATCGCTGCCGCATTCGGTGGTCGCCAGGCCGCCGGGGGCGAGCATGCGCTGCTGCAGGGTTCGAGCCGTGGCCGCGGCTTGGCGGTCGTCGGCCAAGCCGACGAACAAGGGCACCGTGCATGCCCCTGTCAGGCAATCGCGCCGCGCGCCAAGCCTCCAGTCGTGATCGAAGAAGGCACCAGCCTCCTCATGCCACATCAGCGCCTGGATGGCTGCGCGACGGTCTTCAGCGAGCGCTTCGAAACGGCGATGCGTTGCTGCGTCTCCCGCCTTCGCTGCAAGCGTTGCAATCTGGCGCTCCAGCCGGTACAGCAGGGCGTTGAGGTCGACCGGCAGGATGTCGGTCGTGCAGATGCTCACGAGCGAGGCGGCGGTGACGGCCTCGTGCCGGTTCGCGGCAGCACGCGGCGGCCTGGTGGGCGCCGGCGGCTCGCGCAACCAGCGGGTGGAAAAATCCCAGCCAGACTCGCAGGCGGCACGCAGGTGGCGATAGACCTCCTCCGGCTGTCGTCGTGCGCTTCGGACGGTGGTGACATCTTCCAGCCAGGATTCTTCACGCGGCGTGTCGCGATCGTCCCAATAGCGATTGAGCAGTGCGCCATTTGGGAGTCGGACCACGCGCAGGCGGGCTTGGCCTTTCGGTAAATCCTCGGCGCCGCGCATCCACCATGCGTGCTCTTGTTGCAGTTGCGCCAGGAAGTCGGTGGCCTCGCAGATGCCCTGTTCTTGCCCGAGCTCGACCATGAGGGCGAACATGGGCGGCTGCGAGCGTCCCAGGTAGTAGCTGCGCGTGCCGTTAGGCACGTGGCCATAGGCGTCAATGAGGTAGGCGAAGTTCTCTAGCATATCGCCCACCCGTCGCTTGCGGCATCGGCTGCCAGACCGAGCATCGTGAAGTAGGAATCCCAGTAGTAGAGCTCTCCGAAGCGGCCGCCGGGCACGACGTACGGATGGGGCAACTGCAGCAATGACGAGGCAGGCGGATGTGCCTCGGGATGCCGCGTCAGCACGGTCCAGAGGGATGCGATGTGCTCTCTGATCGGCTGCCCGGGCACGGACTCATAGTCCGTTGGAGCAGGATGCACCGAACGGAAATGTGCATTCACGAAGCGCGCGAGGTCGAACCCTTGAGCCCTGCACTCCGCCCGATATGCAGCGAGGATGTCGACCGGCTCGCCCTGCGGAGCGCAGTCGACAAAAGTTTTGCTGTCGTCAAAGACGCGGCCCTGCTGCACCGCAATGAACAGCTCCTGGTACCGGTCGGCCGGGGTCTGGGTGTCCGGAGCCGGTGTTCGCCGTGCCCGGTCATGGCGTTCGCCCGCCAAGGTCGTCCGTCGGTTGTCGTGATGCTGGTGAAGTTCGTTCATTGCTCCGCATAGCTCCACAGCAAACCGCCGTCCACCACGACGGTGGTACCCGTGATGTACGCGGCATCGTCTGAGGCGAGAAAGGCCGCAGCACCTGCCACATCGTCTGGCGCGCCCAGCCGGTTCAGCGGGATGTTCGCCAGCAACGGGGCCAGCAACCGAGGGTCGCGGAGGAGCCGCGAATTGATGGGCGTGTCGATGGCGCCAGGCGCGATGTTGTTGACCGTGACCCCGATTGGCGCCAGCTCGACGGCAAGATTGCGCATCATCATCTTCAACCCGCCCTTGCTCACGCAATACGGTGCGAAGTTGGGAAAAGGGAGTTCCTCATGGACGGAGCTGATGTTGATGATCCTCACACGTCGCTGTGTGCGGCGGCACATCGCCGCAAACGTTTGGCTCAAGAAGAACGGCCCCTTGAGGTTGACCGCCAGCACACGCTCGTAGTCCGCCTCGGTGATGTCGAGGAAGGCGTCTCGGCGCTCGATGCCGGCGTTGTTGACGAGAATGTCGAACGGGCCCAATTCCTCGGCGGCTTGTTCGAATGCCTGTCGCATCGCCGACGGCAGCGACACGTCGCAAACGACGGTTGCGCATCGGCGCCCGAGCGAGCGGATGCGCTCCCGCACGGCCGCCGCGCGGTCATCGTCTCGCAGCGCATTGATCGCGATGTGGGCGCCTTCTTGCGCCAATCTGAGTGCGATCGCCTGACCGATCCCTTGCGTGCTGCCCGTGACGAGGGCCACCCTGTCGTGCAGTCTCATGATGACATCGTGAAGGAGTCTGGTGATACGGATCGCACGCATGACGTTCCGTTCCCAACACCATGTGTCAGACAAAGCCGTCCTCGCGTGCCGCTTGAGTCGTACACGGGAGACGACACTGCGTGAAATGCCGCCTTCACGGCAAGGTGCACCTTCAGCTGCGCTGCTGACGCAGGCGGTGCGCGAGCAACCCCACCACCAGGCCGGCGGCCACGGCGACGACCGCCGTGGGCAATCGCCCGCCTGCAGGTCGATGCCGGTAGCCGCCATCAATGCCGGAACCCACCGAGGGAGCGAACAGGTTGCCGTCCGTGCGCGGTGCCGAATCGGCCTGGCTCAGGTAGCGCGCCACGAGCTTCGCTCCGACCCATCCCGAAATCGTGGGCGAAATCCGATGCAGGAACCGCAACGCGGTGGCAGCGCCGCCGACCGTGACCGAGGGCTTCGGAGCCTGAGCGAGCGACACCATCGCCGCTGCCGCGTCGCGGGGATCGTACAGTGGCGCGGCAGGTCGAAGCTGCCGACCCGTGTAATTGGCCGCGTGGGCGATGCCCGGAGTGTCCATGAATGCCGGATAGACGCCACAGACGTGGATGTCGGGCCATTCGTGGAGTTCGTGGCGCAGGGCCTCTGTGAAGCCACGCAGGCCGAACTTGCTGGCCGTATAGGCCGTTGCATAAGGGGCCGGGGCCAGCGCTCCGAGCGAGATCATGTTGATCAGCACCCCGGACTTGCGCGCGATGAAATGCGGCAGTACCGCGTGGGCGCCGTTGATGTGCCCGAGCAGGTTGGCTTCGATGACGCGGCGGTGCGACTTGAGGGGCGTCTGCACGAAAGTACCGACAGCCCCGACGCCCACGTTGTTGATCCACACGTCGATTCCCCCGAAGCGCGCCACGGCGGCGCTTGCGAGCGCGCGCACGGCGCGCTCGTCTGTCACATCGGTGGGCACGACGAGCGCTTGTGCACCGAGCGCCTGGCATTGCGCCGCCACCTCGTCGAGCACGGCCTGGCGGAGCGCCGCCAGGACAAGGTCAGCGCCGGCGCGCGCGAATTGCACCGCCGTGGCCCGGCCGACGCCACTCGTGGCACCGGTCAGCACCACGCATTGCCCCACCAGGTTGCGCTTCTTTTCGGTCATGCGCCCTCCTTTTGGCCGTGCCAGAACGATCAGTTGGGGGCGGACAGCTACGGCGTCGAGGTCGGTGGCATGCTCGCCGAATCCATCGGGCCGGACGCTGGGCCCGATGTGCTGGGCATCGGTGGCGGCGGCACGGGGGCCGGCGGGGTGGGAGCCGGCGCAGGCATGG
>Ga0170475_109916657_pt1 | contig 11956 bp, 7 predicted proteins | sample Soicark_Litter_5_FD_111474 | JGI IMG/M metagenome (GOLD analysis project Ga0170475, IMG submission 111474) | Avena fatua rhizosphere microbial communities from Hopland, California, USA. Combined Assembly of 48 SPs | reverse complement strand
CGCGGCACGCCGCGCCATCGCCGCACAGATGCAGAGCGAGATGCGCGAAACTCTGACCGCCATGCTGCTCTCCTGCGAGTTAGCCCTCGGTGTTCCCGATCTTCCCGAATTTGCTGGTGATAAGATCCGCACCGTCGACAGCCTCGCGCGCGAACTGCGCCTGCGTTTGGAGGTGAACTGATTCAAAGTCGGTCCCATAGCATCTTTCCATTATTGTGCGTTCCTGCGGGACTCCGTTAACGTTCCGCTGCTCATCATTCTGTGGATTTTGGGGATCCCGGAAAACCTAAGCATGCCCTGAACACGATTCGATGTGCCAAGCCGGACGTGTGCCCGAGTGTGGCCAGGGTGAAATTCCTGTGGGGGGGCGCGTGAACAGATACTCTCTCGTACTGAAGTGTTCCCGTTTGTTCGTTTTTATTCTGCTAACGGGAATGACGGCGGCTGCGCAGCAGATTACTGGCAGCATTCTGGGAACTGTTGTGGATCCCTCGGCTGCGGCTGTTCCGAATGCGTCCATCAGCGCCACGCAAATCGAAACCGGACTGAAGCGCAGCACCAAAACCGATCGCTCCGGCGCTTATGTACTCTTGGAACTGCCTGTAGGTCACTACTCTCTGCAGGTCGAGGCCAAGGGATTTCAGACCTACATTCAGCGCGGCATTGTTCTCGACGTAAACGAGACCCCGACCATTCCCATTCACCTTGCAGTGGGGACGGAGACCCAGCGCGTCGATGTCCTAGCCGATGCCCAGCTCATCCAAGGTACGGTGACCAGTCTGGGCGAAACCGTGTCCCAGCGCGAAGTTCTCGATCTACCTCTGAATGGCCGCAATTTCAGTCAACTCGGCCTGCTTCAACCAGGCGTCGTTCCTCTCACCCCCGGACTGGCTGAAGCTGGAGGATCGCTGCGTGACGGCCAAGCCTACGCAGTAAACGGCCAGCGTCCCCAGTCGAACAATTTTCTGATCGATGGGGCCAACAACTTCAACGGCGTGGACGGAGGCTTTGTCCTCAAGCCGCCGGTGGATGCTATCACCGAATTCAAGATCCTTACCCACAATGCCAGCGCCGAATTCGGAAACAGCCTCGGTTCGACTACCAACATCATCACGCGATCGGGCACCAACATCTATCACGGAGCTCTCTGGGAATTTCTTCGTAATGATGCCTTCGACGCCAGAAACTATTTCGCCGCAACGACAGAACCGCTGAAACAGAACCAGTTTGGCGGGACGTTCGGTGGCCCCATTCGCAAAGATAAAAGTTTCTTCTTCGGCTATTACGAAGGTTTTCGCAACCGCCAGGGAGAAACCCTTGGGTCCACCGTCCCATCGCTCGCCGAGCGCGGAGGAGATTTCTCCGCCCTTTGCACCGCCGAGGACGGAGGCTTTGTCGGGGGATTCTGCGCCAATCCGAATCATCAACTCTTCAATGTCTTCCTCAATCAACCGTTCCCGAATAACCAGATGCCGTTGACGCCTCCATATGCAAATCCGCTGGCGTTGGGACTCCTGAACTCTTTCCCGCTTCCCAATACCGGGATTAATGTCTACACATCGACCCAAGTCAATCAACAGAACGCGAATCAGTTCGGGCTACGGTTCGATCACTATCTCGGTGTCGCCGATGTTCTCAATTTTCGTTACATGTTCAGCGACGGAAATCAGTTCAATCCGATTCCGACATCGGGAGCGAGCGTTCCCGGATTTCCCGTGGGGCAAGAACAGCGCGCGCAAAACTTCGTCGCGCAGGATACTCACACGTTCTCGCCCCGTACGATCGGAGTGCTCCGCGTTTCATTCCTGCGGAATAAGTTTCTCTACGGCGAACGCACGAACCACACCACTCCGGCCAGTCTCGGCTTTCAATACCAGCCAAGCTTAGACGCTGCCGTTGGCCCGCCATTTATGCAGGTCAACGGCTATACAACCATCGGCGACCCGATTACCGGGCCACGTAACACCTACGAGAATGCTTGGGACTATTCCGGCTCCGTCAGTTGGATTCACGGCCAGCACGAGCTTAAGTTTGGCGGCGGTTACGAGCACGTCTCTGTGGACGTGCTGCAGGGCATCGCGACGAACGGCTTCTTCGTCTTCGCTCCCTTCCCAGTTGTTCCGGACGCCTTTGCCAGCTTTCTGTTTGGCCAGCCCGTGTTCTTTCTTCAAGGGCGTGGGGACTTCTCTCGGGGGATTCGTGGCAACTCCCTCAATGGCTACGCTCAGGACACGTACAAAGTGACGAAGAGGTTCACGATGAATTTCGGGCTTCGCTACGAAATGCCGTCGCCTTATACGGAGATCCACAACCGACAAACACTCTGGATTCCGGGCCGCCAGTCGAAGGTGACGCCTGCTGCGCCTGAGAACCTGCTCTATCCCGGCGATCCAGGGGTTCCGCGTGGACTGATTCCAACCTTCCAGAAAGCCTTTGCGCCACGTGTTGGCATTGCCTGGGATCCGACCGGAAGCGCCAAGTGGCTCATTACGTCGGCCTATGGCCTGTTCTATGAGCCGTATTACACGGGACAGGGTGGTCCGCTGCAGTCCCCCATCAGCGCGCCACCATATTTGCAGACGCAGCAAATCAGCCTCACCCCAACGTCGTTCCTGAACTTCTCCGATCCCTACAACGGCAACCCGCCTCCGCCAAACACTTTCGCCACGCCGCTGACGAACCTGACGCTCTCCCCGAACCTGCCCCTGCCGTACTCGCAGGATTGGGATCTGAACCTTCAAAGATCGTTTGGCTCAGATCTTCTCCTCGAGGTCGGATACGTAGGGACCAAAGGAACAAAACTGCCACGTTTTGTCGAGGGCAATCCGGCGGTTTACATCCCGGGCGTAGATAGCGGCGGACAACCGATTTCCACATCCAGCAATGCCGATCAGCGGCGCCTCTATTCCGGATGCACTCTGGCCGATCCCGCTAGCAGTTGCATCTATTCGTCGACCGGTCTTATCGCGGGCATCGCCAACTCGTCGTACAATGCCCTAGAGACCAGCCTGCGCAAGCGCTTCAGCCACGGGATTTCTTTCCTCGCGTCTTACACGTTCTCAAAGTCCATCGACGATGCATCTTCCTTTAACATGACAGGCTCGGCCGCGAAGCCTGTAGCTGGAGAGAACGATCTGGCGCAGAATCCCTTCGACGTCGGCGCTGAGCGCGGCCGCTCGCTCTTCGATTCCCGTCATCGTCTCGTATTGAGCTACCAGTGGAGTCTGCCACTCTGGAGGCAGCCGCACGGCTGGTATCAGCAAATCTTGGGCAACTGGCAACTGAACGGAATCGTGACCGCAATGAGCGGTACTCCATTCAGTGTCTTCGATTCGACTGATTTTTCTGTGCAAGGCTCAGCCCCGGAAATCAGTGGATTCTTCTCCAACCGGCCCAATATCGTCGCGGGACAGAGTCCCAACGCTGGGCCGCATCGGCCAACTGCGTGGCTCAACCGCAGCGCATTCCAGCAGATCACGCAAGATCCCAATTCACCTGTGCAGCAATTCGGCACTGCGGGCCGCAATATCGCTGAGGGACCCGGCTATGCGAATTGGGATTTCTCCATGTTCAAAAACGTTCCCGTCGCAGAAGGGAAGGAGTTCCAGTTCCGCGCTGAGTTCTTCAATTTCCTGAATCACCCAAACTTCCGCTTGCCCGACAGCGATATCAGTTCGCCAACCTTCAACCGTGTTCTCGCCGCCTTGCCGCCTCGTCTCATGCAGTTGGCGTTGAAGTTTAGTTTCTAGAAGTACCTCGGACCTTTTCCACTGGGACCCTCGTGGGTTTTGTGTAAACGGTGCAAGTTCGCAACTTCTTGCACAAGCACCCGAAATCCCTTCACCTGTGGACCCTTACCGATTAGAATGAAGCCACTTGGAAGCGGCATGTCGCGCTGTTCGCGGCATCCCGCGCTCCTTCGCCCGGAGGTTCTGTGCACGTCCTCGTCACCGCCGACTCGCTGTCGGGTTCTTGGACCTACGCCCGCGAACTGGTGACCGGACTGGTCACCCGCGGTGTCCGAGTCACTCTGGTCAGCTTCGGCGAGATTCCGCTACCGCACCAGACCTCATGGATGGATCACCTGCACGGCTTGGACTACCGTCCCACGGGCTTTCGCCTCGAATGGATGCAAGAGGCGGAAGAAGACCTTCCGGAATCGTCCGAATTCTTGATCGCGCTGATCAAAGAGGTCCGGCCCGACATTCTGCACCTTAACCATTTCTGTTATGGAAATCTTCCGGTCGATGTGCCACGGATCGTGATGGCCAACGGGGACCTCATCACCTGGTCGCACGCCGTCCACGAGAAGCCAGCGCAGCGCCCCCCACATCTGAACTGGTACCGCCAAACAGTTTTGAATGGATTGGTCGGAGCTGATGCCGTGGTCGCGCCCTCCTCATGGATGCTTGATCGAATTACGGCCTGCTATTGTCGTCCGCGCCGTAGCGAAGTCATCTATCCCGGACGCAATCCCATCTTCTTCAATCCTTACGTCAGCAAAGACGACTGTGTGCTTGCGGTCGGCCGCCTCGTAGACGCAAGCAAGCAGGTCTTCTTGCTCACCCAGCAACAGCATCCGTTGCCAGTATGCATAGTTGGCGCCGAGCAGACTGTTCCTGTTCCTCGCGTCCCTATTCGCGCTGATGTGAAGGTTGCGACCGAGACAACCTCCGTTGCTATCCGCGGCCCGCAGACGGATGCGCAATTGCGTGCTCTCTACAGCCGCGCCGCAATTTACGCCGCCACTTCACGTTACGAACCCTTGGGAATGCCCGCTCTGGAGGCGGCCTTCTCTCGCTGCGCGATCGTCGCCAACGACATTCCCAGCTTCCGCGAAATCTGGGGTGACGCCGCTCTCTACTTCCGCACCAATGACTCCGAGAGCCTCGCCGAAAACATCCGCCTGCTGAACGAAGATCGCGCCATGCGCCGCGCTTATGCGGAACTCGCCTACACGCGCGCCCGGGAACGCTTCACCACGAAGCGCATGATCGATCAGTGTCTCCAGCTCTATCGCAAGTTGTCTTCCGCGCGCCTGGAAGCTGCCTAGGCTCTTTCTCGGACCCCGTCGAGACATTCAGCCCGGCTTAGTGTTATCTTTCTAAGGCTTACTGGAAACCCGTAAGGTTTGGAGGAATCCTCGTTTATGGCTCAAGTGAAAATTACCGTCAGGCCCAATGGCCCACTGCGTGTCGAAGCGCCCGAGGGCTCTGTCGAGTTGGTGGATGCGAACGGCAGTCCATACGACCTCACCGGCAAAACCGCGTTCTCGCTATGCCGCTGCGGCGGTTCAGTAAACAAGCCATTCTGCGATGGTACTCACAGCAGGATCGGTTTCGAGGGCGCCGAACTGGCTGTAAAGAAATCCGAAGGCCAAGCGTAAGCAGGGCCGCCACCCGTCGGCTGTGCTGGCATTGCTCGTGTGGGGACAGCCGCGGGCTGTCCAGCCGCGACGAATTCTGTCGAGGCTATGCTTTCAGATTTTCATCCGTACGCTTCGCGAATTCGCGGAGGAGATAGTGGATCCACGGGACCGGGAACTGGGGATGTACCGGAAGATCACGCGCCGTGATTTCATCAACGGCGTGGCTGTAACTGCCGGTGCCGCGATAATGCCCTGGCATCTCGCCGCGAGTACAAGCGAACGCCAGAATTCTGTCGGATACTATCCTCCAGCCCTCACGGGCATGCGCGGCAGTCATCCCGGATCGTTCGACGCCGCCCATGCGCTCCGTGACGGTACTTTCTGGGACTCCGCCGGAAAGCCCGAAGATACTGGCGAAAGTTACGACCTGATCATCGTCGGGGGCGGAATCAGCGGACTTACCGCCGCTCACTTCTTCCGCAAAGCCGTTGGCAACAATGCCCGCATTCTCATTCTCGAGAATCATGACGATTTCGGCGGGCACGCCAAGCGCAATGAATTCCGCATCGGCAACTCATTCCGTCTCGGCTTCGGCGGCACCTTCTCCATCGAGAGTCCGGCCCCCTACAGCGCAGTAGCGAAGGGAGTGATCGAGGAACTGGGCATCGACGTCGCTTCCTACCCGAAGTATGTCGACAAAAACGTCTACCGCTCGCTAGGCCTCCGCCCGAAGATCTTCTTCGATAAGGAAACCTTCGGTGCCGACAAACTCGTCATCAACTTCAACCCGCGCGCGGGCGGCGAGAGTGAGGACAGCGGAACCGAATCTCCAAAACTACTCAAGCAGTTCCTCGCAGACGCGCCCATCTCGGAGCAAGCCAAGCGCGATCTGCTCAGTCTCTACGAAGAGCCCAAAGACTACTATCCCGGTCTTTCTTCCGATGAGAAGAAAGCCAAGCTCGCGCGCATCAGCTACGCAGATTATCTGAAGAATGTTGCCGGAGTTGACGAAGACATCGTCAAGCTTTATCAAACCTTGCTGCACGGATTGTTCGGTTTAGGAATCGACGCGGTCGCCGCTCAGGATGCATGGGGGTTCGATCTTCCCGGTTTTCGCGGATTAAAGTTGGATCCAACTCCAGGGAAGGGAATGAACCGCGATGCCATTCCGAATGACGACGCCGAAAAATACTTCTTCCATTTTCCCGACGGCAATGCCAGCATCGCGCGCCTGCTCGTGCGCAAACTGATCCCCGAAGCAATCCCCGGCAATTCCGCCTCGGACGTCATTCTTGCGAAGGCCAATTACGCGAAGCTCGATCAGGCCAACTCGCCAGTCCGCATTCGTCTGAACAGCACAGCAGTCCGAGTTAAACACCTGGGCGACGCAGCACACGCGAAGGAAGTCGAAGTCACGTATGCGCGCGGTGGAAAGGTTTACACGGCCCGCGCCAAGAACTCGATTCTTGCCTGCTGGCACGTGGTGATTCCTTATATCTGCGAAGAACTTCCCGAAAAGCAAAGAGGCGCGCTGGCGTCAGCGCAAAAGGTCCCGTTGCTCTACACCAACGTTGCGCTGCGCAACTGGACGTCATTTCAGAAACTCGGCGCCAACGCCGTCTACGCGCCCAACATGTATCACTCCATGCTCAATCTCGACTTGCCGGTCAGCATTGGCGGATACGAATCCGCCCGAAAGCCCGCCGACCCAATAGTCATTCACATGATGAAAGCGGCATGCCATCCGGGACGTCCGGCGCGCGAGCAACACAGTCTCGGCCGTATCGAACTCTACGGAACAGATTTCGAAACTATCGAGCGCAACATCCGCGAGCAACTCGCTCGTACGCTCGGGGCCGGAGGGTTCGATCCCGCGCGCGATATCTCCGGTATCACAGTCAATCGCTGGCCCCACGGCTACGCCTATGAGTACAACTCACTCTGGGATCCTTTCTGGTTAGAAGGCGGAGAGACTCCGTGCGAGATTGCCCGCAAGCCGTATGGAAGAATTGCAATCGCCAACTCTGACGCTGGCGCTTATGCCTATACAGACGAAGCCATCAACCAGGCCTACCGCGCCGTCGGAGAACTCACGAAGGCCTAGGCTCTGAAGGGGGCACGGCTTTTCAGCCCTGCGCAACGTTCCCCCAAAAACTAGCGCTCTAGCCGCTGAGTTTGGCTCGTCCTAAAGGGAATTCACTGTGCAGGCCCTCCCCGCAACTGCACCGCCTTATCCCGAGCCGTCTGCGCCTCTTTCGTCATCCCCTTTGCCTCATACACATCTGCGAGTGCGTTCTCGAGTTCCTGATCGTCCCCATCCGTCTCGCGTTCCTTCAAAAACGCGGAGATCGCCTCGTCATGCAGCTTCAGATTCGCATAGCACCGCCCCATCTCGTAGTACAACCCGCCAATCATCTGTCCCGACGACGCGACCTTCTTGAACTCATCGAGCGCTGGCTGATATTGACCTTGCGCAGCCGCAACGAGCCCTAGCCCATAGTGACCGCCGGAACTGTTCGCATCCCGCTGCACCATTTCTGCGAACGTGGCCTTCGCCTCGTCGAGACGATTGGCGCTCAGATAAGACATCCCCAAATTGAAGCGCGCCCCGGCGCTCTGAGGCATCAACTCGACAACCCGTTTGAACTCCGCTGCGGCCTCCGCAAACTGCTGCTGCTGGTAGTAAGTCTGGCCCAGTTGCGAATGGGCCCGCACCGAGTTCGGATCCTGCCGCACCAGTTCCTTCAATTGCGCAACAGAATCCCCGCCCTGCTGCCGTATTCCGTCCAACGCAACCGCCATGCGCATAGGCCGTCCACGCCACTCACGGACGCCGAACCCGCAAGCCGCGAGCATCACCGCGACCACTCCCACAACAGTGATCCGCCGAGATGCGGCATGCGGCGCTATCTTTGCGATGAGGGCTCCCAGAATCGCCCCGCTGACGAGTCCGCCCGCGTGGCAGGCATTGTCGATTCCACCGACATTGCCGCCCATGAAAACGTTGTAGCCGATTCCGAATAGAACATTGAATCCGATGAAGAAGGCGAGACTGCGAAGAGTCCCTTGAATCGCAAAGCGGGGAATAGAAAACTCCCCAAGGTAGAACGAAGCAGCCAGAGCCCCCGCCAATCCAAAAATTGCTCCCGACGCGCCTACGCTGAGCACACCCGGATTCCAGGCGACACTCGCCAATCCTCCCGCGATTCCCGTGATCAGATAAATGCAAAGATACATCCAGCGTCCATACAACTGCTCGCAGAGCGCGCCCAGGTCCCACAGGCACCACATGTTAAATACGATGTGCCAGATCCCGCCGTGCAGGAACATGTAAGTGAAGATTCGCCACCACTGGCCTGACAGTGTGTACGGACCGTAGTTTGCCCCATAAGAAACTGCAACCTGACCGCGGAAATCACTCGCAATGGTTCCGCTCGCCAGTGCCATCGCCAGAAACACCGCAATGTTTGCCCCAAACAGAATCTGCGTCAGCGAGACAGTGCTTTGCGCTCGCTGCGTCCACGGCGTCCGCATGACCTCCTGTTTCGCGTCATCAGAGTCTTCCCCGCGCTGCGCCGCCTCATGCTGCACGCACCACGGGCAGATCTTTTTGAAACTCATTGGAGGCAGTTGCCTCCCGCATCGAATACAGTTTGCCATGTAAATTTAAGAGTATCAGCAGATGGACCACTGCGAACGAGAAGGCGAAACTGCGTTATGTTCCTTAGTGAACCTTGTGTCCTTCGTGGTTTAAGGTTCTTGGGCGCTCGCTTAGTGGATGGTCTTTGTCTTCCGCGACATGTAATCCATCAGCAGATACTGTCCCAGCGTATAGGGAGTCGTGAAGTACGCCTTGCCGCGGCACATTTCCGTCACCTTCTGCACAAACTGCACCAGGCCGTAGTCCGACGCCAGCATGAAGGTATTGATCAGCACGCCCGCGCGCTTGCACTTCGAAACTTCTTCCAACGTCTCGCTCACGACCAGCGGATCAAGCCCGAATGCGTTCTTGTATATCCGCCCATCCTCAAGCGTAAGCGCGGAAGGCTTCCCGTCGGTGATCATCACAATCTGCTTCATGTCCTTGCGCTGGCGTTGCAGAATCCGCTGCGCCATCCGCAGGCCTTCGCGCGTATTGGTGTAATACGGACCAACCTTCACCCGCGCTAACTGCGAAAGCGGAATCTCCTCCGCCGAATCGTGGAAGAGCACTAGCGAAAGCGAGTCCCCGGGATACTGCGTCCGGATCAAATGCGACAACGCCATCGCAACTTTCTTCGCTGGCGTAAACCGGTCCTCGCCATAGAGAATCATCGAATGCGAACAGTCCAGCATCAGCACGGTCGCGCACGATGACTGGTACTCGCACTGATGCACCTGCAAGTCCGAGTACTCGATATTCAGCGGTAGCCCCAATCCTTCCCGCTGGATCGCATTCGACAAAGTTGCCGTAATATCCAGGTTCAGAGTGTCGCCAAACTCGTAGGTCTTCGACGACCCGCTGGCCTCGATGCCAGTGGCAAGATCGCGCGTATCGTGTCGGCCAAAGCTCGACTTCCCCAGCGATCCCAGTAGATTCCGCAGCGACTTGAATCCAAGGAAATCCAGACTCTTGTCCGTAATCTCAAACCGAGCCTGCTGCGCCTCGCCAGTCTGTCCGCCCACACTCGACTGCCGCGCCGGATCATGCGGTTCGTCCACGGAGATGTAATCCTCTTGCTGCATGCGCTCGATCAGTTGCTGGACGATTTCCTCGAACTTGCCGTCCCCAATCATGTGCTCGACCTGTTCGCGGAGATTCTCATCGAACATCTCGCCATCGAGCAGTGCGTTTTCGATCGCTCGCTTGAGGTCGTCAAGCGTGTGCTCTCGCTGCGGCATCTCATACCACATGGAATCCTGAAATCCGCTCTGCAGCAGGTAATCCGAGAGCGCGCTGAGCAGATCCTCCATGCTCATCTCGCCCGCTGGGTCCGGCACGTATTTGGAATAACGGATGCGCTTCATAGATACCTATGAACTATGAGCCCAGAACCGACACAGACTTACTCGGACCCCAGACTCGCGACTCGCAGTTTTCTAGTTGAACTGCCTGCGCTGCCGATACGGCCTCTCATCCTCAAACGACTTCTCCCGCACCGGTTCAGGCTTCTTTTCTCCAGCCTTGAACACGCGCTCCTCACTGCGTCCGATGCGCTTGTGTGCGTGCAGTCCCTCAAGAATGAATTCCGCCGCCGAGACCTGCCGCTCCGCAGTATCCTTCTGGGAAACGCCAAGCGGTCCAAGCTTGTCGATCAATCCTTGAATCCCGCGGAGATTCTCCAGCGCTTCGGACGCAGCCACCGCATCGGACAGCTGAATCTCTCCACCGAGATCAAACCACTGCACAATCTGCTGCACATTCGCTCCGGTGTAGTACTGGTCGTAGGTCTTGGCAATCGCAGCCCGAATCAACTCGCGCCCCACGTGATCCGCACCCTTCATCTCGCCTCCGTACTCCAGTTCGAGCTTTCCCGTGATTGCCGGGAGCGCAGCGTAGATATCGCTGACCCGCGGCACCACAAACTTCTCCTGGTTGCGGATGGCGCGCCGTTCGGCGTTCGAGATCACATTCTCCATCGCCGATATCGGCAGTCTCTGGCTCACGCCCGACCGCTTGTCGATCTTCTTGTCCTCGCGCGCGGCGAATGCCACTCGCTCGATGACTTCATGGACATAGCGCGGCAGGTGCAAGGTATTTCCGTTTCGCCGCGTCCACGCTTCCTGTGCCGTAATCGCGATACCTTCCTCCACGGTCGCCGGATAATGCGTCCGAATCTCCGATCCAATGCGGTCTTTCAACGGCGTAATGATTTTGCCGCGTGCCGTATAGTCCTCCGGATTCGCGCTGAACACCATCGCTATGTCCAACGGCAGCCGAATCGGATAGCCCTTAATCTGCACGTCGCCTTCTTGCATGATGTTGAAGAGTCCGACCTGAATCTTCCCGGCGAGGTCCGGCAGTTCATTGATAGCGAAGATTCCGCGATTCGCACGCGGCAGCAATCCGTAGTGCACGGTCAGCTCACTCGACAACTCATGCCCTCCCCGCGCCGCCTTGATCGGATCGATATCACCGATCAAGTCGGCAATCGTCACATCGGGCGTAGCGAGCTTGTCCACGTACCGCTCATCCGGCGTCAGGTAAGCGATCGGCGATGCGTCGCCAAGTCGCGCTACTTCGTCGCGACAGCGGCGGCAGATCGGCGCATACGGGCTGTCGTGAATTTCGCATCCCGACAGATATGGCATGTGCGCATCGAGCAGCGTCGTCAAAGCGCGCAGGATCCGGCTCTTTGCCTGTCCGCGCAGTCCGAGCAGAATGAAATTGTGCCGCGACAGGATCGCATTGATGATCTGCGGCACTACCGTGTCGTCGTAGCCCAGATGCCAGGAAATACAGCGGCATCGCCATCTTCCCGCAAGCGCGCAACCAGGTTCTCGCGTAGCTCGTCCTTAACCCTTCTTGTACGCAAACGCTCTTCGGAGAAGTTACTGCGGCGCAGGTCACCCAGCGTGCGCGGAAGACTCATGAAAGGAACCCCCAGT
>Ga0170475_109013262_pt1 | contig 11957 bp, 23 predicted proteins | sample Soicark_Litter_5_FD_111474 | JGI IMG/M metagenome (GOLD analysis project Ga0170475, IMG submission 111474) | Avena fatua rhizosphere microbial communities from Hopland, California, USA. Combined Assembly of 48 SPs | reverse complement strand
GAACGCGGACATCCAGCCGGGCAACGCGCTTCGTCTGCGCTTCATCCCGGTCGGCACGATGATCCACAACATCGAGCTCAAGGTCGGCAAGGGCGGCCAGATGGTTCGCTCGGCCGGCGCCGCGGCGCAGCTCATGGCCAAGGACGGCAACTACGCGCAGCTCCGCCTCCCGAGCGGCGAAGTGCGCATGGTCCACCTCGACTGCCGCGCGACGGTCGGTCAGGTCTCGAACCTGCACCACGCGCGCGTGTCGCACGGCAAGGCCGGTCGCTCGCGCTGGCTCGGCCGCCGCCCGCACAACCGCGGCGTGTCGATGAACCCCGTCGATCACCCGATGGGCGGCGGCGAAGGTCGCACGTCCGGCGGTCGTCATCCGTGCTCGCCCTGGGGTCAGCTCAGCAAGGGCAAGAAGACCCGCACCAACCAGACGACCGACAAGTTCATCATCAAGCGTCGGAGCAAGTAAGCCATGCGTTCAGCGAAAAAGGGTGCCTTCGTCGACGGGCACCTCCAGGACAAGATCGAGAAGGCGCTCAAGGCCAACGACCGCCGCGTCATCAAGACGTGGTCGCGCCGTTCGACCGTGACGCCCGAGTTCGTGGGCCTGAACTTCAACGTCCACAATGGGCGCAAGTTCATCACCGTGTTCGTCACCGAGAACATGGTCGGCCACAAGCTCGGCGAGTTCGCGCCGACGCGCACCTTCGGCGGCCACGCAGCCGACCGGAAGGTGGCCCGTCCGTCCGGTGCGCCCCCGGCCCCGGCCGCTGCCCCCAAGAAGTGAGAAATCGCGCCTCGGGCCCCGTCCGCCGCGTGTGATCCCCCTGTGATCCAGGGGGATCGTTTCTGGTCCCTGACACGAACGAAACATCCTTGAGGGTCGACCCCCTGCGTGTTAGATCCCGCGCCCTTTTTCGGCCGGGTTCGCAGCCGGTTCAGTCGACCGAAGGTTCGAGACGATGGAAGCCAACGCACAAGCACGATTCCAGAGGATTTCGGTCCGCAAAGCCCGCGTGATCGTGAACCTCATCCGCGGCAAGAACGCCGCGGAGGCCCTCGAGATGCTCCGCTTCACCCGCAAGTCGGCGGCGCCGATCGTGTTCAAGATCCTCGACAGCGCGATCAGCAACGCGCGTCAGAAGGACGCGAACGTCGATCTCGACAATCTTCGCGTCACCACGGCGTTCGCCGACAAGGCGCCCGACAAGTTCATGCGCCGCTGGCGCCCACGCGCCATGGGGCGCGCCACCCAGATCGTGAAGGGCATGAGCCACATCACGATCGTCGTTTCGGACGGGAACTGAAGAGAAAATGGGACAGAAGACTCATCCGTTCGGGTTCCGCCTCGGGGTCATCAAGACCTGGAACTCCAAGTGGTACGAAGACAAGAACTACGCGAAGTGGCTTCACGAGGACATCTCGCTTCGTAAGCACGTCCGCGAAGAGCACGCGCACGCGGGCATCGCCGGCATCGAGATCGAGCGCGCGGCGAACAAGGTGAAGGTCATCATCCAGACGTCGCGTCCGGGGATCATCATCGGCAAGCGCGGCGCGGGCGTCGAGCAGCTCCGCACGGACCTGCAGAAGCTCACGGGCAACGAGCTCTTCGTCGACATCCAGGAAGTCCGCAAGGCCGAGACGAACGCGCAGCTGGTCGCGGAGAACATCGCCACGCAGCTCGAGCGCCGTGTCGCGTTCCGCCGCGCCATGAAGAAGGCCGTTCAGACGGCGATGAAGTTCGGCGTCAAGGGCATCCGCGTGTACGCCGGCGGCCGCCTCGGCGGCGCAGAGATCGCCCGCTCCGAGAAGTACCGCGAGGGCCGCGTTCCCCTCCACACGCTCCGCGCCGACATCGAGTTCGGCACGGCCACCGCCAAGACCACGTACGGCACGATCGGCGTGAAGTGCTGGATCTTCAAGGGCGAGGTGCTTCCCCAGCGCCGCCGTCGCATTCAGCCCGTCTAGCGTTTTCCCCGGGGGGTTCTGGACCCCCCGGACCCCCAGGACTCGAGAGAGATTAGAGACTCACCATGCTTCAGCCCAAGCGCACCAAGTTTCGCAAGTCGCACACGATGCGGCTCACCGGCGTCGCGAGCCGCGGCAACAAGTGCTCCTTCGGTGACTTCGCCCTGCAGGCGACCGAAGGCGGCCACGTCGACTCGCGCGAGATCGAGGCCGCACGCATGAGCATCATGCGCAAGGTCAAGCGAGCCGGAAAGCTCTACATCCGGGTCTTCCCGGATCGCCCCTTCACCCGCAAGCCGCTCGAGACCCGCATGGGCACCGGCAAGGGCGGCGTCGAGGGCTGGAACTGCCACATCCTTCCGGGCCGCGTCCTCTACGAGATGGAGGGCATTCCCGAGGAGCTGGCGCGCGAGGCCTTCCGCATCGCCGGCCACAAGCTCTCGATCAGCACGCGCGTCATCGCGAGGAGTGAGCAGCTGTGAAGACCGCCGAGCTTCGTGAGAAGAGCACCGAGGACCTCGTCGAGCTCGAGAAGACGATGTCGCGCGACCTGTGGAAGTCGCGCTTCGCCAACCACTCGAACCAGCTCGACGACACCAACAAGGTGCGTCGTCTGCGCCGCGACATCGCGCGCGTGAAGACCTTGCAAGGCGAGCGCGCGCGCGCCGCAGAGCATAACGGATCGACTGCGTCGAGCACTCCCGCCGGGAAGAAGTGAGATAGTCATGGCCGATACGACTGCAGCCAAGACCGAGAGCACCGATACGCGCGGCAACCGCCGCGTGATCACCGGTCGCTTGGTCAACGACACCGCCAACGCGGGTCGCGCCAAGAAGACGATCGTGGTCGAGGTGGTTCGCCGCCTGCGCGATCCGGTGTACGGAAAGTACGTCAAGCGCGCCAAGCGCTTCCACGCGCACGACGAGACCGAGCAGTTCAAGACGAACGACGTCGTCGAGATCCGCGAGAGCCGTCCGCTGAGCGCGACCAAGCGCTGGGTGGCCATTCGCCTCGTCAGCCGACCGGAAGAGGTCTGAGATGATTCAGCAGCAGAGCGAGCTCGACGTCGCCGACAACAGCGGCGCCAAGCGCGTGGAGTGCATCAAGGTCCTCGGTGGCTCGCGCCGCCGCTACGCCGGCCTCGGCGACCTGATCGTCGTGGCGGTCAAGGAAGCGCTTCCCACCGCCAAGGTGAAGAAGGGCGAGGTCAGCAAGGCCGTCATCGTTCGTACGACCTACCAGTACCAGCGCTCGGACGGCAGCTACATCAAGTTCGACTCGAACTCGGCGGTGCTGCTCAACGCGCAGCTCGAGCCGGTCGGGACGCGCATCTTCGGGCCGGTGGCCCGTGAGCTCCGCGGCAAGAAGTTCATGAAGATCATCTCGCTCGCTCCTGAGGTCGTCTGATGTCGAGCCGAATCAAGAAGGACGACGAAGTCGTCGTCATCGCCGGTAAGGACAAGGGTCAGAAGGGTCGCGTCATGCGCGTGATCCGCGAGGCCGATCGCGTCCTGGTCGAAGGCGTCAACAAGATGAAGCGCCACACCAAGCCGACGCCGAAGAACCCGCAGGGCGGGATCATCGAGCGTGAGCAGCCGATCCACCTGTCGAACGTGATGCCGCTCGACAGCAAGGAAGACAAGCCCACGCGCGTGAAGATGGGCACCGACAAGGACGGCAAGAAGGTCCGTCAGTCGGTCCGCTCCGGAACGACGCTGGATTGATCTGGCGGATTTGATTCGATCGAGATGAGGTCATCGAGGAGCTCGCCGAGCGCTTCGAAGGACGGGTAGGAAAATGGCTGACGAGAAGACCGAGAAGACCGAGAAGAAGAAGGCCGACAAGGCCCCGAAGGCCGACAAGGGCCCGAAGGCCAAGGCCGAGGCGAGTGGCGAGCCGAGGACGTCATCCAAGGAGATGCCGCGCCTCCAGAAGTTCTATCGCGACCACGTGATCCAGGCGGTCATGAAGGACCTCGCGTTGAAGAACGTGATGGAGGTCCCGCGCCTCGAGAAGATCGTCGTCAACATGGGTCTCGGCAAGGCCGTCGGGAACCAGAAGCTCATCGAGAGCGGCGCCGAGGAGCTCAGCAAGCTCACCGGTCAGAAGCCGGTCGTCACGAAGGCCAAGAAGTCCATCGCCACGTTCAAGCTCCGTGAGGGTCTGGCCATCGGAACGATGGTCACGCTCCGCAAGAGCCGCATGTGGGAGTTCGCCGACCGCCTGATCAACCTCGCGCTCCCGCGCGTGCGTGACTTCAAGGGCGTCTCGCCCAAGGCGTTCGACGGCCGAGGCAACTACACGCTCGGCCTTCGCGAGCAGATCATCTTCCCCGAGATCGACTACGACAAGATCGACGAGATCAAGGGCATGAACATCACGTTCGTGACCACCGCTCGTACCGACGAACAAGGGCGCGCGTTGCTTCGCGAGCTCGGCATGCCGTTCCGTAAATAGTTTCGGCGCAAAGTAATCAGGAAAGAGACAAGACCATGGCCAGCGCCCGTGCATTCGCGAAGATGGAGAAGGAGCCGAAGTTCCGCGTTCGGTACCGCAACCGCTGCAAGTCCTGCGGCCGTTCGCGTGCCGTGTATCGGAAGTTCGAGCTCTGTCGCATCTGCCTGCGCAAGTTCGCCCTCGCGGGTGACGTGCCTGGCGTGACGAAGTCGTCCTGGTAGTCGCGAGAGTAGGAAAGACAGCACCATGAGCACCGATCCGATTTCCGATCTCCTCGCGCGCATCCGCAACGCCTCGCAGGCGCATCACGAGCGCACGACCATGCCCCTCTCGCGCGTGCGCGTGCAGGTGGCCGAGATCCTCAAGCAGGAAGGCTTCGTGTCCGACGTGGAGGTCGACAAGGCCGGCCACGGGACGATCACGGTCGTCCTCAAGTACGGCAAGAACCGCCAGGGCGCGTTCGTCGGCATGCGCCGCCGCAGCCGTCCGGGCCGCCGCGTCTACGTCGGCTGCCAGGAGATCCCGAAGACCCAGCACGGGATCGGCATCTCGATCCTCTCGACGTCGTCGGGAATCATGACCGACCGCACCGCGCGCGAAAAGGGCGTGGGCGGCGAGCTTCTCTGTGAGGTCTGGTGATGGCTGAGGCAACTCCCGCACAACGAGTTTCGCGCACCGGCAAGAAGCCGATCGCGGTGCCCGCTGGCGTCACGGTCACGATCGCGAACGGCAAGTTCTCGGCGAAGGGCCCCAAGGGCTCGGCCGAGCGCGAGCTCCACGCCGATGTCGACGTCGTCAAGGACGGCAGCAACCTCGTCGTCAAGGCCAAGGCCTCGAGCGGCGATCAGGGCGCCCGCTTGCAGGGTCTGACCCGCGCGCTGGTGCAGAACGCGCTCGCGGGTGTCTCGGCCGGCTACAAGGTCTCGCTCGATCTGATCGGCACCGGCTACCGCGCGGACGTGAAGGGCCAGGACCTCACGCTCGCGCTCGGCTACTCGCACCCGGTCAACTACAAGATGCCGGTCGGCGTCAGCGCCCAGGTCGAGATCATCGACGTCGGCGGAACCAAGAAGCCGCGCCTGCACCTCAGCTCGTCCGACAAGGACCTGCTCGGTCAGACGGCCGCCCGCGTCCGCGGGTTCCGGCCCCCCGAGCCCTACAAGGGCAAGGGCGTGCGCTACGTCGACGAGAAGATCCGCGAGAAGGCTGGTAAGGCCGGCGGCAAGGGCAAGAAGTAACGATCCCGTACGGATCCTAAGACGGGTCGGCGGTCTCCTCGAGGGAACGCCACATGGCCCGAGAGGAATAGAGAAATGGCAACCGACGAAGCACGAAGTCACCGCAAGAGCCGCATCCGCAAGAAGGTCGAAGGCACGTCCGAGCGTCCTCGGCTCACCGTCTTCCGAAGCGCGAAGCACATCTACGCGCAGATCGTGGACGACATGAAGGGCTCGACCCTCCTCACGGTCTCGACGCTCAGCAAGGATCTGCGCGGCGACGCCAACGACAAGGCCAAGACCGACGCCGCCAAGCTCATCGGCGCAGCGGTCGCGAAGGCCTGCAAGTCGAAGGGCATCGCGAAGGTCGTCTTCGACCGCAACGGCTACCTCTACCACGGCCGCATCAAGGCCCTCGCCGACGCGGCTCGCGAAGCCGGTCTCGATTTTTGATCGACAGAAGGACCTAGAAGATGCCCTCACAGATCGATGCAGAGAGCCTGGAAGACCTCAAGGAGCGGGTGATTCACATCAACCGCGTCGCCAAGGTCGTCAAGGGCGGTCGTCGCTTCAGCTTCAGCGCGCTCGTCGTCGTCGGCGACGAGAAGGGTCACGTCGGGATCGGTCTCGGCAAGGCCAACGAGGTCCCGGACGCCATCCGCAAGGGCAACGACCGGGCTCGCAAGAACCTGGTGAAGATCCCGCTCGTCGGCGGGACGATTCCGCACGCGGTCCACGCGAGCGCGGGCGCCGGCAACGTGCTGCTTCGTCCGGCCAGCGCCGGAACGGGCGTCATCGCCGGCGGCGCGGTTCGCGCGGTCGTCGAGGCGGTCGGCATCAAGGACGTCCTCTCGAAGATCGTCGGGACGAGCAACCCGCACAACGTCGTGCACGCGACGATGAAGGCGCTCCTCTCGCTCGAGTCCGTCGAGGCGGTCGCGCGTCGTCGTGGCAAGGACGTCGGAGACGTCGCCCCGGTCGCGGCGCACAGCTGACCAACAATTATCGCCGAGCTTCGCTCGGCACTCCGGCGAGCCGGAATGAATCGATAGGGTAGCGACATGAAAGCCAAGTTGAAGGTCACTCAGGTTCGGAGCGGTAGCGGCAAGGCCGACACCTTCCGGCGCACGCTCGCGGGCCTCGGCCTGCGCGGGCCGCACTCGACGGTCGTCGTGGCGAACACGCCGGCGTTCCGCGGTGCGATCAAGAAGGTTCTCCACATGGTGACGGTCGAGGAAGTCAATGCCTGAGCAACAGAACGTCCCGATCCTCTCGCGCCTTCGCGCGCCCGAGGGCTCGGTCTCCGTCAAGAAGCGCGTCGGTCGCGGTGTCGGCTCGGGCCTCGGCAAGACCTCCGGTCGTGGTCAGAAGGGTCAGAAGGCCCGTCAGCCCGGCAACATCCACAAGCTCCACTTCGAGGGCGGCCAGATGCCGCTCAATCGCCGTCTGCCCAAGCACGGCTTCAACAACAAGTTCCCGACCGAGCTCGCGATCGTGAACGTCGGTGATCTCGACGTGTTCGCGGCGGGCGCGACGGTGGACGAGAAGGCGCTTCGTGAGAAGGGCCTCGTTCGCGGCGCGTGGGACGGCATCAAGATCCTCGGCACGGGCGAGCTCGCGCTGAAGCTCACGATCAAGGCCGAGGGCTTCTCCGCTTCCGCGAAGGCGAAGATCGAAAAGGCCGGCGGCACGATCGAAGTGATCAAGCACGAGCCGAAGCCGGTCGCGCACCACACGGCCGCCGAGCGCCGCGCGGCCATCGTGGGCAAGAAGGCCAAGGCCAAGAAGGCCTGATCCCATGTTCCAAGCCCTCGCCAACATCGCCAAGATCCCGGAGCTCCGCCGGCGCATCCTCTTCACGTTGGGGATGATCGCCGTCTATCGCCTGGGCATCTTCGTGACGACGCCGGGGGTGAACCGCACCGCGATGAGGCAGATCGTCGCCTCGCAGGGCGGCTTCCTCGGGATGTTCAACCTGTTCTCGGGTGGAGCGCTCGAGCAGCTCTCGATCTTCGCGCTCGGCATCATGCCGTACGTCTCGGCGAGCATCATCCTGCAGCTCATGAGTGTGGTGGTGAAGCCGCTCGAAGAGCTCCGGAAAGAGGGCGAGGCCGGTCAGCGCAAGATCAACCAGTACACGCGCTACGGCACGATCGTCCTCTCCACGATCCAGGGCATCGGCATCGCGCTCTACCTCGAGGGGCAGAACGCCAGCTCGCAGTTCGGCGACGTCGTCCACGATCCGGGCTGGGCCTTCCGCGTGATCACCGTCATCTCGATGACGACGGGCACCGCCTTCATCATGTGGATGGGCGAGCAGATCACCGAGCGCGGCCTCGGCAACGGCATCTCGCTCATCATCTTCTCGGGCATCGTCGCGGATCTCCCCGACGCGCTCACCTCGACGGCGCAGCAGATCCGCATCGGGCAGATCCAGCCGGTCTCGCTGCTCATCGTCGGCGGCATCGCGCTCGCGGTCGTCGCGACCATCGTCTTCTTCGAGCGCGGCCAGCGCCGCATCCCGATCAACTACGCCAAGCGCATGGTCGGTCGGAAGCTCTACGGTGGTCAGTCGTCGCACCTGCCGCTGAAGGTCAACTCCGCGGGCGTCATCCCGCCGATCTTCGCCAGCTCGCTGCTGATGTTCCCGAACACGCTCGCGAACCTGAACGTGCCCGGCATGCAGACGCTGCAGGACTACCTGTCGCCCGGCGGCTGGCAGTTCACGATCGCGTACGTCCTGATGATCGTCTTCTTCTCGTTCTTCTACACGGCCGTCACGTTCCAGCCGGTCGAAGTGGCGGACAACCTGAAGAAGCAGAACGCGGTCATCCCGCGCATCCGCCCGGGCAAGGCCACGGCGGAGTACCTGGACTTCGTGATGACGCGCGTGACGGTCGGCGGCGCGCTCTACATGGCCATCGTCTGCTCGATCCCGTCGTTCCTGCAGCAGTGGTTCCACGTGCCGTTCTTCTTCGGCGGCACCTCGATCATGATCGTCGTAGGCGTCGCGCTCGACACGGTCCAGCAGATCGAGTCGCACCTCATCACGCGTCACTACGAGGGCCTCACGGGTCCCTCGGGTCCGCGTATCCGCGGCCGCAGGGGCTGAGGCATGACCGACCTCGTTCTCTTTGGGCCGCCCGGGGCGGGCAAGGGCACCCAGGCCAAGTTCCTGGTCGACAAGCTGGGGATCCCCCAGATCTCGACCGGCGATCTGATGCGCGCGGAGCGCAAGTCCGGCAGCGAGCTGGGCAAGCGCTTCGACTCGTTCATGACCCAGGGCAAGCTCGTCCCGGACGACATGGTCATCGAGCTCCTCGAGAAGCGTCTCGAGCAGCCCGACGCGCAGAAGGGCGCCATTTTCGACGGCTTCCCGCGGACGGTGGCACAGGCTGATGCGCTTTCGGCCACTCTGGGCCGCCGGGGTCGCAAGATCGACCACGTGATCGCCATCGAGATCCCCGAAGATCTCGTAGTTGATCGAATTTCCGGCAGAAGAAGCTGCGAGCAGTGTGGACACGTCTATCACGTGCGCTATAACCCGCCCCCTCCGTCGGGCCGGTGTGAGCGCTGTGGAAGCGACCGCATCGTCCAACGGGACGACGACCGGGAAGAGAAAGTCCGGCGCCGGAACGTGGAGTACTTGGAGAACACGCTCCCACTTCTCGCTCACTTCGAGAAGCTCGGCCTGGTGAAGAAGATTGCAGGTGTGGGGAGCGTGGAAGACGTGACGCGGCAGATCGACGCCGCACTGAGCTAGTTCGGGGTGCCATGAGCGCCCAGGTCGAGGGAGTGGTCGAAGAAGAGCTCCCCCGAGGTCTGTACAAGGTCCGTTGCGACGATGGTCGCACCCTCCTCGCGGGGCTACCGACCGCGAGTAGGCACGGGATCGTGAAGTTGCTCCCGGGTCACCGGGTGATTTTGGAAGTGTCGCCCACCGACGACACCCGCGCGCGAATCAAGCGGAAGCTGTAGTGGAGAGTGCGATGAAGGTCCGACCGAGCGTCAAGAAGATCTGTGAGAAGTGCAAGGTCGTGCGCCGCAAGGGTGTGGTTCGCGTGATCTGCGAGAACCAGCGCCACAAGCAGCGCCAGGGCTGAGTTTTCCCCAGCGTTTCAGAACGAGAAGACAAGAACATGGCACGTATCTCAGGCGTCGATCTCCCCGGGCGAAAGCACCTCGTCATCGGCCTCCAGTACATCTACGGAATCGGTCCCGCGAGCGCGAAGGCGATCTGCGAGGCGACCGGCATCGCGTCGAGCAAGCGCTGCGACGACCTCGACGAGGGCGACGTCAAGAAGATCCGCGAAGTGCTCGAGTCGACCTACAAGGTCGAGGGCGACCTCCGCCGCGATCTCGCGATCTCGATCAAGCGCCTGATGGACCTCGGCTGCTACCGCGGCCTGCGTCACCGTCGTGGCCTTCCGGTCCGCGGCCAGCGTACGCACACCAACGCGCGCACCCGCAAGGGCCCGCGTCGTGGCGGCACGGTGCGGCGCTGATTTTTCCTTTCCCCGCTTTGATCTGAGCTCAGGAGCTTCTCGATGTCCAAGGCCGCAACGAATCCCCCCTCCGGCGCAACCGGTGGCAAGCCCAAGACCGGCAAGAAGAAGGTCAAGAAGAACGTCGGCAGTGGCATCGCCCACGTGCAGTCGTCGTTCAACAACACCATCGTCACGATCACGGACCTCATGGGGAACGTGATCGCGTGGTCGAGCGCCGGTTCGCGCGGCTTCAAGGGCTCGCGCAAGAGCACGCCGTTCGCGGCGCAGCTCGCGGCCGAAGACGCTGCCCGCAAGGCGCAGGAGCACGGGATGAACACCGTCGCGATCTTCGTGAAGGGTCCGGGCGCGGGTCGCGAGTCGGCGCTTCGTGCGTTCCAGACCGCCGGCATGCGCGTGACGCTCATCCGCGACGTCACGCCCATTCCCCACAACGGCTGCCGCCCCCCGAAGCGCCGCCGCGTTTGACGTAGAAGCGAAGAGAAGAAGCCATGGCACGTTATACCGGACCGTCCTGCAAGCTCTGCCGCCGCGAAGGCGAGAAGCTCTTCCTCAAGGGAGATCGCTGCTACACCGACAAGTGCGCGTTCGATCGCCGCCCGTATCCGTCGGGTCAGCATGGTCAGCGCCGCACGAAGGTCACCGAGTACGGCATCCGTCTTCGTGAGAAGCAGAAGGTCCGCCGCATCTACGGCGTGCTCGAGCGTCAGTTCCGCAAGTACTTCGCGGAGGCCGATCGCATCAAGGGCGTCACCGGCGAGAACCTCCTCATGCTGCTCGAGCGCCGCCTCGACAGCGCGTGCTACCGCCTCGGCTTCGCGGCGACGCGCTCGGATGCGCGCCAGCTCGTTCGCCACCGTCACGTTCGCGTGAACGGCAAGGTCGTCAGCATCCCGTCGTTCTGCCTCAAGCCGGGCGACAAGGTCTCGATCCACGAGCGCAGCCGCGAGACCGGCCGCGTGAAGACCGCCCTCGAGGGCGTCGATCGTCGTGGCGTGCCGGAGTGGCTGGAGCTCGACAAGAACGAGTTCACGGGCACCGTGAAGGGCATGCCCATCCGCGAGGCGATCACGCTCCCGATCAAGGAGCAGTTCATCGTCGAGTTCTACAGTCGTTAGTTTTGGTTCCCGCGGACGGTCCGTGGGATCTCGGGCGCACTCGAGAGGGTGCGCAGCAAGACGGTCATATTACCGATCTGGAGATGGAGAGAGACATGTCGACATTCGTTGCACGCAACTGGCGAGACCTCATCAAGCCCAAGACCGTTCCGGTCGAGGACGGCAGCGCGCAGTTCGCGAAGTTCGTCTGTGAGCCGCTCGAGCGCGGCTTCGGCATCACGCTCGGGAACGCGCTGCGTCGCGTGCTTCTCTCGTCGCTGCAGGGCGCGGCCATCACGGCCGTCAAGATCGACGGCGCGCTCCACGAGTTCACCTCGGTCCCCGACGTCGTCGAGGACGTGACCGACATCGTCCTGAACCTGAAGGAAGTCGTCGTTCGCGCGCACTCGCCCAAGACGCACGTGGTTCGCATCGACAAGGAAGGCCCCTGCGAGGTCACGGCGGGCGACATCCAGGTCACCGATCAGATCGAAGTGCTCAACCCGAAGCACGTCATCTGCACCGTCAGCAAGGGCGGGCGCTTCTCGGCGGAGCTCACGATCAACGTCGGCCGCGGCTACGTCCCGGCGGATCGCAACAAGACGCCCGGCATGGCCATCGGCACCGTCGCGATCGACGCGCTCTTCTCGCCGATCAAGAAGGTGAACTACACGGTCACCAACGCGCGCGTCGGCCAGATCACCGACTACGACAAG
>Ga0170475_112251782_pt1 | contig 11958 bp, 10 predicted proteins | sample Soicark_Litter_5_FD_111474 | JGI IMG/M metagenome (GOLD analysis project Ga0170475, IMG submission 111474) | Avena fatua rhizosphere microbial communities from Hopland, California, USA. Combined Assembly of 48 SPs | reverse complement strand
GCGTCCGGCCGAAGACGAGGACGAGATCAACGTAGGCAGGACCGAGCGGGTGATTTCCGGGCTGGCAGCGGCCGCCGTGGCAGTCGTCGGGCTCCGCCGGAAGCGGCTGCGGCCGTTTCTCCTGCCGGTGGCGGGCAGCCTCTTTACCCGAGCGGTTACCGGGCGCTGCGCGGTCAATCGTGCCCTGGGGAGGAACTCGGCCCGAAATGACCGCGTCAGTCCGGTGGCCAGTGTCCCCCGTGGTGAGGGAATCAAGGTCGAACGGAGTGTGGTGGTCAACCGACCGGTCCAGGAGGTGTATCAGTTTTGGCGGAACTTCGAGAACCTGCCCCGCTTCATGGACCACCTCGAATCCGTGACGGTGCTCGATGAAAATCGCTCCCATTGGGTGGCCAAGGCCCCGGTGGGCACCCGGGTCGAGTGGGATGCCACGATTCACAACGAGATTGAAAACGAGCTGATCGCCTGGCGCTCGCTCCCGAAAGCCGATGTCAACAATGCCGGATCGGTGCACTTCAGCACGGCCGGTGACGGCGCGACGGAAGTGCGCGTAGTCCTGAGCTATCAGCCCCCGGCAGGAAAGCTCGGAGCGGTGGTGGCCAAGCTCCTGGGCGAGGAGCCGTCCACGCAGGTAGACGATGATCTCCGCCGATTCAAACAGGTCATGGAAGCCGCCGTTCCTACCGGCTGATGAGCACCGATTCTTCCCGGCAGACATACGACTGTGCCATCGTCGGGGCTGGGCCCGCCGGGTTGAGCGCCGCGCTCATGCTCGGGCGCTGCCGCCGCAAGACGCTGGTGTGCGACATCGGCGAGCCCAGAAATATCCGGTCCTCCGGTCTTCACAACTATCTCACCCGCGACGGCATCGCCCCGGCGGAGTTCCTCCGATACGCTCGGGAGGAGGTCGCTCGTTATCCGGCCATCGAGCTTCGCCAGGTCGAGGTGCTGGACGCTGGCCGATCTCCGGACGGCTTCCGGCTGGTGTGCGGAGATGGGCGTCAGATCGCTGCCCGAAAGCTGTTGCTGGCAACGGGCGTGGTGGACGAGCTTCCGCAACTGGAGGGACTCCAACCGCTCTACGGAACCAGCGTGCACCATTGCCCCTACTGCGATGGGTGGGAATGGCGGGACCAGCCTATTGCGATCTATGGCAACGGAGACGAGGGAAAGGCTTTGGCATTGGGATTGACGGCCTGGAGCAGGGACCTGGTGCTCTGCACCAATGGCGCAAGTGGCCTCTCCGAGGAGGACCTGGAGCAGCTGAGCAGGGAAGGAATCGAAACCAGGGAAGAGCGGATGGTGCGGCTCGAGGGATCCGAAGGGATGCTGGACCGGATTGTCTTTGAATCGGGAGAGTCCTTAGCGCGAAGAGCCCTCTTCATCTGTTCGGGACAACACCAGCGAAGCGCCTTGGCCCGAAAACTCGGCTGCCGCTTTACCAACAAGGGTGCGGTGGACACCGGCACCTGCGAGGCTACGGACGTGCCGGGACTCTACGTGGCGGGAGATGCAAGCAAAGAGGCCCAGTTTGTTATCGTTGCGGCGGCTGAGGGCACTGAGGCGGGGATGGCCATCAACAAGGCGTTACTGAAGGAAGACCTGGCTCAGAACAGAAGCTCAACCCCCAGCCGCACGAGGCGAGGGGGACCATACGTGAAGAGCGGCTGAGTGAAATCACGCGCCGCCGCCAGGTACAGCGGAAACAGCTCATCCCTTCCCGAGATATATCCATCCCCGTTGCTATCGGCTGAGGCACGGTAGTACGGCGACTCGTACGGGATGTCTTCCGGATGAGCGGCATACGCTTCTTCCGCTACCGCATTCACCGCGTCGTCGTCCGGACCGGGTTGCCCCGTATCCCGTCGGACTGCCACGACGTTCTGCCGGTTCAGCACGTTCCGCATGTCCAGGTACACTCCGCCTCTCACCCCCCCAAGCTGGAGCGGGCGCCGGACCAGGAAGTCGAGGGAGTAGCTGGTTGGCAGCCGGCGAGAATTCGGCAGCCCTACGAGTGAATCGCCCGAGAGATCGGTTGCGGAATAGGGCAACCCAGTTCCCACCCGTCCAATGGCCGCGGCTTCCAGGCCACCAACGAGGTGCGACCCGAACACTTGGGGTCCAGCACTGTCGGACACCCGGCTTCGAAGAATGAGTGTAAGAGTGTGCCGGCGGTCGAAGTCCAGCGGGAACTCGGCATGGGCTGGCCGGATCGTGTCGCCGGTTTGGGGATCGATCGAGAAAACCCGGTTCAGCAGGAATGCGTCGCTCGCCGTGGCCACGGCACTCTGCAGAGTGTAAATGAGACGAGCACCGAACCCGTTCTTCAGGTCGCGCTCCAGAAGCACCTCCAGTCCCCTTACCGTCCCGGCATCGGCGTTGCCGTAGATGGTCGAGTCGGGATCGAGGCCCAGCGGCACCGATGCTACCAGGCCATCCAGCCGCTTCACGTAGGCCCCCAGCCGCAATGATGTAATCGGTGTGGGCCGAACCCGCAGGCTGAACTCGTACTGTACCGCGTCCTCGAAGCCGATGTTCGGGTTCCCCCGGCGGAATCGCCCGGTGCGGGTGGTATCGTCGAAGGCGGCATCTACCAGGAACTGGTAATCGGGCGCCTGGGAAAAGCGACCGTAACTGGCAACGAAGGTGGCGCCCTTCAGCACGGTCGATACCGCGAACCGGGGGCTCACTTTTTGTTGCGAACCTCGGGACTCGGCCGACAGCTCGCTTCCGGCGTCAAACCGGTCGTAGCGCGCTCCCACGGTAAACGCCAGATCGGTGATGCGGATCTGGGCTTCCGCGTACGCTGCGGCGCTGGTCGGTGAAAAGTTGGAGATTGCGGTGGGAGGGACACTGTCGCCTGAGCCCACCGGCAAATACGCCATGACTCTTCGATAGGTGCCAACCTGCTGGCGCACCATCTCACCTCCGAAAAACAGATCGACCTGCTCACCGGCTCCGTAGGTGGCGTCGAGCTGGCCCCGAGTCTCGCCGAAGTGACTCCATCCCAGGCTGCCCTGCGATCCGGTGCCTAGGAAGAACCCGGGCACCCCATAGGGCGACGCGGTGCTGAGAAGCGGGGCGGAAAATCCGGCGATCGGATCAGGCGAGGGCTCCTGGGTTCGGGCAACATCTTCGCCTACGAAGTGGAAGCGCTTGCCGGTAAGTCCGCCAAAGGCATAGTCGATGTCGCCATCCAGCGTGCCCCGGAGGAACTCACGGGTGAAGCGCCCGATCCGAAGGTCCATAATCAGCGGCTTCGTGGTACCGGGACCGCTGGCGTACTGCACATGGCCGTTGAACAGGTTTCCCTGTACCCGCTGGGCGGGGGCAAGGTCCTGATCGTACTTGTAGGCTGGATCGAACAGCAGATTCTGATTCTCCGAGTGGAGGCCCATCAAACGCAGAGTCACCCGGTCGCTCACTGGTACGGTGATCTTGCCCAGGCCGCTCCACAGCTCGCCGCTGTTATGGGGCAGCACGGTGGGTGATGTGGTTCGAGGGTCTCTAGGATCGGTGGGCGCTGGAGCATTGACCGGATCCGCGTCCAGCCGGCCGGCAATATCTACGGCAGCGACCACTCCGATCCTTCCCACCAACGGCCCGCTCCCCTGGGCGATGAAGCGGTCCAGTCCATAGTCCCAGCTGCCGCCGAAGGGTCGGTCAGTCTCGTACGCTAGGCGCCCCTCCCATTGGGAAGTCGGCTCTTTGGTGACCACGTTGATCAGCCCGGAGATGGCCTGGCCGTACCTGGCCGAGAAGCCGTTGGTCACCAGCGATGCTTCGCTGAGGACGTCTGGCGGAATGGTTAATCCCAGACCTCCATTGGCAGCGTCGAGCTGATTCTTCACCCCCATTCCATCCAGAATGAAGGCCTCCTCGCCGAGGCGCCCACCCCGGTAGCTCTCGCCCACGCTACCTGCCGACAATGCAACCGCCTCCTGCAAAGAGCTGACCGGCAATTCCCTCAGGTCGGCCGCGGTGATCTTCTGCTCGGTGGAGGTGGCCAGTGGATCAAGCACCGGGTCCACCGGTGCGGTCACCACCATCGGCTCCAGCTTCAGGGGATTGGTCTCGAGGGGAAAATCAACGGTTACTGTTCCGCCGGCCTGGACGAAGACGCTGTCCCGGACGATGCTCCGGTAGCCAATGGCCCGCGCTGCCAGGCTGTGCCACCCACTTCGGATGCCACGAACCCGGTAGATGCCGCCGGTATCGCTCATCGCGCGAACTCGCTCATCTACCAGAATCTGGGCCTGAGCCAGGGACCGGTCGGTGCCGCTCTGGTACACTCGCCCGGCGATGGCGCCCTCAGCCTGGGCTCGGAGTACCGACGGGAGTATCCCGAGCAACAGCGCGGTGGCGATCCATGGTGCCGTGCGGCCCGGGCTCACGGCTGCCCCGTCAAGTACAAGTCAGCGTCGCGAGCGACGCTGGTGTCTATGGTACCGCCGATGCTGGTGTTGTTGATGATGATGAGTGGATACCGCTCCACCACCACCTGGGTACCTGAAGGCGAGAGCTGGGGCCGGCGATAGAGCCCTCGGTCGGTGGAGCCAGTCAAAGCAACATCGCTACCATCCGATAGGTCGACCACGTGCACGACGCCTCCACTGTCAAATTGAGTGGCTCCCACAATGGGGTCGTCGGTGAAATGCACCCTGCCGCCCACCACAACCGCCATTCGGCTGCCCACCACATGCACGTCGCGGACGATCCCTGCAGCGGCAAAGTCGAACACCGCCGTTGCCGCGCCAGTGGAGAGCGTCTCCCGGAACACCCGGGTGTCGCCATTCAGGGTGAAGTAGACTTCGTCCTCGGTGCTGCCGGGGGATACGCCTGATGCGTTGGCGGCCCCCGCTATGGTTTGAGGGGAAGCTCCGGCTGTAAGATCGAGCCACACCGCATCCAGACCGGAGTGCACGGTGTCCCGCTCGCAACCATCACACAGGCTGAGGACGTTCACGGCCTCGCCCAGGTATACCAGCCGGTTTGGACCTAGCCACCGAAGCTGCGAGATGCCACTGTGGGTGGGTCGACCGGAGATGGTGTAGGGGATGGCCAGCAGTGACGTTCGGGTGACAGGATCAGCAACGGTTGCGAGTGAGAGCTCTTGGACGGAGGGCACCAGGCTGCCGATCGAGCTGCTTGCCGCTAGAAAGGCCAGTCGCCCGTCCGTTGCCGCCGCGGCGGACTCGAGCGACTCGGTACGCTGGTCGCCTAACGGTGTGAGATTGCAATTCAAGCTTCGCTGCCGCCCTCCGTTCGGCGGCAGTACGGCAAGGCATACGTCGTGATCTCGTGTGCCTTCGACCTGAGTCGAGTACAAGAGCGCGGAACCGTCGGGCAGCCAGGAGGCCCGCCGGTCGGGTCCACGATTCAGTGTCAGTTGTACTGGGGGCGTAGGATTGAACGGTGCGTCGGTACCGAAGTCTTCGGGGGTGAACGGCTCAGTGTGTCCGCACCCCGCCAGAGTGAAGAGGAGGGCGAGCAGCCTGACCCGGCTTTCGAGACATCGGCACTGCCGCGGGAGCGCGGATTGTGTCATCGGTGTGTCAAACCGGTGAGGGATCGTCATGGGGACGCCGCTGCCCGAAAGGTTCGCACATCGGGAGAAATCATTAGTTGTCAGTGGGTTGCGTCAGGCAAGCGGCCGCGCTTTCCCCTATAATAGATCATGAACCCGGTCACCAATGCTATCCCCGGCTGTTCCGGCCTCGTGTTGCTGCGATGATCTTCAAGCGCTTCTTCGAACCCCGGCTCGCTCAGGCCAGCTATCTGCTCGGCTGCTCCTCTAGCCGTGAAGCCCTGATCGTCGATCCGAATCGAGAGATAGACCGGTACCTCGAAGCCGCCGCTCAGGATGGGCTCCGAGTCGCCCACGTCACCGAGACTCACATCCATGCCGACTTTGTCTCCGGTGCGCGCGAGCTGGCGCAGCGGACCGATGCTCGGCTCTATCTCTCTGCTGCCGGCGGACCGGACTGGCAGTACCGCTACGCCGCGCAGGCGCAGGCCACTGGAGTGAATGACGGGGATAGGATCTCGGTTGGGCGGGTCGAGGTGCGCGCCTTGCACCTGCCGGGCCACACTCCGGAACATCTGGTATTTCTGGTTACCGACACTGATGTGGCTAGTGAGCCGATCGGAGCACTAACCGGTGACTTCTTGTTTGTAGGCGACGTTGGTCGGCCCGATTTGTTGGAGCGCGCCGTAGGTTCCCGGGGCACCATGGAAACCAGCGCTCGCCAGCTCTACCGCTCGCTTCAGCGGTTCCGGGAGTTCAGCGATTACCTCCAGATCTGGCCCGGTCATGGCGCCGGTTCGGCGTGCGGCAAATCGTTGAGCGCTATGCCACAGTCTACCCTGGGCTATGAGAAGCGGTTCAACTGGGCCTTCGGGGTCCAGTACGAGAACGACTTTGTGCGCGCCGTGCTGGCTGGTCAGCCCGATCCGCCTCGATACTTTGCCCGGATGAAGCGGATCAATCTGGAGGGCCCGCGGCTCACCGGCCAACTGCCGACGCCTTCCCGACTCGCGCCCGACAGTCTGACCTCCGTGCTCCAATCCGGCAGCACCGTGGTGGACACCCGCAGCTCCGAGGACTATGGCCGCGGGGCCATTCCCGGAACCATCAACATCCCGAATACTCGAGCATTTCCAACCTGGGCCGGATCGCTGCTTCCGTACGACCGGGAGCTCTACCTGATCGTTCAGGATACCGGAGTTTGCGCAGTCGAACAGCTGGTCCGAAGCCTGGCCGGAATCGGACTGGATCGCGTGGCCGGTTACTTCGGGAGTGAAGTCGTGGGTCACTGGCGGAAGTCCCGGGGCGAGCTACAAACTATTCCGTCGGTGACACTCGAGCAGCTGAGTCCGCCGAGCAGCAATGGCGTAGTGTGGCTCGATGTCCGCGCGGGGGGGGAGTGGGGGGCCGGCCATGTACCAGGATCGCTGAATCTGCCAATTGCCGAGCTGGAGAGCCGGCTGGACGAAATACCTCGCGGACGGCCGCTGATCGTGCACTGTCAAACCGGAGCGCGCGCCGCCATTGCCGTCAGTCTGCTCCGGGCCGGAGGCTTCGAGGACGTTCGCCTTTTCCGCGGCGGTTTTGCCGAGTGGCAAGCCGCCGGACAGCCAGTGGGACTCTCGCAATCCTGAAACCCTGATCCGGGGACACACCCATGCTCAAGGAGTTCAAGGCCTTTGCGCTGCGCGGCAACGTGCTCGATCTCGCGGTCGGGATCATCATCGGGGGCGCCTTCGGCACCATCGTCAAGTCGCTGGTGGATGACATCATCATGCCTCCCATCGGACTGGCAATGGGCGGTCTCGACTTTGCCAATCTTTTCGTTGTGCTCAAGCCCGGGGAGAAGGCCGCGCCGCCCTACGCCACCATTGCGCAGGCGCATGATGCCGGTGCCGTGACCCTCAACTACGGCCAGTTCATCAACAACGTGGTCACCTTCATCATCGTGGCCTTTGCTGTCTTCCTGATCGTGCGAGCGGCCAATCGGCTAAAGCCCGCCGACGCGGCGGCGGCGCCCACCACGAAGGAGTGTCCCTATTGCCGGATGGCAATTCCGATTGGGGCCAGCCGCTGTCCCCACTGTACCACGGAATTGAGGGCTGCCTGAGGAGCGGAAAATGAGCGAACAGGCTCCGGCTGTAACCGGCCCCGATCTCGCGGCGGGCATTGCTGTGGCCGGAGTTTCTGAGGGGAGGCTGCTGGCCGGGCATGTGGGCGAGGAAGCGGTCCTGCTGACTCGGCGGGGAAACGAGTGGTTTGCCATCGGAGCCGTTTGCAGCCACTACAACGGTCCGCTCCCGGAAGGTCTGATGGTGGGCGACACGGTTCGCTGCCCCTGGCATCACGCCTGCTTCAGCCTCCGTACCGGCCAGGCGCTTCGACCGCCCGCCCTCAACGATGTGCCCTGCTGGGAGGTGGAGCAGAAAGGAGAGATGGTGTTTGTCCGGGGCAAGCGGCCCCGGTCTGGCGCGCAGCTTGTCTCTCGATCCTCCGCTTTGCGGAGTCCTGAGTCGGTTGTGATCGTCGGTGCCGGAGCTGCCGGGAACAGTGCCGCGGAGACACTTCGGCGCGAGGGCTATCAGGGCCCCATAACCCTGTTCGATCCCGATCCGGACGCCCCGTACGACCGGCCCAATCTGTCCAAGGACTATTTGGCCGGCTCCGCCCCGGAGGACTGGATCCCACTGCATCCGCCGGATTTCTACGCCGAACGAGACATCCATATCGTTCGCAACCTTCGCGTAGCCGGGCTGGACCCCGGCCAGCACCGGATCCGTCTCGATGACGGCAGCACCTATCCATATGGAGCTCTCCTGCTTGCCACCGGAGCGACTCCGGTCCGCCTTCCTCAAGGCAACAGCTCCATCCTCTACCTGCGTACGCTGCGGGACAGCAAAGCCATTATTGCCGCCAGCGCGAGCGCGCGCCGGGTGATCATCCTCGGCGCCAGCTTCATCGGGCTCGAGGTGGCAGCCTCGTTGCGAGCGCGGAAACTGGAGGTGCACGTGGTCGCCCGGATCGTCGTCCCCTGGAGCGGGTGATGGGCCCCGAGCTGGGAGACTTCATCCGCAAGCTCCATGAGGAGCACGGGGTGAATTTCCACCTGCAGCAAACCGCCAAGGAGTTTGCGCCGGGAGAAGTGGTGCTGGAGAATGGGCAACGCCTCAAGGCGGACCTGATTGTCGCCGGGATCGGAGTGCGGCCCAACCTGGAGCTGGCCGAGCAGGCAGGACTTGCCCTGGACCGGGGAGTGGCGGTGAATCAGTTCCTGCAAACCAGCGTTCCCGACGTGTTTGCGGCCGGCGACATTGCCCGTTGGCCGGACCCGCATACCGGTGAGCGAATCCGGGTAGAGCACTGGGTGGTGGCCCAGAGACAGGGTCAGGCAGCTGCGCGAAACATGCTGGGGCAACAGCTGGCCTTCGATGCCGTACCGTTCTTCTGGAGCCAGCACTATGACGTCCCCATCAATTATGTGGGCCACGCCGAACGATGGGACCGCCTCCAGATCGACGGCGACATCGATGCCAGGGACTCCTCGATTCAGTTCATCAGAGCCGACAAGGTTCTGGCAACAGCGACGATTTACCGCGATCGCCAGAGTCTTGAGCTCGAAGCCGAGATGGAGCTCAGCGCGGGGGCTGTGGTCGAAGGGGCCAGGTAAGCCGCGCGTTTACCTTCCTGTAATGCAAATCAGTCGAAGGCGTTTCCTCGCTGGTGCTGGAGCCCTGGGCGCCGCCCTGGGGGCAGATGCGTTCGGACTGGAAGCCAATCGTGTTCTGATCAGCCGGCATAATGTCCCAATTTCAGGACTTCCCCAATCGATTGATGGAATCCGGGTGGCGCAAGTTGCCGATGTCCACTTCCCGGGTAACCAGCTGGCCGCGCGCGCCGCGCTCGAGCATCTGCGCCGGGAACGTCCCGAAATCGTAGTGCTCAATGGCGACATGATCGAGACGGCCCAGGCGCTTGAGATGATGAGAGAATTCGTGTCTGCGACTCGGGGCTCGCTGGTGACCGTGGCCGTATTGGGAAACTGGGAGTACCTGTCCCGCGTGGTAGGCGATCGTGCGCGGGAGGTGTATCGCTCCGCCGGGATAGATCTCCTGATCAATCAGAAGAAGTTGCTGACCATAGGAGGGACAACCATAGCCCTCAGTGGTCTCGATGACATGCTGAACGGTCAACCTGACCTGACTGCAGCGAGGGCAGGACTGAGTGGAGACGCGGTAGAGATTTGGGTTATCCACGAGCCCAGCTTCGCCGATCAATTGCCCCCGGCGCTGCAGGGCAAGGCGGTCGTGCTGCTGGCTGGCCACACCCATGGGGGACAGATCCGGATTCCGCTGTTTCCTCCGGTCAAGCCGGTGGGGGCGGGCCGATTCCTCGAGGGATGGTACCGCGACACCGCGGTTCCGCTGTACGTCTCACGCGGCGTGGGCACCACCGGCATTCCGGCGCGATTCCGCTGCGCCGCGGAGCTTCCGATATTCACGCTCAAACGCGCGTGATCTATCCTGCTGCGTCCTCCTGCCGCCCAAGCCGCCGTTCCATCTCAGTATCCATCTGCTTCCGAAGCTCGGCCAGCCGAGTGGCATAGGCTTGCAGCGCCCGGTCGACTTCGTCCCGGGGTTCCCACTGGGGCACTGCCGACGGTTTTCCGTCGGGGCCGAGCGAAACAAATACAATCACGCAATGACCCGTGCGCCGGCGCTTGACACTCTTGGGGTCGCGGGCGTAGACGTCGACCGCGATGTCCATGCTGCTCCGGCCGGTCCGGATCACCAGGGCCTGGAGCTCGACCACCTCACCCACGTGAATTGGAGCCAGGAAGTGGAGTCCGCCCATGTAGACCGTGACGCAGTAGGATCCGGTCCACCCCGCGGCACAGGTATAACCCACCTGATCGATCCACTTCATCACCGCGCCGCCATGCACCTTCCCGCCGAAGTTGACGTCTCCCGGTTCGGCCAAGAAACGGAGGGTGATGGTCCGAGGCCGCTCGGCGCTCTCCTCGACGGTCATCACTACACCGACTGGTCGGCGTAGGGCCGCCGGAGCTGCACCACCTCGGCCTGCCGGCGGCGAACTCGGATGTTGAGGAGCTCGACACCCACCGAGAACGCCATGGCGAAGTAGATGTAGCCCTTGGGGATGTGCTGGTCGAGCCCCTCAGCGATCAGAGCGACCCCGATCAAAATCAGAAAACTCAGCGCCAGCATCTTGATCGTGGGATGCCGGCTGACGAATCCGCTGATAGCTCCGGAGAAGGCCATCATGAATCCGATGGCCACCACCACCGCAGCGACCATGACGCCGATCTCGTTCACCATGCCCACAGCGGTAATTACCGAGTCCAGCGAAAACACGATATCGAGCAGCATGATCTGAATCAGCACGCCGGCAAACGAGGGGGCTGCCCGGGGAGACCCGTGGTCGTCACCACCCTCGAGATTCCCGTGGATCTCGTGCGTGCTCTTTCCCAACAGAAAGAGCCCGCCCAGAATCAGTACCAAGTCACGCCCGGAAATCTGTTCCCCCAGAACACTGAAGAGCGGGGCGGTGAGCCCGATGATCCAGCTGAGGGAAAGCAGCAGAAGGATTCGAGTCACCATGGCAAGACCGAGCCCAACCAGTCGCGCCCGACCCTGTTGCGCTGCCGGAAGGCGGTCTGCCAGAATCGAGATGAACACGATGTTGTCGATACCCAGCACGATTTCGAGCACCGTGAGGGTGGCAAAGCCGATCCAAGCTTGGGGGTCGCTGATCCAGTCCATAGGGAGGAGGTTGAAGGGGAACCTAGGCCGCGCTTACGCCGGAAACTTGGCGGGCGTGGTGCCGGGTATGCACTATAGCCAGGGTCAGGCTCTGTCGGGCCGACATGCGACCAAAATAGGCGTGAGTGAGCCGCACTCGGCCGCTGCGCACCCGATCAGACAGCTCCTGCACCATGGCATCGGCCTCGGTGCTCAGTCTGTGGAGTGCGATGCCTGGGTTGGGCTCGATGTTGCGGGGCCGGGTTTCCCGCGGTGCGCGGGCACCAGCCGGGAAGACTCCGGTGGAAAGAATTCGCGGCAGCATGGTTCGGCGGAGGACCCACCGGCGTATTGGTCCCACCCGGATCTCCATCCCTGGCCTCCCCGCCAGCTCACTTCGAAAAGTGTGGTACGATTCGGTCAGGTGGCTGGTAATCTCCGCCGGGCTCCACTTGTCCGGGGCGGAGGGCTGGGTCCAGCGGTCTGCGTCGACCTCGCGAGCGGCGCGCAGAAACTCCTCCACCGCTGCGGAGTGGCGGACCACCAGAGTAGCCCAGTCAGCCATGGCCGTTTCGCATTCCCGTCAATCTGATCTCCCGAAGATACAACCAGAGCGGCAGCCCCAGGGAAACTCCCACCAGAAGATTGCCCACCAACGGTGCCCACGCGTGC
>Ga0170475_110576872_pt1 | contig 11958 bp, 6 predicted proteins | sample Soicark_Litter_5_FD_111474 | JGI IMG/M metagenome (GOLD analysis project Ga0170475, IMG submission 111474) | Avena fatua rhizosphere microbial communities from Hopland, California, USA. Combined Assembly of 48 SPs | reverse complement strand
CTTATTTTTTAGTCTATTTTGAGCCTAATCGGTAAACTTTTCTATAAGGCTCTTTTAGTTTGTCTTTTTTTCTATAAGGTTCAGGTTTTGCTGGTGATGACCTGCGTACGTTCAGAGGCGCTGCAAAAGCCGCTGCAGTTTGAATTCGAAATGTAAAGAAAGGAAAAGACATTGTTTTAGGGCTTGGCCTTGTTACTAAACGAGCTTTTAATAACTTCCAATTTACTTCAAAGTGTCTAGGCGCCATAATCCTTTGATAGGTAAAAATACGTTTTTTATAATAATCAGAATCTTTCAAATAGTCTGGAATAACAATACGAATCCATGAACCATAAGGGACTAAATAGTGAATGTCCGTGTTTACTTGCTCATTGACGCGAACAAATCCACAGCGAACAAAATAATGAGCGATTTCATAATTCTTCACTAAGCCGGCTCGTAATAAAAAGAATGACAAGCGTGACTCTAAAATCAAGCCAAGGTTATTCGTCATATTTAGCCACTTCATATACTTAGCCCTCGCTAGAAATTTTCTGTATTGATACTCCTTACTATAACCCAAATAAAATTTAAATCGAATGGATTGACAATTGAGTGTAGAAGAACGGGATCTACGCCGTAAGACACGTGACATATCTTTGGGCCGATCAAATGCCGGATACGGATCTCGGTGTTTTAATATTTGAGATATGCGAGATCTCCACCATAAGAAATGTCTTTTATAACTTAATGGTTTTAATCGTGGACTGAGTTCTTTTCTTCGAGAACGAACAACATCAAACGATTTCTTTACATCCCTGACGAAGCGTGGTTTTAAGTAAAGCCTCTCAACTAATCCATCATATTTAATGTTACTTGTACTTACACCCCAAATATCGAAATCATATTTTGTGCATAACTGTGCGCGCTTTATTACTCTAATAGAAGGCATCAACTCGTTTTCTTTTTTTTTCGTTTGAGAAACTTAAATTTTGGTGCCGATACAACCTCCCTTAATTTTTCTTTTTTTAATAACAGAAAAAGACGCGACGTTTGGGCAAAGCCGAATGGTTTGACTATCTCTTGTAGCTCATTTAACTTATAATCAAACGTTACTTTAGGATCAATACCAGTAATATCATGTTCCTTATGCGGAGAAGTCCACATAGTAATACCTGAAGGATCCTTAATTTTAATTCTATCGTCCGCAGTATCGTTTTTTATACGTTTTTTATTCGCACGTTGAAATTTTCTAATGTGAACGTCTGTAAATTGGTTGCGATCCACGAGTTCGAAAGCATCCTCTGTAGGATCAAAAATAGTATGTGGAATGATAATTTTCTTCATCTTACGCAGCGCTTTTGCCAATCTTCCCCCCCGCATGTCCATACGCTTCTCATAGGCTTCAGTTGTCCTATAATAACCCATTTTGTCCTTTTTCCTGTTCTTGAAAGCTCGTTCAGCCTCCCGTATTTCTTCCAAGCGCGCCGCGCGCTCGTATGCTTCTGCCTGTTCGGTTTCTATTATTTCTTCTATTTCTTCCGATTCATATTCATCATCGCTTTCAACTAGACCATAGGTCGTGTTCTCGTCAATTAATGGGTCAACTATGGTTTTTAACTCTTTTTCGGCCATTGAAGCTGCGCTATTTAATAATATTAAATTTAACGGTGAAATTAGGTAATGAGAGATAAGTCGCTTTAAGAATGTACTTCGTTCTTTTTTATACCACTTATTGGTAAACTTCGACATTGTTAATTCTTCTTTCATACGCAATATGGTGTCTTCTTCGTAAAATTGCCCGTAAATCGTAGCTCTTGGAAGCTCGTCCATTGCCGCGATAACATCTTGATGGTTCTTCTCGATATTTAAATCAGATATTAACATATCATCTCGAAGCCAAATGGATAGTATGTGGTCGTAAACTTTGTGTCTATTAAATATTTTGGAAATTGGTGATTTATGTTTGAAAGTAAACCGTTTCAGAGTAGCGTATAAACTGTGCATTTTATCCCCATAAAAGATCGACGTTCCACGTCTTTGTATTCCCACTGGGAGTATTTCATTATTATAATTAATGAAATTTACACCAACCTGTCTCTTCTGCTTGTATTTATTAATAACAAATTCTATTATTTTAATTGGGCTCACTTTTCCTTTTGTTAACTTTAAGTCCTTGGATTCCCTTAATATATTTTCAAATTTATTAATATCAAAACTAACAAATTTAAATGGAAGCATTAATTCTTGTGGTTCTAATGCTGGTCTTCTCAGTTGTAACATTTTACCAAGGACTAACGGATACCACTGTAACATATAGCTTTCATTATCAAAGTCATTTAACTCTGTGATGTAGTCGAAATCGATTAAGTTCTCACTGAAAGCTGTTTGCATTGCATATGGTAAATTTAACTTGTATACACGTGTGAGATTGGCCACTTCTTCATTTTTAAGGATCCTTGTAGACCAAGTGAATTGAGAACCACGATTCTTTTCGTTATTTCCACGAATAAGCCTTGCACTTTTCAATTGGCGTCGCTTTTTTTTCTTAATGCCGCTCTTATGTAGCGTATTTGGATTTCCCCAATATTCTATGTTTTTTGCAGTATATTTTGTTTTCCGCGAATAATATGATTCCGAGAATGCAAAGGAAAAAAAGTTGTCAAAAGAAAACGAAGCGCTCTTTTCGACGCGCTGTAGCAAAGTTCGTGTATGTAATAGGAAAAATAACTGCATGCTTGGGCGCGCATGTGCCCCCGTAAAAAGAGCTTTATTTATATCAATAATTTTTTTATAAAGAGACAGCGATGTATCTTTGGCTTCCTCGTCTTTATTGAATAGAGTTCGTGGAAATACTTGACTGGTGTACAGTAACTTTAAGTATTGGGAAACTAAATCCGCATCGTTAACTGGAGCTCCAGGTAATACATTAATCGAAGGAAATAACCTTGGCGCTTTTTTTAAGCTTTGGAATTTGATATAAAATTGAAGTTCATCCTGAGCGTGCTGATGTACATCAAAAAATTTAGCGTTGTTATAAACGCTGGAAGTGATATTGTTTTGTTGCATTTTTAAAATATAGAAATAATTTTTTAATATAGACTGATGTGAAATTGGGTCCTGATACTTGAGATAGAAATATTTAGGACTGAAAAGTGAGCCATCATACACTTGCTTTGTGATAAGCGCTAACGTTTTGAGTAAGCCAACTTTCCTCTCATCCTGTGTTTTCTGATATAAACTATTCAAGACTATTGGCAAAGTATAGTGAATTGGATATGAATTTTCTGGCGCGTACTCTAGAGATGTTTTATGCATTGATTTAATTAAATCAACGCCAATATTCTTATTTTCACTTGCTGTAAAGACATCATCTAACTCGCTAATCAACACATTTGCTTGTGTCGTAAAATACTGGTCAAAAAGTGTTAGTGGCTTTGCAAAATTTAGGTCTGTTATCGGGTATTGGTCTAAAAATAATGGTTTCACATGAAAGTCAAAATCATTAGTAGGTTCCATGTCATCCTCATGAGAATCATTAATTACATCATGATATTCACGCTCGCCATCTCCCGGCTCATCCCACCAACCTTGTGCAAACGTATCATTAAGATCTTCTTCCTGGTGGGCAAAAGGCTCTTCTCGATTTAAATATTCTTCGGCGTGTCCGATAAAGAATATATCTTCTTCAACTTCCTCATCTTCATCTTCATTATCAATCATAAAATCTTCCCATGCATCTTCTTCCATATCATCATCATCCGTTTCAAGGAAGCTCTCTTCCCGATCCTTATCAGCACCATATGCTTCAAAGAAAAAACCAGCAATAAAAGCAGCAAAAATTGTACCTACATAAGGCATAACTGATGTAGGCTCTATCATGATTAATGAATCTGGTTTAAGCCGTCTCCAGTCTTGGTTCATATAAGGCAAAGCACCGTCATTCATTGCATCTTTTATTTGAAAAGGTATATTAAACTTTTCTAGATCTGTAACTTTTTTCTCATCTGGGATTAGTTCATAATATTTTTTTACAGTACTGTTTTTCAACCAGGCCGTTGGCTGCTCCTGCTTTGCTGAAAATCTTACTTCTTGATAAGGAATACCGGGCTTGTACATACTTCTCATTTTTCGTTTAGTATCACGATCATTTGGAGCGTGGTAATTAAATTTGCGCATGCTTGGTGTTGTTAGTTGCGTACTGAAATGGTCATTAAACCAGTGTACTCTTGCTTTCGCTTGAGGATGCCCTTCAAAGGTCACAAAAGCTTCTCGTGATTTTAACGGGTCACTCCAACTTGAGATAGTCGAAATATCTTTTATATGTTTTTTTATTGATCACTTTGTCAATATACACGTATCTGTCATGAAAGTTTTTTAACAAAGAAGGCAATGCACGCTGAACTGAACGTCTAGGATTTCTCCTTGAAGGAAAAAAACTTAGCTTACGGCGTATTGGCACTTTTTGTAATGATTTATACATTCGACTCTCTAGTAGATCGCGTAGTGGATGCTTACCTTCACGCAAGGGTTGGCGATATTTACCTAGGATTTCAATGTGGTTCCCGAACCGGGATTGCACATTATAACCGTCCCATGGTATAATCTGCAATCATACCATCCAACGCCTCTTGATTACCAAAAAAACCCTTCCTTAAAGACCAATTACTCGTTGCGTAATAGGGTAAACGACGCAATCCATTGTAACGAAGATACGAGGCAGGGTGCGGTCGCTTTTTTAGGGGAGGAAATACATAATTTAGTTGGCGGAAGCGCGTGGTCCAGTCTACATTGGCATTTGAAGCATCCCATTGTTTACCTGAAATATCATGTGAGAAATGCCGTGTACTCAGTCCGTGCAAATCTTTTAAGTCGCGTTGAATTGTAAAGCTCTTCACTAACTTTCCACTAGCTTTGGCCTTTAGGGCATAACTAATATGTACGGATTGTAGCCCATTATCTTGACTGCGAGGCAGTCCAATCCAATCCTTGAACTCCAAGTTTCTAACAGTTTTAACATCATTTTCATGTGGAACGTCTTTACGTTTGATTTTAAACCGAAAATTTTTTTCAGTTTTAGGATTTGGAATACGAAGCACACGCTTACGCATACGCTTATATCCAGGCAGATTAAACCCAGCTGGTTCTTCGCGCCATTGAAAAAAAAAACTCATACATTAACGACTTGGCGAGATTATCTTTGTAAACTTCGAATAATAAATCATTTTCATTATATTTCTTTAATGTTTTTAAAACATAACTTCGATAATTATCTTCTTCGTCAAATTTGCGGATATACGAAACTTGGACACGCGATAAGTGCTTCCATCCATTTACTTGGTCTTGTAGTTTTACTTTATCAACTCCAAAAATCCCTTTTAATGTTAACCGTGAATCTGTGCCAAATCTGGCTTTGCTTTTTGGGTTTAATTTAACAATATCTTCTAATTTAAATAAACGAGTGTGGTCAAATACATCGTCCGGTTTGAAATCCGTTTGTCTCGTTTGCCATTCCATTTCCGGTTGAACAACGCCCAGGAAGTATTGCGGAACTAAATTGGTCTTATTTCTGCCGCCTTCTACCTCTCTCACACGTTTTTCAAATTTGCTTAAAATATTATATACATCGAGCGGCCCTTGGTGCAATGCTTGTGTCTCATTCCACATGAATCGTTCATTAATTCCTTTCTTTTTTTTTCTCTTGTAAGTAGTTTCTAGATAATTCATTTAAGTAGGACATTGTCTGTTCTGTTTTCCGAAAGTTTGTAACGTTAAGGTGGTAATTCTCAATGGAATGGTCAATGTACGTAGTTTCTATAGCGCGCCCACGGACACGAAACGGGTCATCGCGTTCAATTTGCTTGATTTTTTCTTGTTTTTCTGGTATAAAGAATGTATTATCCCCTGCCGTGACTGTAATTTCCGTATAACCCATCGTCCAGTTCCATGGGTCGGTCAGTAATGCGTTATAGATCTGGGAGAAAATTGTCTGCATCCATGGGATAGGCAAGTGATTGTGGTTGTATCTCGTAGCTTCCCTTCTATTCAACGCATAATGGCCTCCTTTATAATACAACGTTGGCTCACGCTTTCCAAAAAAATTAGTAAACTTTGCCTTGTCCTGAAAACGATCGCCTACAATACGCATTGCTAGTACATCAAACATGTTCATATAGATTGCATTATCAACATATTGCCCGTGAAGTCTACGCTGTTTACTACCCAGATGAATAATAGATGAAGTACCAACTTGTTTGTCGACTAATTGGCGAGCACCGCGAAAAAAAAGATCATAATTATTTGTAGCATTGACATTACTTTTAAACCTTTTATTTAAAAATGAAGGGGAATAATACGAAGGGTATCTGTTGGACCAAACAAAGTCTTCTCCTCGCAAATGTGAACTTAAAAACGACCCCAATTGTTTCTTGGCAAGTGTTACGTGAACGTGGTCTTTTTCGTCGAAATAAAAGGGGACTGTATGGTATACCCAGTAAAAGTTATCTTGAGGTTCTTTTTCAAAGCCAGTGGTACCTACAGTCCTACCCTTTAGGGTCGGATAAGTAAATTTCCACCATTTTTTAAAGTGGAATTCATATGGCCAGATGTCGTTTTTCCATAGAGTTTTCATTGAAGAGAATGCTGTTTTCATTTCTAATAAGTACAATCGCTTACCGTAAATATGAACTTGTTCCTTTGCTGCGTATTGAGTATCCAGTTCCTCAAAGTGTTCTGTTTCCTTCTGTCGTATTGCAAAACGCTGAATGTCAAAAAGCGCGTCAATATGCAAACGCAAACTCTCAATCACGGGTGCGGTATTCTCCTTAGCGCCGGGATTTTCTATTCGTAAATAATCATCATGGCCTTTTCTCATACGGGCTAAATATTTATTTAGTAACGCGATTGAAAGCGATTTGGTATGAAGCTCTGTGATATGTTTCTGTGTGTGCCTAGTTGAAATTTGTGGGAAAACAGGTGTTGCTTTTTTATGGGATGCCAGGTTGTCCAGATCTACTCGTAATCGTAACAAATCTAAAAGATTAGCTTGTGAGGTTTTTGTTGGTAACCTGTTCATCGTGCTGAGCGGCATAAATGCAATGTCTTTTAACAATTCATCATTTTCCTTCAATGGTACTTTGTCGTGCATCACATCGTCTAAAGCTAACTTTGAACGCCTCATAACCTTTTCTACGTTGAAATACTCAGTATCAATTACGTTATACTTTTTATTTAAGGCAGTGTCGTCCTTATTAGTAACAAGACGACTAAGTCTGTTTACTATTGTTATAGGCTTATACCACTCAAAATTTTCATCGTTGTAATCAAATAATAAAGCATATAACGGTGAAGAGACTTTTGTCTTGGTCTGTAAAAGATCTTTTAGCTTGTCTGTTTTTTCAGCTTTGATGGCTTGTATTCCAGCATTTTCAAAATCTTCACGATATAGGTCATAAATATTGGGCATATAGACTTCTGCTTGTTCTGCGTAATTATTCCAGGTAGGCTCATTCATCCAATTTACACGTAAATTACGTTTAGAAATAAGTCTAAAAAAATAATGATTTTGAAAGTTACTTGCACTATTTGGTAAGAACGTATATGGGTTCCAAAAAACCTCCACAACGTTTTGATAAGCACGCAACATCATTTCCTCGTTTACTAGTAAAATAATAAAGAACGAAATACTTAAGAAAGCATAAGCTTCTTCTTGTATTGTCGTAGAGAAACGTTGCAGTAATTCGTAATAGGAGAAATAGACCATCAGCAGAGAAAAATAACCGACACTAAGAACGTCTAAATAACAAGAGGCTAATAAAAATGACGCATGTTGGAGGATATTTAGCATAAGAAAAATGTAAACAATTAATGTACTTACAATAAAAATTAGGGAAAGGAAGAACCGTTATTAGGTATAACTCTTTATTTAAATTTATAGATAGCCGTGGAAGATAAAAAAAGGTATTGTTATGACCTTGATTTTGAAACCTTTTAAACTTGTTCTTCACTTTCGTAATTGATAGATAGGATACTCGGGATAACAATTCTTTTATTGTTGCTGGAAAAAAGACATTAAAATTATTATAATGATTGTTATATAGTTTAGAATTACTCTTAGTTGTATTTCTTAAAAAGAATGCTTTAACTTGAAGTATGGGGACTTGTACCATTAAATGTAGCTTTGATTTCATGTTATCAAGAAGCTTATGCCAGGAATATTTATAACCTACTAAAGAATACAGGGGTTTTAAAAGAAGTAATTTAAATTTTTTACGATATTCTTTAAAGTCTTTTAATTCTAGGACATAATTATCCACGAAATTCAAGCTATGGATCCATTGTGCGTTAAAAAGAACACTGTAGTAATAGTATACGCTGAAGAACTCTAGAGCATTTTTCAAGTTAAATAACAGCTGTGTAAAGTATGCACTAAAGCTATAGTAGAAGTACTGCCAGATAGACAGAGAAAAAGCCTTTCTAAAAAGTAAATCATAACGTGGATAAAAGCTAACTCGCTTCATTGTAAATTTAGTTTTTAATGACGTGTTGTAACGTGAAGCAAAGTAATAAGTATTTAATGTAAATTTAGAGAAACTACGTTCAAGCTCGCTAGCCTTAATAGTGGAACTAAAAAAATCATAAATTCTTTTTCTCGTTGCCATTTGCGGGTAATGGTTTCTAACCAGCGGATAAACTTTTCCCGTCATTGTACTGATGTTGCGTTTCACCGTATGGAAGCTAAAAAAGGCGCTTAGTTTCCTTGTACTGTGATTGATAATGTTCTCTAATTCCTTTTTTGTTAATTGCACATTTTGTAATTTGTCTTTAAATTTAAGCAAACCGTGCATGAACAGCTCAAGGTTTAAAACCCGTTTGATGCGTGATAGACGCGCTCTATGTAATGGACCTTCCATCCTTTCTATTGTTTTCCTAGCGTCGAAAAAGGTGTTCACTCTGTATCTAACTTGATCTTTAACTTTTTTCAAATAAGCTTTTAAATTAACGGATCTAAAATTTGACTTTAAAAATTTGCGTGGGGCAGTGAAATCAGGTTTTTTATAGACACGGATTCTACGGTTCTTTTCGTCTACTTCAACTGCCCATTTGAACGGAAAATTACGATAATAAGGTATTAAATGTTTTAAAAATAAAGGAAACTTTGGTAACTTAAAAACACCTTTTACAAACGAACGAAGGACGCCATGAAATCGCAATGTAAGGTGCTTACGTTTGAACTTTCTATTTGTAGCACGCACTTTTCGTTTCGCATTTTGAATAGCCCGTAGTCTTATCATTTGTATCATTTTCCGGAAATGAAATTCTTCTAAATTGTCTTCTTCATTTGAAAAATTATCTCCAACATCCTGCAAGAAAAATTCGCCGCTAGTCCAGGTCTGCCATCTCGCATAACGTCGCAATTTAAAAAGATAACGTAGAATGCCTTTTATTTTCGATTTTCTCCTTTTCACCTTTCTTTCATACAAGAATTGCCGCCAAAATCGATTTTGTGCCTCTGCCCAGGTTAAATCATCGACTCTTAAATAAAGGGGGGATGTATCGTAAGTTGTCTCACGGAAATCTGTAATTTTTATCGTTGAGAACTTTGTTTCATCGGGGAAATCTTGCGTTGTTCGGTCATAAATTGGTAAAGAATTGTCTGTACTTAGTGGTGATAATTCACCAACCGAGTTTTCGTCATCAATACGAAAACCATAGGCATTCATTCTTGTGTCACTGAAAATTGAATCAATTGCATGAAACAGAAAATGTTCAGGTAATGTGTTAAACGCCCTCAGTTTAATTTTAAATTGTGAATTATCTTCGGGTGGAAATATTTGTGGCACTACAGAAGGAAGGAAAAGATCCTTATCTTCTGGAAGATACCGCGGTAGTTCCACAAAATTATCTATACCATAAATGTGGTCCTGTAGCATATAAATCCAACTTTCAGAGCTAAAGGATGGATGTGCTTCGGGCTCTTCATCTTCAAGCTCAGTTTCATAGCTATCAACGTCATGCCGTAAGTATTCGTCTTGTGTAATTGCCCCAGGCGTATCTATGAAATCACCAGTAAGTGCTTGGTAGTAGCCTTGTGTCGGGGTTTCCAAAAGCAAGTAGGTCCTATCCTCATCCTCCTCGTTGACTCCGGTTATTACTGCGCCTTGCTCATCAAGAGGGTCCCCCATATCATCTTCACCTGCATATGTTCCATTATTAAAAGATAATAATGATTCTTCATCAAGTAAATCTGAAATGTCATTTGAATTACCTAAGCCCATAAAACTAAAATAGCTATTTACAAGTATATCGCTTGTCATGCGGTTATTGTCTAAATAGTAATCCCCTTCCCAATCGTCTATATCCATTGGCGTTGCTTGCGTTTCTTCAAGTTCCATGTCAGTCAGTAACATAGTTTCCGGATCATCGTCTACAGGATAATCAGCCTCTTCATCATCAGATTTAAATAAAAGTTCTTTATTTTCATCTAATTCTGGAGTAGGATTAAAAGTATAGTACGCCGAATCCTTTAAGTCACTTGCATCGTCGTATTCTTCCCAATCAAAATCCGCTTCTACGTGATCTAACGAAACTAATGGCTCAAGCATACGTGGCTTTTTATGTAATTTTCTCTTAGAGTAATTCTGTTCGCCACTACGCCGTAAGCTAATTGCTTGATTTACGTGAGCAACGTGCTTTAAGCGTGATCTGTCTTGATTGTTATTCCGAAATCTTTTTAGCAGAACAGCCCGTAGTTTTTTAATACTAAGGTCGTGAGGTAATTTCTTATTTAAAAATTTGCGAGATTTCTTTTTCTTTCTCTTTTTATGCTTGTATAACGCGGAAGTGTGGTCCTGTGAGAATTCTGGCGTATAATATAAGCTACTAAATTCAATTTGCTCAAGGATATCAGCACTTGCATAATACTCATAAAAAAGCTGATAAGTTTCTAATTCTTTAAGTGTATCTGTGTAATATTGTGACATCAATTTATTATTTCCAATAAACGAGCGTAACTCCTTTTTTGTCATGGAATTTAGTTGATCATTTAATGCTTCCTCTGCTTTATCTTTTTTAAAGTGATTGAGTTCCCAGCCATTAAAGAGGAATGGATTAACGGTAGCGGCGTTCGCGATGTCTGCCTCACTAACTAGTGGGTTATGGAACTTGTTTTTCTTATTAACAACCTGCCCTAACAGCACGTTAAAATGTGCTTTCCTTAATTTTTTATCTACAAAAGGAAAAGAATTAAGTTGCTCGTTAAATTTATTATGCTCATTAAAATAAGTAAAAAGTCGCGTCTGTGCAGAGAAAAAGACATTTAGTTTACGCAAATGTGTTATTAAAAACAAGTAAGGTGTTAGTCGCGCTTCATTACGTGACGCCTTATTTACTCCAATTCTTAAGTAAAATAAAGCATAACGTACTGTACGCAAAATCATTCTCATTCGCATTGAATCTCGTGATTCTAATACGTCAGCGGCTTGCAGCAAAGGTCGATATCTTTTTACATGAATAATTCTAATAAATAGTCCTATGTGGTTAATTCCTGAGTCAATAAAAACAGTTAATTGTTGCGCATAATTTCTATCGTCAGAAGTTATTGCGCTCACAAAAGCATGAGTGGATATTACCGAATTTTTAATCCATCGAAGAAGTGCTTCGATCGCTCTTATTAAATTTTTCATCATCGTTTTTGGTTTTGGAATGTTTAATGCGTGTGAAACGCATCCTGCAGACAAATTCTTAAGCCATGCAGCTTCTAATCAAGGCCGTATTGATCTCGAGTTTTTTCTTTTATCAAACCTTGTGCTTATCTAATTAAATACGTTTATAATCAGTTTCGGCAAAAAATAAATCTAAGATTACATTTAGTGCTTCATCATCGATCTCCTCAGCTAATGAATAAAGATAAGGAGTGAAAATAGTACTTTTAGTAATAAAAGCTTGTAATGAGCGTTCTAATTCTAAGATACGAGTAAG
>Ga0170475_122029771_pt1 | contig 11959 bp, 6 predicted proteins | sample Soicark_Litter_5_FD_111474 | JGI IMG/M metagenome (GOLD analysis project Ga0170475, IMG submission 111474) | Avena fatua rhizosphere microbial communities from Hopland, California, USA. Combined Assembly of 48 SPs | reverse complement strand
GCTGTTTACAATTCTTACTTGATAGAAAATTTTTTTTTACCAGTGCAATAAATAGAAGCTATTTTGTTGCGTAAATCAGAAGTTCTTATCCATAAAAAAAATAATTTTAAGTTTCAGCAAAAGCCTTTCAAGAGATGATTTCAATTGCAAAACTGAAAAGCTTCAACTATAGTACCGAAATAAACTTGAGAGCGGGATATGTATAATTATTTGTTCACTTCGGAATCTGTAGCTATTGGTCACCCCGATAAAATTGCAGACCAGATTTCAGATGCAATTTTAGATGAAGCGTTAAAGCAAGACCCCTTTTCTCGAGTCGCTTGTGAGACTATGGTTTGCCAAGGCCTTGTTGTTTTGTCGGGAGAAATCACAACGAAAGCTATTATTAACTATCAAAATGTTGTCAGAGCTACCATTGATAAAATAGGGTATAACGACCCAAGTCTTGGCTTTGATGCTCGGTCTTGTGGGATATTAATCTCTATTAACAACCAGTCTCCAGACATCGCGCTTGGTGTCGATGAGCGCCCCGAAGAAATGAAAAAAATGGGAGCTGGAGATCAAGGTCTCATGTTCGGCTATGCGTGCGATGAGACAAAAGAATTGATGCCTTTGCCTATAATGATAGCTCATAGAATCGTTCGAGAGCTTCATGAAAGTCGTAAAAGTAATAAACTTCCCTATTTAAGGCCAGATGCTAAAGCTCAAGTCACCATAGAATATTCTCCAGATCATCAGCCTGTTAGAGTTCATACTATCGTCATTTCGACTCAGCATAGCGTCGATGTTTCGCAAGAACAAATTCACTGCGATATGGAAGCGCTTGCAAGAAATTGTGCGTTAGAAGTTCCAATTGATGCCAACACTTTGTTTTACATCAATCCGACGGGACGTTTTGTCTCGGGGGGGCCTGTTGCCGATTGTGGGCTCACTGGAAGAAAAATCATTGTAGACACCTATGGGGGAATGGGAAGACACGGTGGAGGCGCCTTTTCTGGAAAAGATCCAACAAAAGTAGATCGCTCTGCAAGCTATGCTGCGCGGTATATTGCCAAAAATGTCATAGCTGCTGGCCTTGCAAAGCGCTGCGAGGTACAAGTTTCTTATGCTATTGGTGTATCGCATCCCATTTCTTTAAAAGTAGATACTTTCGATACAGGCTTATTTGACGATCATAATTTGGCAGCAGCTATATTGGAAGTCTTTGACCTTTCTCCAAAAGGTATTATGGAAATGTTGGATCTTCGCCGTCCTATTTATCTATCGACAGCTTTTGGTGGCCATTTTGGCCGCATTGATGAAGCTTTCTCTTGGGAAAAGACAGATCGCAAAGAACAGCTTCTAGCAGCTTTAAAGTCTTCTTCACATATTACTACAAAAGGATCATAATGCCGCATTTGTTAGAAAATTATTTTGCTAAAATTCCTGAAAATCAACGCCAAAAAGCTTCTATTGCATACCTTGCCGCTTTAGATCATATCTCTGAAGAAACTCCAGAAGTTGCAAATACCATCATACAAGAATTAAAAGATCAACGCTCATACTTAAAGCTTATTGCTTCAGAGAATTATTCGTCGCTTGCAACGCAACTTGCAATGGGCAACTTACTAACAGACAAATATGCCGAAGGCTACCCTCGCCACCGTTTTTATGCCGGATGTGATAACGTCGATGAAGTTGAAGAGCAAGCTTGTAACCACCTTAAAGCTCTTTTTGGCGCAGAAGCTGCCTATGCACAGCCTCATTCTGGGGCTGATGCAAACTTGGTTGCTTTTTTTGCAATTCTCACGCAAAGAGTGCAAAGCAAAGAGTTGGAAAGGCTTGGAAAAAAAACTATCGATGAGCTAACTCCAGAGGAATATGAATTTATTCGTCAGCAACTCGTGAATCAAAAAGTCATGGGGCTGTCTTTAAATTCTGGGGGACACCTTACCCATGGATATAAACATAATGTGTCTGCAAAAATTATGAAGGCAGTCACTTATGATGTTGATCCTAAAACAGAACTTATAGACTACGATTCTTTGGCAAAACAAGTACAACATGAAAAACCTGCTATCTTGCTTGCTGGGTATTCTGCTTATTCTAGAAGATTGAATTTTGCAAAGCTTCGCGATATTGCAGACAGCGTAGGAGCTACTTTAATGGTTGACATGGCTCACTTTTCTGGGCTTGTTGCAGGTAAAGTTTTTGTTGGCGAAGAAAATCCAGTTCCCTATGCCCATATTGTCACTTCGACAACACATAAAACTCTTAGAGGGCCAAGAGGGGGTTTTGTTCTTTGTAAAAAAGAACTTGAAGAATTTGTCAATAAAGGCTGCCCTTTTGTTCTTGGTGGACCTTTGCCACATGTTATCGCTGCAAAAGCTGTAGCTTTCAAAGAAGCAAGAACTGAAACTTTTCAAAATTACGCAGCTAAAATTGTTGAAAATAGTCGAGCATTGGCTGCAAGGCTCATGCAAAAAGGTCTTAGAATTGTTTCTGGTGGCACTGACAACCATCTTGCTGTTGTCGATTTATCAAGTCTAAAAATTACAGGGCGCCTTGCAGAAATTGCTTTAAGGAATGCTTTTATCACAGTCAACAGAAATGCAATTCCCTTTGATCCAAATGGTCCATGGTATACATCTGGTATACGCATAGGTCCAGCTGCCCTGACAACTCTTGGCATGGGACCAAATGAAATGAATGAAATTGGCGATGTCATTTTCGATTTATTAACACACACAAAACCCCTTTTGGCAAGTGATAATACTCCAAGCAAAGCTAAGGGAGAAACAGATCCAAGTGTTATTGAAAGGTGTAAGAAAAGAGTTTCTGAGCTTTTAAAACCATTTCCTCTTTACCCAGATATTTTAGTCTAAGTTTTTTAGCCCTAGCTGCAGAAAAATTGCTTTCAAAGATAAATTTTTTTTCTGCAGCTTTGAAAATAAAAATGCAAGATATGCCGAATATGCTTGGAAAAAAGCGATTTGGGTACCATAATGAATTTACTATCAATTTAAAAGCTGGAGATGGCTATGGCTAAAGCTGACAAAGAAACAAATGCCAATGTAAATTATTCAAAAATTAAAGATAAAATCGATGGCACAATTTTAGATGCACGTAGAATTTTTATTTCAGACGCAATTGACAACGAAAGTGCCAAAGATGCAATTAAACGCTTGTGGTATTTAGAGCTAATAGACCCAGGTAAGCCCATTTTACTTGTTATCAACAGCCCTGGGGGTTCTGTAGATTCTGGTCTTGCGATATGGGACCAAGTGCAAATGATCTCATCACCAGTTGCTACGTTAGTTACAGGCCTTGCAGCTTCTATGGGATCAGTGTTGAGCTTATGCGCAAGCCCAAAAATGCGCTTTGCTACTCCTAATTCTCGAATTCTAATCCACCAACCAAGACTTGGGGGAGCAATTCAAGGGCAAGCTACAGATTTAGATATTCAAGCTAAAGAGATGATTAAGACAAGAAAAGCTTTAGTTGATATTTATACTAGCAAAACAGGAAAAGATGCCGTCACAATTGAAAAAGCAATAGACCGAGACACTTGGATGTCTGCTCTTGAAGCTTTAAATTATGGCCTTCTAGATGACATTGTCACTTCTTTCCAAGACTTAAAAAAGAAATTTAATTAAGTTTTTTCTTAAGTCAAAAATTGTCATCTACATAGCTTAAGGGCAAAAACTTTTTAGTAGGTGTACTGATGACAATTTTTTCAGTAATTCCCGCTGAGTAAAAAATATCGTTTAAAATGCATTGAGGGCTGATTTTTGTAGAGTGTTTTCGCTAGGTCTATAGATGAAAAACTATCGTTCCAGTGATGGTTTTCTTCAGCCTATGAAGGTATTTAGAGGCTATCTAGAATCTACATTTGGGGTGCAGGGGGGCAAGTTCCCTGCTGCAAAGGGGAGTTTGAGGGGCGTAAAGCACCCCTCAAAGAAAAGCAAAATAATGCTTACCACAACGGGAATCGCTGGTAGATGACAATTTTTTGTTTGTTTTTATCTTCCGCTGTTAAAGGTCTTTACAATGAAATTTTCTTTCTCAAAATATTCTGGCTGCGGTAATGACTTTGTCATCATAGACGATAGAAAAGAAACTTTTCCTATTCATGAGAAAAATGAAATTCAAAAGCTATGCAGTCGCCAAAGAGGCGTTGGTGCTGATGGGCTTATATTGCTGCAACAAAGCTTAGTTGCAGATTTTAGAATGCGCATCTTTAATGCCAATGGCAGTGAAGCTGAAATGTGTGGTAATGGTGTGCGCTGCTTAATGAAATTTATTCAAGAGCATGCAAAACCTTTGCTAAAATGCTGCTTAGAAACAGGCGCTGGCCTATTAAATGTTGAGCTTGCTGGCGACAATGTTTCTGTGGCCATGGGAAAACCAAAAAATGTGCGCTGGGATATCCCTATTGAAATTGAAGGGAAATCTTATAATGTGCATTTTCTCAATACGGGCGTTCCACACGTTGTACTTTTTGTTGACGATAAAGATTTTGAAAGTAAAGAATTTGAAAAGATAGGCCAAAAATTTAGGCATCATCCCACTTTTGCCCCTCACGGGACAAATTTCAACATGGCAAAAATAACAAAAAGCGGCTATGTGATAAATCGCACATATGAAAGAGGTGTAGAAGGGGAAACTTTTGCCTGTGGCACAGGTTGCGCCGCTGTTGCTATTGCTGCAATGAAATTTGAAAAAGAAAAAATTCCCATCGTTGTGCAGACACGCTCATCTGAAGAACTTGAAATTTCCCTTGTGGGGGATTTTGAATCTTTAGAAAATGTGATCATGACAGGGCCTGCTAACAAAATTTTCACTGGTGAAATTATTTTGGTGTTGAAGTAGAAGTCTTTATTCTTTTAGACTCTAAACTTCTATCGATGTAGTACTATATATTAAGGATTTCTTTTATGACAAAAAAAGCTGCGCACGAAGCTCAGAATGCGCTTATTTTACGCTGTCAACGAATTATGGAGGCTTTTGCAAAGTCAGATGACGAGCGAGACTTCTATCTCGACAAAAAAGAGGGATTTTTAATTTATGTTGATCTAGACAAAGCTGAAGAAGATCTTGTCAACTTAGAAAAAGAACTTTTAGAAAATAAAGACCGCTATTGCATAATCCCAAAGCTGACTTTCTATGAAACAAAAAAAATTATGGAAGGCTTTGTCAACGAAAAGGTTTATGATATAGACACAAAAGAAAAGCTTTTGGATATCATACAATCAAAAGAAGCAAGAGAGAATTTTTTAGAATTTCTTTATGACCACCATGCAGAATTTGACAAATGGCAACAATACTATCAAGAGCGTTCTAGAGTCAAAATCATCGAATGGCTTCGACAAAATGAATTCCACTTTGTTTTCGAAGAAGATCTTGATTTCCCTCAAAGCATCATTGAAAAGCTAAAAAGAAACCTCTTTGTGGCAAAAGCGAATAAAGATGTTGAAGTGGCAAGAAAAGCTTTATCAGTAAAAGCTAAAAGCTATTATTCAAATGAAGCTTTAAACCCAAGACCAAAACGTGGGCGCCCACCAAAGCAAACGGCAAAGCTTGAAATAGAGCCTCAGATATCTACAGATATTTTTCTTACCGTCCCACCGACTGTAAGGCCTTTTTTATTTTTGCCAGACAATCTTTCAAGTTCTGCAATGTCATTTTCATCAAAATTTGAAGCTCGTGACGATATACAAAAGCGCCAATCAGCTTTTGATAATGTAGACTTTAGCAGCGGTGGCGATATCAATAATAAGCTTTCTGTCCTTCGGTCTCTTTCATCGCGTTGGGTCGACAGCGACGATGCAAAAGGGGATTCTGGTTTTGGATCGGAAGAAAAAGTAAAAGAAAAAACGAAGAAAAGCTCTTCTTCTGTTGCAAAGCCAAAGAAAAAGACAACAGCGACTGCCAAAGTGACAAAAGCTTCTGCTACAAAATCTACTGCTGCAAAGAAGAAAAAAGTGACAACGACTAAAGCTTCAGAAAAAAAAGCTACTGATGCTAAAGCTAAAACAACAAAAAAGCCAACTCTTCGCTCTATCGTTAAAACCAAAAAGCCTGTAAAAAAAGCTTCAGATTAACAATATAAAAGCTCAAGCGTGAAAAGTGTTTCTTAAACTAGCTATTAGCTAGATGCTTTTCACGAATGAGCTTTTTACTCTCAAGCTGCCTTCCTATAGCCCTTTCAAAAAAACATTTATTTTTTTCTTTTAAGAAGTTACATTTTGCTTTTCACCAAAAACCTTTAGCTAATAGGGTTTTTTTTGCAAAAAATGGCTCAAAATAAAAAAGAGTTTTAAGGCTTCATGCTATGAATGGCAAATTAATCTTATTGGTTATTATTTTAATGCTCAGTTCTTGTTCTAAGGGGGCTAAGAAAGAAAAAATCCAGCCTGTCTATCCCATAACTATAGCTCATGTAGAAGTCAGAAATGAGCCTATTTTTATCAATCTCATAGGCAATGTTTTTGCTGCCGAAACGGTACAAATTCGCCCTCAAGTTGGAGGGATGATTAAAGAAATCTATATCGAAGAAGGCAGCAATGTATCAAAAGGGGATATCCTCTATAAAATAGACCCAAGACCCTATGAAGCTGCTTTAGAAAAAGCTGAAGCTGTTCTTGCTAAAGATAAAACTGCTTTAGAGTTTGCTGAAATTCGCATAAAAAGATATGCCGACTTGGTTGAAAAAGACTATTTTTCCAAACTAAATTTTGAACAGTATAAAATTGATGCTGACGCATTAAGAGCTCAGCTTCTTATCGATGAAGCAGATATTGCGGTTGCCAAAATCAATTTGGAATGGACTCTTGTGCGTTCTCCTTTGGATGGTAGAAGCGGCGTAAAAAAAGTAGATCTTGGTAATATTGTTACTGCAAATGATACAAATAGCATAACAGATATCCAGCAGATAAACCCAATAGACATATATTTTCATGTGACTCAAAAAGATTGGGTGGCCGTCCAAGCCTCTGAAAACAAAGCTTTAAGATTTGAAGTCTTTTTGCCACAAGAGAAAGAAAAAATAAGAGAAGGGAAAGTCTACTTCATTGACAATCACGTGGATATAAATACCGGTACAGTGCTTATGAAGGGGAGTGTTAACAATGAAGATGCCTTTTTTTGGCCTGGGGAATTTGTGCAGGTTCGTTTAGAATTGCGTGTAGAAAAAGATGCCATGGTCATACCTATTAAAGCTATACAGGTCAGCCAAGATGGACCTTTTGTTTTCATTTATGATGAAAAAAATGAACGCGTTGAATATCGAAGTATTGTTAAAGGTACAACAGTTGGCGATTATGCCATTGTTAAAAAGGGGATTTCTCCAACAGAAATAGTGGTTACCCAAGGACAAATTAACTTAAAGTCCGGCGCAAAGGTAACTGTTGCCAATGAAAATGGATTAAAAGCTCTTTAATGAATCTATCTGCTCCTTTTATTTTGCGACCTGTAATGACAACTCTTGTTATGATCACTCTATTTGTGATTGGCATTGCGGGCTATAACGCTCTACCTGTAAGCAACCTTCCAGATGTCGATTACCCAACAATTTCTGTGAAAGCAACATTGCCAGGAGCAAGCCCTGAAATCATGGCAAATACTGTTGCAACGCCTTTAGAACAGGCTTTTATGACTATTCCTGGCATAAAGTTTGTCACCTCTTCTAATACTTTAGGTACAACAGAAATTTTTTTGGAATTTGATGTCGAAAAAAATGTCGACCTTGCTGCAGTTGACGTTCAGGCAGCGATTGCTACTGCAAAGCCAAATTTACCGCGAAATTTGCCGCAAGATCCTGTCTATAAAAAAGTAAATCCTTCGTCAACTCCAATCATTTATATTAGTGTGACGTCGGCAACAATGCGTGCTGGCGAGCTTTATGATTATGCAAATACTATGATTGGCCAAAAGCTATCTATTGTTGACGGCGTTTCTCAAGTGCAAGTTTATGGCTCTCCGTACGCAGTTAGGATTCAAGTAGACCCAGGTCTTACAGCTTCTATGAATTTGACATTGCCAGAGATTGCTTCTTCTATTGAAAAACAAAACCAATACCAACCCCTTGGTCAGCTAGATGGAAATTCGCAAGCAATGCTTTTATATGACAATGGGGGGCTATTTAATGCTGCAAGCTACAATCCTATTGTAGTTGCTTATAAAGATTTTGCGCCAGTGCGCCTTGATGAAGTTGCAACGTCTTTAGATAGCTTGCAAAATGACAGGTCATCACGCCGCTATATTACTAAAGATATTGACCAAGCAAGTGTAACCTTAGGAATTCAAAGGCAACCAGGGGCAAATGCTATTGCTGTTGCTGCAGAAATAAAAAAAGTTTTAGGTAGCTTTGAAGGGCTACTTCCTGGTTCATTGCAAATTCATTTACTTTTTGATCGATCAGAATCCATTGTCGAATCTGTTAAAGAAGTTAAATTGACGCTTTTTATAGCCTTTATTCTTGTTGTGCTTGTGATCTTTTTTTATCTTGGGAAAATTAGAGATACCATCATTCCGTCGATTGTAATGCCCCTTTCTATTATCATAACTTTTGCAGTCATCAATGCAATGGGCTATACCCTTGACAACTTATCACTGCTTGCGGTGACTCTTGCTATTGGCTTTATCGTAGACGATGCAATTGTTGTCTTAGAAAATATTGTCAGAAAAATTGAAGAGGGCTTTAACCCTTTAGAAGCATCTCTTCTTGGGTCACAACAAATCTCTTTTACTATTCTTTCCATGACACTTTCTCTTGTGGCCGTGTTTATACCACTGCTTTTTATGTCTGGCATCATTGGTAAATTGTTTCGAGAATTTGCTGTGACGTTAACAGTTGTCACTGCAGTGTCTGGTCTCATTTCACTGACATTGACTCCAATGCTTTGTAGTCGTTTTCTTTCCCCTCACAACACAAAAAGCCGCCTTCTCAAATTTTCGACGGCTATCAACGACAAAATGCTTGAAAAGTATAAAAAAATGCTCTCAACAGTTTTAAGGCACCCAAAAAGCGTCCTTGCCGTTGGTGTACTAAGTGTTTTATTGAGCATTTATTTTTTTATGACTCTGCCACAAGATTTTATTCCCAATGAAGATGTGGGATTTATGATCGCGTATTCAGAAGCTGCCCAGGGGACATCTTCAGAGCAAATGATCGAATATCAAAATCAAGTTGTCGAAATTTTGCGTCAAGAGCCAGCTATTGCAGCTATAAGTTCAAATGCTGCAACACCTGTATACAGACAAGGAATTGCTTTTTTAAATTTAGTGCCCAGCCATGAAAGGCCCCCGATACAAGAAGTTATCACAAATCTTCAGCAGAAATTAAAAAATATTCCAGGAGTTAATGTTTACTTAAAAAATGTGCCACTTATCGATTTAAATATTGGCTCGCAAGTACGTGGGAATTATCAATATCTTCTGCAAAGCATAGACTCTGACGAACTCTTTGCTTCAGCTACAGCTCTTGTCGATAAGATGCGCTTAGACCCCATTTTTGAAGGAATTTCTACAGATCTGGAGATTAAGACCCCACAGTTGAGATTCGATATACAACGCGATCATGCTGCAACTTTTGGAGTCGATGTTGCAACTTTTGAAAATACTTTAGCATTGAGCTATTCTGGGGGCAGAATATCGCGTATCGAAACTCCTATTAATCAATATGATGTTATTGTTGAGCTTTTAAGGGACCTTCAGAAAGATCCAAAGGCTTTAGACTACCTTTATTTGAAGTCAAATTCCACAAACAAGCTTGTTCCTCTTGGAGCTATTGCAAATTGGAAAGAAAGCGTTGGACCTGCAAGCGTTAACCATTTTGATCAATTTCCTGCAGTAACGATTACTTTTAATATTTCTCCAGATGTTCCTTTAAGCCGCGGCTTAGAAAGGCTACACGAGCTATCTTTAGAATCTCTTAGCTCTAAAGTCACAGGAGAAGTAAAAGGGGCTGCTGCTACATTTCAAGAGTCTATGAATAGTATGGCTTTTTTGCTTGTCGTTACGATATTTTCTATTTATGTTGTTCTTGGCATTCTTTATGAAAGTTTCATTCATCCTTTGACAATACTTTCAACGCTACCTCCAGCGATTCTTGGGGCTTTATTGACGCTTTATCTGACAGGAAATACACTTTCATTATATGCCTATCTTGGGATTATTTTATTGGTGGGTATTGTTAAGAAAAATGGAATCATGATTGTTGATTTTGCTCTTGATAACGCAAGGACAAAAGGGGATAGCCCAGAAAAATCTGTCTTTGATGCATGCGTTGTACGCTTTAGGCCCATTATGATGACAACAGTTGCTGCTGTAATGGGTGCTTTACCAATAGCGCTTGCTATTGGATCTGGTTCTGAAGCAAGAAGGCCTCTTGGCTATGTTATCGTTGGGGGAATGTGTATTTCTCAGCTGATCACGTTATTTTTAACGCCAGTGATATACCTATACCTAGAAAAAATTCGCAAGAAATTTGACCCTACAGTGCCAAAACAAGGCATAAATATTATTGCTTTATTCTTTATTTCCCCAATGCTTTTTTCTTGCTGCTTGCCAGATCCAAGTGAAAATTGTAGCGCTCCTTTTAGGCCTTCACAGCCTTGGAATCCGTATGTTAAGCCCATTTATGATTTGCCAGATGCTCCTTTAAAACCTGTAAACCTCGCTGAAAAAGGAGTGCTAGACTTAAGCGCTTTAGTCGATATTGCTTTGACAAATAACCCCAAAACATTTCAAAGCTGGGCAAATGCAAGAGCTGCTGCTTATAATTGGGAAATGGCCAAAAGTCCCTATTACCCAACTATAACGGCTCAACAGCAATTTAGCATCTTAAACAGATCTAACAATAACGGCGCTGGGGGCAATATAAATAATAGTCCAATAAACGGTCTAAATGGAATAAGTACAGATGAATTGAATTTAAATAACCAGCCCTTGGCTTCTAAAAATGCATGTTCTTCAAGATGCTTAAATGATTATGTAACAGGTAATACGGAGCTGGCTGAGATAAGGCCACATACTGATATCACCATGACACAAAATTATATGCTTTCTTATTTGCTTTTAGATTTTGGGGGAAGAGCTGCTAACTATGAATTGACTAGGCAGACATTGATGGCTGCAAATTGGCACCATAACCGTATATTGCAAACGGTAATGGTACAAACAATGCTTAGCTATTATACTTATCTGCAAACTCTTGGGCTTTTAGATGCTAAAGAATCTCAGCTAAAAGATGCTAAAACAAGCACTGATGTCGCTGAAAGCCAATTCATTGCAGGAGTTGCTACTAAAGTCGATTTCCTTTTAGCCAAAACAAATTTGATCAACGTACAGCTTCAGCTTACTCAACTTCAAGGACAGCAAGATATCGACATGGGCGCACTTGCTGCGTCCCTTGGTTATTCAGCATCAACGAAATTGAAAGTTGAAAATCTTCCAGAAAAACTTCCTTTAAAAGATGTTCACGAAAATGTTGAAAGTTTTGTTGAGCTTGCCCTTAAAGAAAGGCCAGATCTAGCAGCTGCCTATGCCAACTATTTTGCAGCTGAAGAAAATGTTACTATCGCATGGTCTGCTGGCATGCCTACGGTAAATAGCTTTGGCAACTTTACGAGAATAGATAATTTTAGGTGGAGAACACAGAACAATTCAATAACATCAGGAGCTTTGTCTTTAGACTTTCCATTATTTACAGGATTTTTCTATGAAAATGGAGTTCTTCGCGCTAAAGAAGAGGCTAAAGTTTCTCTTGGGATGTTAGAAGATTTGCAAACGACGATAACAACAGAAGTTGTAGATAGCTACTATAACTTAAAAGTCGCTGTTAAAAATGTTGCGTATTCTGAAGAATATTTAAAATATTCACAAGAAGCATACGACGCTGCATTTGCAAGCTATAAGCAAGGTGTTGCGACGATATTGGACCTTTTAACAGCACAAACATCTTTAGCAAATGCAAGGG
>Ga0170475_103131505_pt1 | contig 11959 bp, 4 predicted proteins | sample Soicark_Litter_5_FD_111474 | JGI IMG/M metagenome (GOLD analysis project Ga0170475, IMG submission 111474) | Avena fatua rhizosphere microbial communities from Hopland, California, USA. Combined Assembly of 48 SPs | reverse complement strand
GTTCAGTGTTCCCCATCGTCAGCTATTCAGGCAACGCTGCCCTTGAGAATGTAAGCTATAACCTTGGCAAAGCGGCATTCGATGTAAACGAATGTATTTTGCGTGGCGTGACCTACGCTGTACCTCTGCGCGTTAAAGTGCGTCTGATTATTTATGATCGCGAGTCTTCTAACAAAGCGATCAAAGACATTAAAGAACAAGAAGTGTACATGGGTGAAATACCACTCATGACCGACAATGGTACTTTTGTTATCAACGGTACCGAGCGCGTGATCGTATCCCAGTTGCACCGTTCACCTGGTGTGTTTTTTGATCACGACAAGGGCAAGACCCATTCCTCCGGCAAGTTGCTGTATTCCGCTCGTATTATTCCTTACCGTGGTTCTTGGTTGGATTTTGAATTCGACCCGAAAGATCTTCTGTATGTTCGTATTGACCGCCGTCGTAAATTGCCAGCGACTATTCTGTTGCGTGCGCTTGGTTTCAGTTCACAGCAAATGCTGGAAATGTTTTTTGAAACCAGCAGTTTCTCGTTAGGCGAAAACGGCCAATTTATTTTCGATGTGGTTCCATCGCGTCTGCGCGGTGACGTTGCAACTTTTGACATTAAAGATGGCAAGGGCAATGTAATCGTTGAAGAAGGTCGTCGTATTACGGCACGCCACATTCGTCAGCTGGAAAAGGCTGATGTTCAGAAGCTGGAAGTTCCTGCGGAATATCTTTTGGGCCGTTCATTGGCTGCCGATGTTATCGACACTCGTAGCGGTGAAGTGCTGTTTGAATGTAACACTGAAATTACATTGGATGCTCTGAGCAAGCTGGCCGCTGCCGGCGTTAATAATATTGAAACGCTGTATACCAACGAACTAGATTGCGGTCCGTTCATGTCTGAGACGCTGCGTGTCGATCCAACTCGCACCCAGCTTGAAGCTTTGGTAGAAATTTATCGCATGATGCGCCCAGGTGAGCCGCCGACGAAAGAATCGGCTGAAGCCCTGTTCCAGAATCTGTTCTTCTCGCAAGAGCGTTACGATTTGTCTGCGGTAGGTCGTATGAAGTTCAATCGTCGTCTGGGGCGTGAAGCCGAGACTGGCGAAGGCACTTTGTCGAATGACGATATCGTTGATGTGATGAAGACCTTGATCTCCATCCGTAACGGTAAAGGCGTAGTGGACGATATTGATCACTTGGGTAACCGTCGTGTACGTTCCGTAGGTGAGATGGCTGAGAACCAATTCCGTGTTGGTCTGGTGCGTGTTGAGCGGGCGGTGAAAGAGCGTCTGTCTATGGCAGAAAGCGAAGGCTTGATGCCACAGGATTTGATTAACGCCAAACCAGTGGCTGCTGCCGTGAAAGAATTCTTCGGATCTTCACAGCTGTCGCAGTTCATGGACCAAAACAACCCGCTGTCGGAAATCACGCACAAGCGTCGTGTTTCGGCTCTCGGCCCCGGTGGTTTGACGCGCGAGCGCGCTGGCTTCGAAGTCCGCGACGTGCATCCAACTCACTATGGTCGTGTGTGTCCAATTGAAACGCCAGAAGGTCCAAACATTGGTCTGATCAATTCATTGGCAACATATGCCCGCACCAACCATTATGGCTTCCTGGAAAGTCCAAATCGCCGTGTGGTTGATGGAAAGGCAACGGATGAGATTGATTTCCTCTCTGCAATCAATGAGTCCGATTATGTAATCGCGCAGGCATCGGCAACCCTGGATGCCAACAACAAGCTGACCGAAGAGCTGGTGTCGGTTCGTCACCTGAACGAATTTGCCCTGAAAGCAGCGGCAGACGTTCAATATATGGACGTATCTGCTCGCCAAGTAGTGTCGGTTGCAGCCTCGCTGATTCCATTCCTTGAACACGATGACGCCAACCGCGCGCTCATGGGTTCAAACATGCAACGTCAAGCGGTACCAACTTTGCGCTCTCAGAAGCCGCTGGTAGGTACTGGTATGGAGCGCAACGTAGCCGCCGACTCTGGTGTGTGCGTGGTGGCCAAACATGGCGGTGTGGTAGATAAGGTTGATGCTGGTCGTATCGTGATTAAAGTTCACGATGCTGAAGTCCAGGCGGGTGACGCAGGTGTGGATATCTATAATCTCACCAAATACACCCGTTCTAACCAGAACACCTGTATTAACCAGCGTCCAATTGTAAACATTGGCGATGTGGTTTCTCGCGGTGACATCCTGGCTGACGGTCCTTCTGTCGATATGGGTGAATTGGCGCTTGGCCAAAACATGCGTATCGCGTTTATGCCTTGGAATGGTTACAACTTCGAAGACTCGATTCTGGTATCAGAGCGCGTTGTTCAGGAAGATCGTTTCACGACTATCCACATTCAAGAGCTGACTTGTATCGCGCGCGATACCAAGTTGGGTAGCGAAGAAATCACTGCGGATATTCCAAACGTAGGTGAGAGCGCTCTCGGCAAACTGGATGAGTCAGGCATTGTTTACATTGGCGCTGAAGTTGTCGGCGGTGACATTCTGGTCGGTAAGGTAACGCCAAAAGGCGAAACCCAGCTGACTCCAGAAGAAAAGCTGTTGCGTGCAATCTTCGGTGAGAAAGCGTCCGACGTTAAAGATACTTCCCTGCGTGTGCCATCCAGCACCAAAGGTACTGTTATTGACGTACAAGTGTTTACCCGCGATGGTCTGGAAAAAGATCAACGCAGCCTGGAAATTGAAAAGTCGCAACTCGACGAGGTTCGCAAGAATCTCAACGAAGAGTTCCGCATCATGGAGGCCGCGACCCTTGAACGTCTGCGCGCTGCGCTGCTTGGCCAGGTTGTCGCTTCAGGCAAGGGCTTGAAGAAAGGTGACACCCTGACCAACGAATTGCTGGACACGGTTGAGAAAGACCAGTGGTTCAAAATTCGTATGAATGACGATGCGCTTAATGAGCAGATCGACCGTGCAGAAGAGCAGTTAGCTGAGCGTCGCAAAGTTCTCGACGAGCGTTTTGAAGACAAGAAGCGCAAGCTGTCTACCGGTGATGACCTGGCGCCAGGCGTGCTGAAAATCGTTAAGGTTTACCTGGCGATCAAACGTCGTATCCAGCCTGGTGACAAGATGGCCGGTCGTCACGGTAACAAAGGGGTTATCTCGGTAATCATGCCGGTTGAAGATATGCCTTACGACGAGAACGGCGAGACGGTAGATATCGTGCTCAACCCGCTCGGCGTACCTTCACGTATGAACGTGGGTCAGGTTCTCGAGATGCACTTGGGTATGGCTGCCAAAGGTTTGGGCGTGAAGATCGACAAACTGTTGCAAGAGCAGCGCGCAATTGCCGATATCCGCAACTTCCTGGAAGAGATTTACAACAAGACTGGCGATGTAGCTGCGAAAGAAGATCTGGCCTCCTTCAGTGACAAAGAAATTCTGGATTTGGCACAAAACCTGGTGGGCGGTGTCCCAATGGCGACGCCGGTATTTGATGGTGCTAAAGAGCACGAAATCAAAGCCCTGCTGCGCCTGGCCGGCTTGTCTGACACCGGTCAAACTACCTTGTTTGACGGCCGTACCGGTGACCAGTTCACGCGTCCAGTAACCGTGGGTTACATGTACATGCTGAAACTGAACCACTTGGTAGACGACAAGATGCACGCCCGTTCTACTGGTTCTTACAGCCTGGTTACCCAGCAACCATTGGGTGGTAAAGCCCAGTTCGGTGGTCAGCGTTTCGGGGAGATGGAGGTGTGGGCGCTGGAAGCTTACGGTGCTGCCTATACCCTGCAGGAAATGCTTACTGTTAAGTCGGACGACGTTGCTGGTCGTACCAAAATGTACAAAAACATTGTGGATGGCGACCATCGCATGGAGCCTGGCATGCCAGAATCCTTCAACGTATTGGTTAAAGAAATCCGCTCCCTGGGTATCAATATGGAGCTTGAGCAGGACGAGTAATCGTCAGCTCAGATCTGTGAGGGCGCCAGTCGCCCTCATACCTAACGCCCATATGTGATAAGTATTTAACGACGCTTACCGATCCCATCGGAGCTTATTGGAGAAATGCCTTGAAAGACTTATTGAATTTGTTGAAGTCCCAGGGACAAGTCGAAGAGTTCGACGCAATCCGCATTAGCCTTGCATCACCAGAAATGATTCGTTCATGGTCTTTTGGCGAAGTTAAAAAGCCGGAAACCATTAACTACCGTACCTTCAAGCCTGAGCGTGAAGGTCTGTTCTGTGCCAAGATCTTTGGCCCCGTAAAAGATTACGAATGCTTGTGTGGTAAGTACAAGCGTATGAAGCACCGCGGCATCATCTGCGAAAAGTGCGGTGTAGAAGTTACGCTGGCGAAAGTTCGCCGTGAGCGCATGGGCCACATCGAGCTGGCCAGTCCGGTTGCGCACATCTGGTTCCTGAAATCACTGCCGAGTCGTATTGGCTTGCTGTTGGACATGACCCTGCGTGATATCGAGCGCGTGCTCTACTTTGAAAGCTACGTAGTAACCGAGCCAGGCATGACCAGCCTCGAACGCGGCCAACTGCTGACCGACGAGCAATACTTCGATGCTATGGAAGAATTCGGTGACGAGTTCGAAGCGAAAATGGGCGCCGAAGCTATCCAGGCTTTGATGCGCTCTATCGACTTGGAAAACGAAGTTCAGCGCCTGCGCGAAGAAATTCCCAACACCACCAGCGAAACCAAAATCAAGAAGTACTCCAAGCGCTTGAAGCTGTTGGAGGCTTTCCACTTCTCTGGCAATAAGCCTGAGTGGATGGTAATGGAAGTGCTGCCGGTGCTGCCGCCTGATCTGCGTCCTCTGGTTCCGCTGGACGGCGGTCGTTTTGCGACTTCTGACCTGAACGATTTATATCGTCGCGTAATCAACCGTAACAACCGCTTGAAGCGTCTGTTGGACCTGAGTGCTCCGGACATTATCGTGCGCAACGAAAAGCGTATGTTGCAAGAGTCTGTGGATGCGCTGCTCGACAATGGCCGTCGCGGTCGTGCGATCACCGGTTCCAACAAACGTCCATTGAAATCTTTGGCTGACATGATCAAAGGTAAGCAGGGTCGTTTCCGTCAGAACCTGCTCGGTAAGCGTGTGGATTACTCCGGTCGTTCGGTGATCGTGGTGGGTCCAACCCTGCGTCTGCACCAGTGCGGTCTGCCGAAGAAAATGGCTCTTGAGCTGTTCAAACCCTTTATTTTCAGCAAGCTGGAATTGCGCGGTTTGGCTACAACAATCAAAGCCGCCAAGAAAATGGTTGAGCGTGAGGAAGCTGTAGTATGGGATATCCTGGATGAAGTAATCCGTGAACATCCCGTGCTCCTGAACCGCGCCCCCACGCTTCACCGTCTTGGCATCCAGGCATTTGAGCCTGTGCTGATTGAAGGTAAAGCTATCCAGTTGCACCCGCTTGTTTGTTCTGCGTACAACGCCGACTTCGACGGTGACCAGATGGCTGTACACGTTCCGCTGACGCTGGAAGCCCAGTTGGAAGCGCGTGCGCTCATGATGTCGACCAACAATATTCTGTCACCTGCTTCTGGTGAGCCAATTATCGTTCCATCTCAGGACGTGGTATTGGGCCTCTACTGGATGACTCGCGACCGTGTGAATGCGCTGGGCGAAGGCATGGTGTTTGCGGATATCGCTGAGGTATCGCGCGCTTATTACTCCAAGCAAGTAGACTTGCAAGCACGTATCAAAGTGCGCTTGACCGAGACCTTGATTGGTGCCGAAGGTGAAAAGACCTCCGAGACCAAGATTGTTGATACTACGGTAGGTCGCGTGCTGTTGTGGGAAATTGTTCCTGCGGGCATGCCGCTGGAAATGATCAACCGTCCTATGGTTAAGAAGGCGATTTCTGCCGCTATTAACTACTGCTACCGCGTAGTAGGTTTGAAAGCGACTGTTATTTTTGCTGACCGTTTGATGTATACCGGTTATGCCTTCTCAACCCGTTCTGGTTCATCCATTGGTGTAAACGACTTTACTATTCCAGCTGCCAAAGCCGACATCATTGCGCGCGCTGACGCTGAAGTGAAAGAGATCGAAACCCAATACGCTTCCGGTCTGGTAACCCAGGGTGAGAAGTACAACAAGGTTATCGATATCTGGTCGCGCGCAAACGATTTGGTTGCGAAAGCGATGATGGAAGGTATTTCTAAAGAGCCGGTTATTAACAAAAAGGGTGAAGAAGAGCTGCAAACCTCTTTCAACTCAGTATTCATGTATGCCGACTCAGGTGCGCGTGGCTCGCCAGCCCAGATTCGTCAGCTGGCCGGTATGCGTGGTCTGATGGCGCGTCCAGATGGCTCGATCATCGAGACCCCCATTAAGGCAAACTTCCGTGAAGGCCTGAACGTACTGCAGTACTTCATCTCGACGCACGGTGCGCGTAAAGGTTTGGCGGATACCGCTCTGAAAACCGCGAACTCCGGTTACCTGACTCGTCGTCTGGTAGACGTTGCGCAAGACTTGGTAGTGACCATGCAGGATTGTGGTACTGACTATGGTCTGACCATGTCACCCGTAATCGAGGGTGGCGACGTTATCGAATCTCTGGGTGACCGTATCCTTGGTCGTGTGGTTGCGCGCGACGTGATTCGTCCCGGTAGCGATGAGATTCTGGTGCCAGCTGGCACAATGATCGATGAAGCCTGGGTTGAGCGCGTTGAAGCTATGGGTATCGACGAAGTATTGGTGCGTTCGCCCATTACTTGTGAATCCCGCAACGGCATCTGCTCCATGTGTTACGGCCGCGACCTGGCTCGTGGTCACCGTGTTAACGCCGGTGAAGCTGTGGGCGTTATCGCTGCGCAGTCAATCGGTGAGCCGGGTACCCAGCTCACCATGCGTACCTTCCATATCGGTGGTGCGGCATCGCGAGCGTCGGCGGCTGATAGCGTACAAGTTAAGCAAGAAGGTACTGTCCGTCTGCTCAACGTGAAAGTGGTGAGCAACCCTGCCGGTAACCTGGTAGCGGTATCGCGTTCCGGTGAGTTGGCGATTGCCGACGCTAGCGGTCGCGAGCGCGAGCGTTACAAGATTCCTTACGGCGCCCTGATCACCGTGAAAGATGGCGAAGCCGTAAAAGGCGGCCAGATTATCGCCAAATGGGATCCGCATACCCACCCGATCGTATCGGAAGTGGCGGGTACCGTGGCCTTCTCCGGTATGGAAGACGGCCTCTCTATTCGTCGTCAAACCGACGAATTGACCGGCTTGAGCTCTATCGAAGTTCTGGATCCGGCCGAGCGTCCATCGGCTGGTAAGGATCTGCGTCCAGCGGTAACGCTAGTGGATGGGAAAGGTAAAGAGCTGTTCCTGGCAAATACCAACGTACCAGCACACTACATGCTGCCATCCAAGGCGATCCTGAGCATCAACAACGGCGATGCGATCAACGTGGGTGACATTATTGCGCGTATCCCGCAGGAAGGTTCGAAGACCCGTGACATCACCGGTGGTCTGCCGCGCGTTGCTGACTTGTTTGAGGCTCGTCGTCCGAAGGAGCCTGCCATCCTGGCAGAAATCTCCGGTACCGTTAGCTTCGGTAAAGAGACTAAAGGCAAGCGCCGTCTGATCATCACTCCGACTGATGGCCAAGTGTTGTCAGATGGTTCGACACACTATGAAGTGTTGATTCCTAAGCACCGTCAGCTGACCGTGTTTGAAGGTGAAATGGTTGCCAAGGGTGAAGTTGTGTCCGACGGTCCAGCCAATCCGCACGACATCCTGCGTTTGCAAGGTGTTGAGGCGTTGGCTCGCTATATCACCAACGAAATCCAGGACGTTTACCGTCTGCAAGGCGTGAAGATCAACGATAAGCACATCGAAACTATCGTTCGCCAAATGCTGCGCAAAGTGGAAATCACCACCATGGGCGACTCCAGCTTCGTGAAAGGCGAGCAGGTGGAATTTACTCATGTGCTGGAAGAAAACGAGAAACTGCGTGCTGAAGACAAGCAACCTGCTCAGTACGAGCGTCAGTTGCTGGGTATTACCAAGGCGTCGCTGGCTACCGAATCCTTCATTTCGGCAGCCTCGTTCCAGGAAACTACTCGTGTTCTGACCGAAGCGGCAGTGACTGGCAAGAAAGACAGTCTGCGCGGCCTGAAAGAAAACGTGGTAGTAGGCCGTCTGATTCCGGCTGGTACCGGTTTGGCTTATCACGCTGACCGTAAGCGTCGTCGTGAAGAAGCTCAGGCTCATGGTTCCGATCTGGGCGTGAGTGCTGAAGACGTCGAAGCAGCATTGACGGAAGCTTTGAAATCCAGCGCTAACTAAGCGCTGGTTGAGCCCTGGGGATGTATTCAAAGGGCAAAAAAGTATTAGGTGGGCTGGATACATGTTCGCTGATTAAATAGGGCTGGCTTTTGCCGGCCCTATTTTTTCGGCGGTAATCTGCCGGTTTTGTAGCCAGCTCCGCCTTGACGATAGTGGGTGACCTCTTTACAATGCGCCACCCACTTTTCCAAGTGGGAAGTTGAGCTTTGCCTATTGATTGGGCGGGCTAGCTTTCTTTAAATCTCGGTCTTCTGTGAAGAAGACATATTTGTGGAGTTTGTTTTCATGCCGACGATCAACCAGTTGGTTCGTAAGCCAAGAAAACTCATCGTAGACAAGAGCGACGTACCAGCTCTGCAGGGTAACCCGCAAAAGCGCGGCGTGTGCACTCGCGTATATACCACTACACCTAAAAAGCCAAACTCAGCACTCCGTAAGGTGTGCCGTGTGCGTTTGACCAACGGCTTTGAAGTGTCTTCGTATATCGGCGGCGAAGGCCACAACCTGCAAGAGCATAGTGTTGTACTGATTCGTGGTGGTCGTGTTAAAGACTTGCCAGGTGTTCGTTACCACACAGTGCGCGGTTCACTGGATACTTCCGGTGTTGCCAAGCGTAAGCAAGGTCGCTCCAAGTACGGTGCAAAACGTCCCAAGTAATTAGCGCCTTGGCATTAGTGCCAGCGCTATTCGCATTGTGACGAATAGGTTTTCGGTTTACACCGAGTAAGGCTAAGCGAGCGTTAATCATCTGTTTAACGGCGTCGTCTTAGATAATCCCTGAAGAGAGGCTATTAAAATGCCAAGAAGAAGAGTTGTCGCCAAGCGCGAAGTGCTGCCGGATCCAAAATTCGGCAACGTGACTTTGGCGAAGTTCATGAACCACGTAATGATCAGTGGTAAAAAATCTGTAGCGGAATACATCGTGTATGGCGCTATGGAAATCGTAAAAACCAAGTTGAATCGCGATGCCCTGGAAGTGTTCCAGGAAGCTCTCGAAAACATCGCTCCGCTGGTGGAAGTTAAATCCCGCCGTGTGGGTGGTGCGACTTATCAGGTACCGGTAGAGGTTCGCGCTTCTCGCCGTACTGCTCTGGCTATGCGCTGGTTGGTAGATTACTCCCGCAAGCGCGGCGAGAAATCAATGCCTGCGCGTCTGGCTGGTGAATTGATGGATGCTGCTCAGGGTAAAGGCGCTGCGGTTAAGAAGCGTGAAGACGTTCACCGTATGGCTGAAGCGAACAAGGCGTTCTCTCACTTCCGTTTCTAATGGAAGAGTGTTGCAAGAGCGAATGTTTGTTTCTGATCGCCTGAGTGAGGGCAAAGGCAGCTCGGCTGCCTTTGCCTTTTTAAAGAATTCAGAAAAGTAATTCGGAAAAAGATAGTTATGGCACGTAAGACTCCTATTTCACGCTACCGTAATATAGGTATCTGTGCGCATGTGGATGCTGGTAAGACCACAACTACTGAACGCGTATTATTTTATACCGGTCTCTCTCATAAGATCGGTGAAGTGCATGATGGTGCTGCGACAACTGACTGGATGGTTCAGGAGCAGGAGCGCGGCATTACCATTACCTCTGCAGCGGTTACTACCTTCTGGAAAGGTATGGGTGCTCAATTTGATGAGCATCGCATCAACGTAATCGATACCCCCGGACACGTGGATTTCACCATTGAGGTGGAGCGTTCGTTGCGTGTGCTGGATGGTGCTGTCGTTGTTCTTTGTGGCTCCTCTGGTGTGCAGCCGCAAACTGAAACTGTATGGCGTCAAGCCAATAAATATGAAGTTCCTCGCCTGGTGTTCGTCAATAAGATGGATCGCACCGGGGCGGACTATTTGCGCGTTGTTGAGCAGTTGAAAACCCGCTTGGGTGCTAATCCTGTTCCGCTGCAAATGACCATTGGCTCAGAAGATGAGTTTAAGGGCGTTGTTGATTTAGTAAAAATGCAAGCCATTATCTGGAATGAAGCTGATCAAGGTATGACATTTACCTATGAGGCGATTCCGGATGCGCTGTTAGCGCAATGTGAAAAGATGCGTGAATTTTTAGTTGAGGCTGCCGCTGAGTCTTCTGAAGAGTTGATGGAGAAATATCTTGGTGGTGAAGAGCTAACTGAAGCGGAAATTAAGGCTGGTATTCGAGCGCGAACGCTGTCAGGTGAGATTATTCCCGTGATCGGTGGTTCTGCGTTCAAAAATAAAGGCGTTCAAGCAATGCTCGATGCCGTGGTGGAGTATCTGCCTGCGCCAACTGAAGTAAAGGCGATTGATGGCGTGTTGGAGGATGGTGAGACAGTTGCTCACCGCGAAGCTTCCGATAGTGAGCCCTTCGCTGCCCTGGCATTTAAAATTGCTACAGATCCTTTTGTGGGGACGCTCACCTTCTTCCGTGTTTACTCGGGTACTTTGCAATCGGGCGATACTGTGCTCAATTCGGTGAAGGGTAAAAAGGAGCGTGTTGGTCGTATGGTGCAAATGCACGCGAACCAGCGCAATGAAATCAAAGAAGTTCTCGCTGGTGATATTGCGGCGGGTATTGGTTTTAAAGATTGCACCACGGGCGATACTCTCTGCGACCCCAATCATGTGATTGTGTTGGAGCGCATGGATTTCCCTGAGCCGGTAATTCACGTTGCGGTCGAGCCAAGAACCAAAGCTGATCAAGAGAAGATGGGTGTGGCGCTGGGTAAGCTCGCGCAGGAAGATCCATCTTTCCGTGTAAAAACAGATGCGGAAACTGGTCAGACCATTATTGGTGGTATGGGTGAGTTGCACTTGGATATTATCGTTGATCGTATGCGTCGCGAATTCAGTGTTGAAGCCAATATCGGTAAGCCACAAGTTGCTTATCGCGAAGCTATTCGCAACAAGTGTGAAATTGAAGGTAAGTTTGTTCGTCAGTCCGGTGGTCGCGGTCAATATGGTCACTGCTGGATTCGCTTTGAGCCAGGTAATGATGAAAATTCCGAGGGCTTGGAGTTTGTTAATGAGATTGTGGGCGGTGCGGTCCCCAAAGAGTATGTGCCGGCTATTCAGAAGGGTATTGCTGAGCAAATGCAAAACGGTGTACTTGCTGGTTATCCCCTGCTGGGGTTGAAGGCAACTGTATTTGATGGCTCTTACCACGATGTAGACTCGTCAGAAATGGCGTTCAAGATTGCTGCCTCCATGGCGACAAAAAAGTTGGCTCAGCACGGCGGTGCTGTGTTGCTTGAGCCGATCATGAAGGTTGAAGTAGTAACTCCGGAAGAGAATATGGGTGACGTGGTGGGCGACTTGAATCGCCGTCGCGGCATGATTCTCGGAATGGATGAAAGCGTAAGTGGTAAAGTGATCGATGCTGAGGTGCCGCTCGCGGAAATGTTTGGTTATGCAACCTCTCTGCGTTCAGCAAGTCAGGGGCGCGCAACCTACACCATGGAGTTCCTGAAATATGCCGAAGCGCCACGTAACGTGGTTGATGAGATGATATCCAAAGGCAAAATCAGGAAAGACGAAGATTAATTTTGATGTTTCATGTTTTGAGGAATTGAAAAGTGGCTAAAGAAAAATTTGAACGTAACAAACCGCACGTAAACGTTGGCACCATTGGTCACGTAGATCATGGTAAAACCACTCTGACTGCTGCGCTGACTCGCGTTTGTGCAGAGGCATGGGGCGGCAAGGCGGTTGCCTTTGATGGTATCGACAATGCTCCAGAAGAG
>Ga0170475_112017274_pt1 | contig 11960 bp, 8 predicted proteins | sample Soicark_Litter_5_FD_111474 | JGI IMG/M metagenome (GOLD analysis project Ga0170475, IMG submission 111474) | Avena fatua rhizosphere microbial communities from Hopland, California, USA. Combined Assembly of 48 SPs | reverse complement strand
CCCGCCACCAACTATTCGACCGTCAACTACACCCCAGAATTCGCAGCAACGGTGACGGCGAGCCTCGCCAACATCATGGGCGATGCCCTCGCCACCACGCACTTCGTGATTGATACCGGTCGCAATGGCCAGGGACCATGGACCTCGACCGTCGCCTACCCCGATGCACTGGTGCAATCCCCCCGCGCGAGGGGCCGGCTTGCGGCCTACCGCCTCGACCGGCGTGCCCCTCCTCGACGCCGATCTCTGGATCAAGATTCCCGGCGAATCAGACGGGTCTTGCAACCGGCGGCGTAGCAGGCGCGACCACCGATCCCGAATGGGGAGGTATCACCGATCCGGCCGCAGGAAGCTGGTTCCCCGAGCAAGCCCAGCAACTGGCCACTCTGGCAATGCCCTCGCTGCTTTAGGCATCCGGGATCGTGAATCAGGAACTGGAGGGCGAGCTTCTCTTGATTCGCGTCGCTGACGAGGCACCGGAAGTCCCTGGAAGAGACGCTCTCGATCCCTGCATCTTCTCAAGAAGAGTCATCAACGAAACATTCGAGAGCCAGCGCGACGATCAATGAAGGCATCTCCTGCAGCCGCTCATGGCACCTCCTCGCTATTTGCATGGGTAGAGCTCCACGACGTTCTCCAAGTGCGCTCCCTCGACGAGGTGCACCAGCCGGCTTCGTAGCCTGGCCTTTGCGCGAAAAATGCGAGTCCCCACTGTCTTGAGGGGAATGCCGAGACGAACCGAGAGCTCTTTGTAGGGGAGTCGGTCGAAAAGGGCCAGATGAAGGACCTCACGGTCTGGGGCTGACATGTTGTCTAGGCATCGCCGAACATCTTCAAATTTGACCACGTCGATCGGCGACATCACGTACGAATCGGTGGCCGCCTCCGGCTCATCTTCCAGCGGAATGCAGCGACGGCGGCTCCGGTACTCATCTATGAACAAGTTGCGCATGACTTGTTTCATCCAGGCAAGCAAATCGCTTCCGGGCCGGAGATTGCGCCCCACTCGCAAAGCCTTCTCGCAGACTTGTTGGACCAGATCATCGGCCTTCTCGCGATCTTGGGTCAGAATTCGCGCTCGATTCTGCAGGCTCGGATAGACCCGCTCGAGTTCAGCGGCCATCGACAGGTCGAACGCCACCCTGTCCTTGTCTGCTTCCGCAACATCCAGATCCTTGGTCATGACCAGTCCTTCCTCGTGTCGGGAACGCTGCCAACGACCTGGACGCTAGAGCGTTGCAAATCGCTGCCCCAGGACATTTCTGCGAACGGTCGATCACTCCGATAGGTGGTCGGCTCTACGACGTCGACGGCGAGAACTGGCGGTAACCTTGATCAAGTCGAGCCGGTCGGGCGGAGCTCGTTCCCAGAGACGCTCGGTGCGCGACCACCGGCAGCTCGGCGGGCTTGAAATTGAGGTCGCCGTGGGAGTACAGACAATTGGTGAGACGAAATGTCAGTGTTGGCGCCCAAACGCCAACACCGGCTGGTGCCCGGCTGGCTTGCGACAAGACGAAACGCTCAGTGGTTCGCGCGCCAGAGACATCCCCATAGGAGGCCATCTGTGCTGCGCGTGCTGATTGTCGAGGACGAACAGGGGTCGCGAGATCGCCTTCGACGCCTGCTGGGTGCCCATCGTGATGAAGTCGAAATCGTGGGTGAGGCCAGCAATGGACCCCAAGCATTGGAGATCGCGAACGCGATTCGTCCTGACCTCGTCTTCCTGGATGTCGCTCTGCCGGGTTTCGACGGATTCGCCCTGCTCGACGAGCTCGACGTGATGGTCAAGGTGATCTTCACGACGGCCTCGCAGGAACATGCCGTGCGCGCCTTCAATGCCAGCGCGGTACACTATCTGCTCAAGCCCATCGACCCTACGCAGCTCCGCGAGGCCATTGCCCGCGTGCACAAGCCGTCTGTGGACGCGGGATTGCGCGCTCTCGACCTTTCCCGAATTCTCTGTCGCGGGGGGGGACACTACCCACGTGATTCGAACCCAAGATGTGCTCTTCCTGAAGGCGGATCAAGGGTACACTCTCGTCCGGACGGATCCCAAAGAGTACCTCACCAACGATTCTTTGGGGACCTTGGAGGAACAGCTCAGGACGACGTTCGTTCGTGTTCACCGTAATGCGCTCGTCAATATTTCGCAGGTCACGTCGCTCCGTCATGTGGACGGCGACATCATCGTGGTCCTTCGAAATGGCATGGAGATTCCCGTGAGCCGACGCCACGCCCAAGGACTGCGTGAGCGGCTCCTCCATGGCGCCATCTGAAGACCCAAATTAGCCGTCCGGCAGGCCCGATCGACCATTGGTCGTTTCCTGATGGTCACCAAGTGGGTGCCATCCAAGACTGGCAACATGGACCAACGGGGTCGGTCAGCGAGCCAGGCGTCGCCCTCTTCCTGCTCGCGCGGTCTGTCGGGTCGCCTTACCCGAGACCTATTGCGGGCGATCGCGGTTAGCTCGGGAGGCGACCACATCTTTCTAGTGAAGGAAAGTGGGGGGACGCCCGTTCTTGTCGCAGGGATGAACTTCCGCGCCACCTCCGAGGATCTCGACCCCACCATTCCGCTCGATATCTATGCGTCGGCCGGCATTATCGCCCACGTGTTTCATACCGGCGCGACGGTGCATCTCACCGATCCCGCCCATCAGCCGCTCTTCGAGAATGACGCCTATCTGCGTGAGAAGAAGCCGCAGGCAATCCTCTGCCTTCCGCTGGCACTCAATCAGATGGTTGCCGCGCTCTACGTGGAGCGCGTGGCAGGCACGGGAGGGTTTAGCCATGGGCAGCTCGAGCTCATGGGCCTGCTTGCTCGACAGGCCGCCGCGGCCATCGACGCGGCGGAGTCCTATGAGCTCGAGTTGGATTTGGTTCACAACCGCCTCGATCCGCAGTTCCTGCACAACTCTTACAGCGTCATCGCCCAGTTGGTGGTCGCCGACGCTCCCCGTGCCGAGGCCATGCTGCTCGTGCTCTCGCGGCTGCACCGCTACGTCTTCGCCACCCCCGTGGAGAGACTGGTGACGTTGCGGGACGAGATCGCCATTTGCCGTGATTACGTCCTGCTGGAACAATGTCGGCTGGGCGACCGTTTGCAGGTCGAAATCCAGGTCGAGGGCTCGATCGATCAGGCCCGCATTCCGGCGCTCATCCTCCAGCCGCTGATCGAGAATAGCGTCCGCAATGGGAGCGGCCAGCTGGGCAACAGCCGCGTTCTCGTGGTCGCGACGGTACACGACCATGGCATCCACCTGAAGGTCGCCGACGACAGCACCAGAGCCGATGACAGACGGCCGGGGCTGAGCAACCTCATCCGGCGATTGGCGCGCCTGTACCCACGACGGCACTCGTTTCAAATCAACCACGGGAGTGGCGTCATCGTCGAGATCACCTTGCCCGCCTCTCGTGACTTTGTCGCCGACTTACCACCATCAAGCAACAGCACTCATCATCGAAGGGACTGACCATGCCACCAACCCACTACGATGCTCGCATCAAGCTTCTGCAATTCGTCCACCGCCTCTACACGGATAAGGGTTTCCAGACGGCCTTCGCCGCCGATCCGGAAGGATGCATGACGGAGTACGCCCTCAGTGCGCAACAGAAGGCAGCCGTGTATCACGCAGGTGTCGATCCGACGATGGTGGACGAGCAGGGCGACGCCATTGTTTCGGACTGGTGGAAGGCGTACGCCCTCTATAAGCGAGATCCTGCGAAGTATTCCTATCCCGACCGCAAGAAGTACCTCAATGCCGATCGCCCCGTCGGAGAAGCGGCAAGCATGGCGGGCGTAGCTGCCTTGATCGCGGAAGAGCTCGCAGAAAACGACCAGTATCAGGAGGCCTGGTAGGAGATGGAGCCGAGCCTCGCAGGAGCCAGACGTTCCGTCGAACCGAGCAGGAATTGCATCGCGGATCTGATCTCATGGTCGTGGGCCAACGTCGATCCCGCGCTCGCAACACCAGGGAACGACCCATCGCTCGTCGCATCGCTGGCTTCACCGAGGTCGAGCATGTTCTATTGGGAGCTGCACTTCGAGGAGCAGCAACAGACGACTGTCGACTTTCTGCTCCGCCTCCCGATTCTGCCTCCGAAACACACGCCTGCTGCCCCCGAACCAGCCGCGCTCGCGCGGTTGGTGGGGGCATTGGAGGGCTGGTTCAGCACGGCGGACACTGCGCAGCAATGCCACGATTCTGCTTGGATCGAGTTCGATCGGCCGTGGACCGATGGTGCGGCGCTGAGGCCGCCGGGTGTCAGCGTGTGCCTGGATCCGGACATCGGCAAGAATCGCCCCCGCGGCTCTCCCCGCCGGAGGCAATCCACAGCAGCGGTTCTAGACATCTTCGCGCGCTTCTCTCAGGCATGCGGAGGGACAAATGACAATCTCGCTACCCTCGCGCGCCTCCATGAGGCGATTGCAGCGTCGGGCGGAGAGCTGCGACACCTATCTTCGATGAGTGGCCGGCCCGGCCAGCCAGCGAAGGTGTACGCGGCCTTGCCCCGATCGACATGGCATTCGTTCATGGTGTCTCTGGGATGGACCGGGGACACGGACGCCGCGTTCAGGCTTGGCGAGCTGGTCTGCGCCGAGAGCGAGCGCATCAACCTGGATTTCGAAATCCGTGGGACGCTCACGAAGCGCCTGGGATTCGAGGTCTTCTTCGATCCCTCGCCGGCTTTGGATCCTTCTCGTGCGACCGCATTGGCGTTAGCCCGCTCCTTGGAGTTGATTTCCGCCTCCCAGGCCGCGGCACTGGCTCGCTGGCCGGGCTCCTTCAAACGCGTGTTAGGGCGGGAATCCTCCCCGCGTCGATTGCATCGCTGGCTCGATTTGAAATTCGTTCTCTCGACCACCGGAATTGAGCTGAAGGCCTACTTGGGCTTTCGCTCGCAGGAGAGTATGGTCTCGGATTAGAGAGGGACGCATGCAAGGGATTGCGGCCTACGAGGTTCGTGAGATCGTTTTGGAGGACGAACGATTCGTCCTCTACCGGGCGCGTGACCCAGATGGATCAGAGGTCCTCCTCAAGGTGGCTCGTGCTCATGCGACGCCGGACGACCTCGCGGCCTTTTCCGCCGACTTCTTCGCGGCGCGACGCTGCGAAATTCCCGCGATTCCTCGCCCAATCGCGATCGACAGCAGCCAGGGCCTGGGTGCTTTTCAGGTCCGCCGCTACGTCCCGGGGCGTCCTCTCTCCCTCTGGATCGACGGAAGAATGCCTCGCCCATCTCTGGGGGAGGCATTCCAGATCGCGACAATCATCATTGGCACATTGGAAACAATCCATGCCCGTGGCTTCGTCCATTGCGATGTGAGCCCCCGAAACATCCTCTATGACCATGAAGGACGCGAGGTCTACTTCGCGGACTCTTCATGGATGCGGGGGGCGGGAGCGACCCCGCGGCCGCGTCCCATTCAACCGACGCCATACATCGCCCCAGAACAGACATTGGACGACGGGGGAGACGTCGACGCACGCGCCGACCTTTACGCCGTCGGCGTCATCCTGCACCAGCTCGCGACGGGCGAGGTCCATGCGGACGGCGCCGAAGTTCTGGCATCGGTGGAGCGCGACGAGACGATGCCGGTCGGACTGGGGGCCATCTTGGCGGCGATGCTGCGGCCGTCTCGCGAAGACCGGTATTCCTCGGCGACGGCCGCCAAGAAGGATCTCGTGCGCTGCTTGGAGGTTTGGCGTACAGGAGGCGTCTTGCCCGAGCTTACGCCCAGTGTCGACGAGCGAGTGGCAACGGTTCGCTTCCCCGACGAACCGTTCGGCCGTGAAGCCACCCGCAGCGCCTTGCACGACTGTTTCATCGACGCGACCCGCGGCGCCCCGACGTTGGTTTTGCTCACCGGCGCAGGAGGAGCCGGCAAGTCGACCCTGCTAGGGGACCTTCGACGTAACGCGAGCTCGGTGGGCTCTCTCGTACTCGGTGGGGGGTGGAGCCTCTACGACCGTGGCGTTCCTTTTCGTGGTCTGGCATCGGTGTGCGAACAACTCATCGAGTGGTGGAGCACTCTCGCGAGCGGAGTCCGAGAGCAACTTGCGGCGACGATTCGACAGGCGCTGGGCGACGGATGCGCCATCGTCACCGAGGCGTTCCCCGTCCTCGAAGCCATTCTGGGAATTCACCCGCCCGCCCCCGCCACCGGCACCATCGAGCGCCGTAACCGACTCACTCATTGCCTGACGACGCTTCTCTCGGTGCTTGGTAGCCCGGAGCGACCCGTGGTGCTGCTCCTCGAAGATTTGCATTGGGCCGACGCGGCTAGCCTCCCCATCATCGAGGGATTGCCGGGACGAGCGACGACCCGCAACATATTGACCGTGGCCTCCGTGCGTACCGGCACCGACGGCGTCGATGAGGCCTTCGTGACCGGGCTGGCTCGCGCCGCCGAGGAACGTGGTCAGACCGTGCGTACGCTTTCGGTCCCGCCTTTCGAGATGGCAGACACCCGGGCGTTCGTCTCCAGCGCCCTTGCGATATCGCCCTCCGACGCTGACGCGCTGGCGACGACCTTGACCGACCTCTCTCTCGGCAATCCGCTCGCGCTGCGAGAGATCTTGGCGTCGGCGACGGGACAGGGCCTCATTGCCTTCGACCGAGAACAGGACCGGTGGATCTGGTCGGTGGAGACCATCCGCCGGAGCCACTTGCCAGAGGACGTCGCACAGATTCTCGCCAATCGGCTGTCCTTTTTGCCTCCGGCAGCGTTGGGCGCGCTCCGGGTCGGCTCGTGTGTGGGCGCCCGCTTCGACGCAACCGCCGTTGCCCATTTGCTGGGAAGGCCGGCTGAAGAGGTGAGGGTGTCGCTGGACGAGTGCGTGGCAGCCGGGTTTCTCCTGCCCGCCGACGGAGATAGGGCCGGGGAAGGCGGATGCGTCTACCATTTTCGACACGAACGGGTCCAAAACGCGGCCTACCAGGGCCTCGGGCAGGGGGAACGAGAGCGACTTCACGCGACGCGAGGTGAGGCGTTGCTCGCCACTCACGAGACCGACGGGAGCCCCGGTTCATTGTTCGAAGCCCTTACCCACCTCAACCGCAGCCACGAGCTACGAGCAGGAGGAGAGAATCTGGCGCTGGCGCGGCGTAACCTCAAGGGCGCCGAGTTGGCCTACCACGCCACCGCCTATGACACCGCCGCTCAGCTCTTCAATCACGCGAACGCACAACTGCCTCCTGGCGTGTGGACCGCCGACCCGACGATGGCCTTCGGAGTCGCTCTCTTGCTTGCCGAGTGCGAATACCTCTCGAAGCGAACGGCGTCTGCCGAGCGTGGGTACGCTGCGGTTCTGGCCCGCGATCTCAGCGACAACCATCGCATCACCACATTGATGACACGCATGCGGATGTTGTCGAACATGGGGCGCTTCGAGGAGAGCGCCGCGGACGGATTGGCGTGTCTGAGGCTGCTCGGATTGGAAATACCGCTCGCCCCGCGCGCCTCTCGGCTCGTGGGTCCCATGCTGGCGGCGCTCTCGCGGAACTGGCGGCTGCCGGCAGATCCCGTCTCCGTGGTCGTCGACCAAGTCGACGAGCGCACAAAGACCATGATGGTCTGCCTGGCAGACCTTTGGGGCCCGGCTTTTTGGTTCAACGAGAAGCTCACAGGGCTGGTCGTCTTCGCCATGGTTCGGTTGTCTCTTCTCCGGGGCAATACCGCGCCCTCGGCGATTGGCTACGCGTCATACGGCATCTTCTTGGCCGGAGCCCTCAAGCGGGAGCGTTTGGGCAAACGCGTGTGTTCCCTTGGCGTCGCCGTCGCTGAGAAGGCGGGCGATCCGGTTTACATCGGACGCGCGCGCTTCATGTACGAAGCATTCTTCGGCCACCTCGACAAGCCCCTGCGTCAGGCGCCTGCCACGTTCAGAAATCTCGTGAAGACCTGTCTACGTGGGGGGGACTATCCGTACGCCGGAGCGTCTGCCAACATGTTTCTCTACTACTTGCCGGTCGTCGGGGTTCCTTTGGCGCAATTCCTGGCCGAGGCCCGTGAGATCATCGGCATGGCTCGCCAGACGGAGCAGAGCCGCACCATTATGACCGTCGATATTCTGCGGCGGTGGATTGAGATCCTGGAGGGGCGTGCGGACCACTCGGTGCCGCGCTTTTCTGCGGAGAACGCGTTCATCCAAGGGCGTCTCAACGAGAGCGAGCGTGGCCTCTACCACCTATTCGAAATCTCGCTCTTCTACCTGCTCGAGGATTACGACGCCGCCGTTCCTCACGTTGATTGCTTACCCGGCAACAAGATGTTGAGTGGCTACTTTGCCGTCTACTACGCGTTCTTTGCCGCGCTCGTGCTGGCAAAGCGCGGAAGACAAGCGGGAGCCGACACCCGCTGGCGGAGGCCCTTCCGCAGGCACCATCGTGTCGTCTCGCACCACGCCCAGCTGTGCCCGGAGAACTACCGCCACATGGGTCTTCTGCTCGACGGCGTAATGGCCGCAACGCGCAGAAGATCCCGCGAGGCGAGGCGGTTGTTCGAAGAAGCCATCGACGACGCCAGCCAGCAGGGGTTCACGCAGAATGCCGCCATCGCCGCGGAATGGCTGGCGGACTTGCTCGAGAGGACGGCGGAGAGCGCCGCCGCGGAACGCGCGCTCAGCCAAGCCCGGCTTTGGTATCACCAATGGGGATGCATGGTGAAGGTCGCGGCGATCGACCGCCGGCGCTCGCTCACCATGAGCGTTACGGGTGCCAATGAGCTCTCGCTGACCACGCCCAGCCGTGACGGAGAGACCTCGCCCGCCAACGCGCGTCCGGTCCTCGAGGCCGCGAGGGCCCTTTCGAACGAAGCCGACCCCGCGCGGTTGGCGGAGAGGCTCCTCGTCTCGATCGTGGAACACACCCGCGCGACGCGCGGCGTGCTCCTTATTCGCGAAGAAGCCGAGCTCGTCGTCGCCTGCGAGCGCTCGGCGCCCCGAGCCTCGTCGCCCTCCTTCGGCTCCGCGCCTCTGACCTTGGTCCGCCCCCCCACCGAGCAAGCGGACGTGCCCCATCTCGTCATCAACTACGTCGACCGGCTGGGCCGACCCGCGCGGCTCGTCGCCGGCTCCGAGCACGAGCTCTTTGGGCGCGATCCCTACATGGGCCGTCATCCCGGGACGGCGATGCTGTGCGTACCTCTCATGCACATGCGCCAGCATCTCGGCGTGCTCTTCCTGGAGAAGGAAGGCAACAAGCAGATCTTCAGCCGGGCCGACCTCATTACGGCCGAGATCTTGGCGGCGCAAGCAGCCGCCACCCTAAGCAACCAGCACGAATACAACGAGCGTCTTGCGGCTCTCCAAAACCAAACGCACCCTCACTTCCTCTTCAATGCATTGAGCGGAATCGCGGAGATGACCGTGGCTGATCCGCCGCGCGCGGAGCGGGCCATTTTGAATCTGGCCGCACTTTTTAGGAACATCCTCGTCTCATCGCGCCAGGCGGAGATCACCCTGAAACAGGAGCTGGACCTGGTCGCCTCGTACCTCGATCTGGAAAAGCTCCGCTTCGGTAGTCGGCTGACCTACCGGATAGCGATCGAAGGAGATCCGGCGACGACTCTGGTGCCGCCGTTGATCATTCAGCCCTTGGTAGAGAACAGCGTCAATCACGGCATCGCCCTGAAGCCAGCCGGAGGCAGCATCACCCTCGAAGCGACCGTCACGGCATTGCGGGTCCACGTACGTGTCAGCGATACCGGCGCCGGCTGGGGGCACGGTAGTAGCCGGGGCGCCGGTATGGGACTGCCGTCGATTCGACGGCGCCTTTACCTTGCCTTTGGTCAAGAAGTCGAGTTGACCGTGAGTAAGGGGGCCGGCGTGACCGTCGATCTGTTTTTCCCCAACCGCCCTTCGCAAGCGGGCCCTCTCAGCGCGCGGCTGCCTTCCCGAGCGGTCGCTGCGGAGCCGGAGCGATCGCTGGAAGCGCCCAGTTGACGCCTGAACGTGAGAGCATTGGCGCGCCCAGAAGCGAAGGTCGCGGGGGGGAACAATCCTGATGTCCTTCGTTGAGAGCTGCAGAAGGAACACACAATGCCACTCAACATTGCCGAGCACCCCGGGCCCCTAACGGTCGATCAACCAGAGCAAGCGGAGGTGTTCAGCGACCTCCAGGGAAATATCCTCAATTCGCACGGCCGCGAGGCGGCCTCTCACTTGTTTTTGCGCTTTTCCCAGGAGCGAATCGGCGATGTCGGCGCGGCGCTGGCGGACCTGGCAGATGGCTTTCTGACCTCTGCACGGGCGCAAGCAGAGGCTTCAGCAAGATTCAAAGAGACTCATGTCGATGGCGGCCTCTTCGCGCACCTTGCGCTCTCAGCCGCCGGTTACCGGGTGCTGGGCATCCCGGACGAAAAGATCCCGCATGGGGCGAATCTCCGCAACCGCAAGGCAGCGGCCGGCTACTGCAACGTGTTCGGTCTCGGAATGAAGAGCCGCGCCGAACATCTCCAAGATCCCCCTCTCGACAGGTGGCAACCTTCCTTGCAGGGAGAGATCCATGCCCTGATCATCTTGGCGGCGGACCGCGCGGAGACGCTGGAGAGAGGCCGAGAGGAGTTAGCGCGCCGGTTCGGATGGAATGATTCCCTGCCGCTCGCCACCCTGGTGGCCAGCGAACCTGGGCTCGTTCTCCGTCGTCACTTCCGGAGTCCTGTGGGGGACACAGGGGTCGGGCAGCCCATCGAGCATTTCGGCTTTGTCGACGGGATCAGCCAGCCGCTGTTGCTCACGAAGTCCTCCACACCGGCTGCTCTGCCCACCAAATGGGACACAACGGCGCCTCCTCGCTTGGTCCTCGTCCCCGATCCCCAAGCTGGAGCATCGCAGAAGAGCTTCGGGAGCTTCCTCGTGTTTCGGAAGCTTGAACAGAACGTCAAAGGGTTTCGGGAGTCTGTCAAAGCGCTTGCCGATGAGCTCAATTGCTCACCTGGCCTCGTCGGAGCGATGGCCGTGGGGCGCTTTGCGGACGGAACACCGGTGGTGTTGCAAGGAGTGGACGGCGGACCTGAAGAAGCCCTCAACGACTTCAACTACGACGACGATCCGAATGGGAGGCGTTGTCCTTTCCATGCGCACATTCGCAAGACCAACCCGCGCCTCGAATCCGCCGCGCTGAAGGCCCTGTCCGAGGACACTGAGGAGGAGCGCGGACACCGCATCGCCCGGCGGGCCATGCCCTACGGAGCGGAGGGCTATTCCGACTCGGATCCGCCAGAGCAGGACGTGGGATTGCTCTTCATGTGCTACCAGAGCGACATCTGGGAGCAGTTCGAATTCCAGCAAGCGGCCTGGAGCAACAACGGCCGATTCCTTCACCCCGGGACTAATTCAGACTGGGAGGTCCCGCCTGCGTACGCGCTCGGAACCGGCATCGACGCCGTCATAGGTCAGCAAGCGCCCGCAAGGGAAGATCTCGTAGCCGGGCCCGACACGCCCCGCAATTGGCCGGCAGCCTGGGATCGACGTCCCTCCCGTACCCAGCGAACCATCGCGAAGTTCGTCACCTTGAAGGGTGGAGAGTACTTTTTCTCCCCCTCGCTGACCGGCATCAAGAGCTTGGCTACCCCGGTGAGGTAAGGACCAATAAGTGAGGAGAGAGTCACCGCGCTTTTGCCCACGATGGTTGCGACCGTTCGAGTATCCAATGTGGTCTCGGCTCCTCACGTTGTGCATCAACGGTCGACGCCGTCCGATTCGATGCCCTGAGCCTACCCGCGCGCCAGGAATCGGCGCGGTTTGGTCGAAAGGCGACCCGTTTTGCGAAAGGGCTGGCATGATGGCGCGCGAATGACCGTCGTGTTCGTCTTCGTGGTGCACTGGCATCTTTCGGTTTTCTGCCAAAGCTTCTTTTTGCACCGCTACGGTGCGCACCGGCAGTTCTCCATGTCGCCAGGCTGGGAGCGCTTCTTCAATCTGCTGACGGCGCTGTCGCAGAACTCCAGCTACCTG
>Ga0170475_107785250_pt1 | contig 11972 bp, 1 predicted proteins | sample Soicark_Litter_5_FD_111474 | JGI IMG/M metagenome (GOLD analysis project Ga0170475, IMG submission 111474) | Avena fatua rhizosphere microbial communities from Hopland, California, USA. Combined Assembly of 48 SPs | reverse complement strand
TCTGCTTTTTTATACTTAACTAATTACGGTATAACTACAACAATATATAATACTATACAAACACAATATTATAACATAACATAAAATAGATTCTATAATAAAATGTACCACCACGCTGATATTGTAGAATATTTTGATGCTGGTCTCGATTGTGGACTAGGATATTATACTGATTTACATAGACATGTTGAAAGGAATAAGATACATAAGGTGTTGAAAGCAAAAACAAGAAGATACATATTAATTAAAAATTTGTTAAGTATAAAAAAGCAGACTTGTACTATCAAAATTTGCAATAAACTTAATGTTCCTATTGTTCGTAAGCTCTCCAGTCTTGGGTCCAATCAAACCATCTATTATTCTAGATTTGCAAATAAATTTCAAAATCATGCAGATTTAAATTATTTTCCTAAGTCAATAAAAACAACTATTGATAAATTACCTCGTTGCGTGTTTTACAATGACAAAGTTGATATGGTTCGGAAAGCCCATAAAACTCAAGGTTTTGAGGTGATGACTGTTGATTTAAGTTTTGAATATGATGATTTTCTTAAGCTCAACAGATTGAACACTTTTGGCAACAAACTGGGTATTAGTTCAGATATCTATTATCAACTTAATCATACTCTTTACCATAGAGATGAGCATTATGCTCATTTTAGTCTCTATAAAATGAATCAGAAGTTGATGACTTTTTGTAAAAAATACCTTATAGAGTCGATAATCTGTGCTGCATTCTCTTTAAATTGTACTGTAGAAATATTAGAAGAATTTAGAGAGGTTGTCTCTGATATAGTCTGTTTTACATTCACACTTAAATGTAAATCATCGCCTTTCCCTATTGAACCCTATTGTTTATACAATTCATTCAAAGAATACAACAAATTTGTAAAACCGGAAGCTAAGACTTTTACACAACAAATTTGGCAACTCGGCGCTCCTCCCAGGGTTGGTGTTCAAATAGTTAATGCAAAAAGTCAAGATAATCATATCAGCCTCACGACTGCCTGGCCTTATACTATAGTTGAATATAAAGATTATTGGAGATTGGAGGGGATTGACTTTTATGTTAATTGTGATACTCACTTTTATAGCAGAGTTGATCTTGCCAAAGGATTGGCAGACATTTCAGAAGACATTAAAAATCTAATAATGAGCACAAAAATTTATGATGAGATAGACATGGAGATTATAGATTCTCTCTACTCCATGGAAGACGAGCTTGCAGGTTTCTATAAAGGCGTAATAACAAAGCCTCAATGTTGCTTACTCCAAGATTTGAAGTTTGGTTATAAAACTGCTTATAAAATACTTAGAGGAACCACCTCGCCGGTTATGGGACACGGTGAGTTTTCCTTTGGGAGAGTTAAAAATTTGAAACAGTTGAGCCCTTATTATCGTAGCACGATAGAATATCCTACTAAACTCACAGAGTTGAGAACAGTTTCTAAAAGGAAATTTGATCTAATTAGGTTAGCAGAAGAAACAACAGAAAGCATTTTAAAAAACCGCAACTTTCATGATTACTATTTTCTGCATTACAAAAATTTATTCCATCAAATTTCTAAAATGATAAAGTTTAACTCTTACAGCAAATTTAACAGTTTGAAAGTTTATGCTAGGTTGATCCAGACAGAGCAATCAGAGTCCGTTTTACGGGAAGCTGCAAAAGAGTTTATGGATTTTTTCAATCGGAAAGCTTTTGTGATAGGAGGATCAGTAGTTACAGCTTTAGACACGACCCTTGCAGTAAAACAAGAATGTTTGGATCTTATACAGGAATTCGGGTATACTGCTAGACATTATCTAACTCATGTTGGTGGTAATATTAGTCGGGCTAGTCTCACATTACACAAAGAACTTATGCATTCCGAAAGAAGGTTCGCTATACAATCGAAGATTTTTAAAGATCTTAGATTGAAATATGGTGATAGCTATGTTAAGTTTGCAACTGAGAACTTCGACTATGATGAACACTCATATTTGTGCTGGTTAGAAGCTCAACCTGCAGAAATACCAAAAAAATTAACTGCAATTCCTAAATTTGTGCTGACAACCCCAGAATTTAAAAATTTAACAGAAACCAAACCAGGGAAGGATGATGCCGGAGGTATTGAATGGGAGGAAATTTGTTCTACTGAGGCCATATCTTCGGAAACAAGAAGACACTGTAGTCATGATTATGTTTGCTTTGTTTGTAGAAGAAAAACAAAGCATCGTCCGCAATGCAAGGAAAGACTTAGAAGAATATGCTTGCTGTGTGGAGACTTGAAGATTAAAAAATGTTTTAAACTAAAAAGAAATAAAAAACAAAGGTCAAAGAGACAATCAAAATACAGAAATTTTAATCATGATTCTGCTATTAAGTTGCAATTGAAAAAAACTGCTGAAGTTGGTGATTGTGTTCATTCTTTAAGATGCACTGCCTGTTATTCTAGTATTGAAAGAATGATTGACGACTGTTGTGAATTTCAGGTCATTCAATGTTTGATTTGTGATGGAGTCATCCATGGACGTCATGTGAATAAGGGATGTAAATTTAATATTGCTCCTGGCATTTCTTATTGTTATGACTGTGATCTGTTTGAAACACAGGGAAGTTTTAAAGTTGACAGACATTTTCGTACCAATGTAAATATTGATCTCAACTTTGATGAGATAGTGGCTAATAGATTGAAAATGTCTACTGAACAGCTAGATATATTAGGCAATTATTATGAAAGTCTTGACCTTAAGCATATTGAAGCACCGCAAATCATAACAAAAAATGAGGAAGATTTACTTTATGGACCTGATGATCAAGACCTCTATTATAACCCTGAATCTTATGAAGAAAATAGGGTTAATTGGTTTGAAGTTTTTTCGCTCTTCAACTTTAGAAAGGCAGTGTATGAAATGGACTTTCAAGACCAAAAGAATGTTGTGCTTAGTGGCATAATAGATTTTAAGGAAATATGGGATAGTAAATATTTTAGAAACTATCAAACTAGTCTTTACATTGATCGGAGCTGTGTAATGAGAACCATTGAATCTGCTTCGGATATAAGAGATATAATAATCTATATCCGCAGAATGTTTTATGGAAATATACCGACATTTAGACATTCAGAGGGAATTAGACACACAATCGCACATTGTCTTTATTTAATACTTTATAAAAGAATTGATAATATGATTTTCGTAAATACATATTTACACCCTAAATTGATTTTAGAAACCATATTGGGGAAAATAAAAAAGAATAGCTATTGGTTGTCAAGTATAAAAAACTGGAGTGGTTGCTATAATAAGATCGGGTTGTTGAAAGAAGCTGTAGATACTAGATCGCTAACATGGTATATCTCTACAGATTTTGTTATCTGCAGAGCTGTTGACTTTGTACTATTAGATCATGGTGTTATATTGTTTCCCCGATGCATTGGATACAATACCCAAATAACACCGTTTGTAGATGAAATTTTAACAACCACTGAAATTGTTGAGTTTGTGCAATTTGAATACATCATTACACAACTGAAAGACAAATCTAACAATCCGAGATTTTATCTTAATATGTTAGCCAACAATATGAACAGTTTGATCCTAAGAAATCCCGATCAAGCCTCATTGATAACTATAGAGTATAATAAACTATATGATGAAATATATGAAGCTGTGATCCAATCTAACCTAAGATATCAAGCAAAAGACTATATGAGGGTCTTTTCGGAGTCTGTTGTTTGTTTTCACACCCCTAGAGTGTATATTAATTTTCACCCTAGCAAAATTCGCTATGAGCCAAGATTTAATGTAAATTATGTTGGAAATTATACAAGGGGTAATTTAATTCAATTTCCCTCAACGGCTGCTGAGCCTATTATAAACACAGATTTAGACAGTGATGAAGGTTTCGGAAGGGAAATTGACTGGGCTGAACAAGATGAAAACGAGATAATGTCTTGCTGTAAATCTGCTAATGCTAGTGAAAATTATAGACAATTGATTACTTTCCTGAATCAATTTAAAGGGAAAAGGCCTAGATTCAATTGCATAAAAGCACATCTTCAATTTTCTAATGAAGTTGTTGTGAAGATTGGGGAGTCATTGACACTCACTAGTTCTATGGTCGAATATCTTAGTGAATTCATGAAATTTAGACACAATGTATTTGCATACATAATAAGTTCGTGTTTTATGTTGAGTCCAGTGTTTGATGGTGAGCGCAGGATGGATGTACTCTTCCCAGAAATTGATGACATCAAAGATAGAACACCTGATCAAGTCGTTATTCAGCCTGAAAGGAAACATGTTGATATATATGAGTTTACGGTTGTTGCTAGGAGATCAAGAGCAAATTATCAAAAAGGAACTAACACAGAAACAAGTAAATATTTGAGAGAAATTAAACTCTTGATGAATGCCGGTTATACTGTAGTTTACTATCCTGTTGTTTATGCACTGGATGAAACTTTTGAGAGGAACTTTGAAACTATTATGGTTATGGGTATAGATATCAGCAGAGTTAGGAAAATCTTGACAGAGGTGAAAGAGTATTTTTACAATGATTATAACTATTTAATGTCATTGACCTTTGCTAAAAATGTCTTGCATGAGTATCCTGAAGCTACTGCTAAAATCAGCAGTGATTTGGCAGAGAAAATGTGGGATTACAAATATATTAGTTGCGATCGGTATTTATTTTACTCTTTAATAAAAACTTTAAGATACAACCAGACAGCCTTGAATCAATTCAAGCTTGTATTTGATAAGAGAACAAAAAAGGTTAAATCAGTGAAGTCTAATCCAGGGTTAACTAGACATGATGCAAAAGACATGCTAGAAGATGAGTATAAAATTTACTTGAAATACCAAAGAGAATTATCTGGTAAAGAATTAGTATTGGTAAAAACATTGATTGAGCAAAAAAACGTAACTGTGAGGTCAGTGCATGGCGAAATTTTGCCTAGTATAGAAGACCAAGGAGAAGGTAGTATGTCAAATCCGCATAAACTAAATATGATCAGCTCACAAACTGAAGAAGATGTCCTCAACAAAGCTTGGGAAGGGAAATTGGAAGATATAGTAAGAGAAACTAAACCTGAAATGATTGTTGAAGCATTAGAAAAGTATAAAGCTATTAGGAAGAAATACTCAGTAGAAAATAGGCACCACAATCCACCAATACTAGACGATCCTAGAAACTCATTTATCACAATGATAGATCCTAATGCTATGACAGATCTACCTTTTTATGAGGGGCCTAAATTTACTCTTTATAAACCACAAGATATAAAAGACCCAGTTCTTCATAAAGTAATCAATAGCGAAGAATATAAACAACTTAAATTTGAGATCCCATCAGAAGATACGGAAAAAAGCGAAGGACTTAAGTCAGAAGCAAATAAAAAACTCAAAGAACTAAAGAAATTTTTAAGATCTAAAGAAATAGATTGTAAGATGAAATTGGTGAAAACCAAACTAACAGAAAAGAAAGACATAGAAATGTTTGATGTTTTAAGAGAGGGGTATCGTGAGGCAGTAAAAGGTATACATAAAACAAAAAGAAGAGTGGGACCTCTCTATAAAGTGAATAAGGAGTTGGATAAAAAAATAAAGGAGGAGATGAATTGGTCGGGAAACAAAGGGTTTAAACTGTATATGGGTGACATGAAGAATTTGCAAAGTTTGTTCAATATTTATACACAAAAAGGTAAAAGTATGGATTTCCGGTTTCATTTACCTGATGATACTGCCGAATGTGAATATATTATGAAACTAAAGTCATTATCTACAGGAGAGCTACAAACAGCTGTATCAGAATTGCAGCCTACTCTTGGCTTTCAACAATGTCTTTTTTATTCAAGATTGGCGTATACACTAATGGCTTGTAGTTCAAAGTCCTTTAATCGGAACTGGGCTTGGATCGATAATCTTGGTCTTGAAAATTGTTTCTTGTTCATCAAAGGCGGCAAGAAAATTCAAAGTAGTAGAAAGACTAAAATATTTAAGCTGCTAGTATCTTCACCACATGGATCAGATGATTGGATTAAAACCGATATCTATAATGGGGCTAGGGTAGCTGTAACTCCTTTTATGCAACTAAGACAGTCTGTGATTTTAGATATGATGAGTTTACCATATAAATATCTGTGTAATTATATAAATCTAAGAGAAAAATATGATGAGCGAAGCTCGTTGAGAAGCTTGAATGTCAGCCTGGGCCTTGCGTTACATAACCGGAGAAAGACCGAAATTATGTTACATTCTATGAGGTATTTGATAGTGAATCCGTTAGGTGATTTCTCCAGAGTAGATGAAATGCTAGCTGAATTTGCAGGGCCTTGTTACACAGCTTTTGATCATGCAATTTCTGAAGGTCTATGCAGATACTATTATAGATATTTCTTAAGCATAAAAGAATGGGCCACTTTAAAAGATAATAGTGTAGATAGTTTCCAAAATTCACAACCACACCACCCATTTTTGCCGAGAACTATCGAACACATTGATGATTTAATTTACACTATTTATAGCACATACATGATGTCAAAGGGAGATTATGAAAGTACTTTGGAACAATCCAACAACTTAAAGAAAATCCTTGATACTCATGTTTATTTCAAAGAAAATCATAAACTCAAATTTGTAGATTTTACAACCCATAAGCCCGAGACAATTCTAGAAGAAGACTTTTTGTTTGAGAAGAATATAAGTTATTTGACAGGAAAGACAATAGCTGCAGAAATAAAACACAAAAATGCTAGCAATAAACTACAACATTCTTGGAATAATATAATGCATTCTAGCGTAGATGAAATGGCAAATAATAGAGGTATGCGATATAAAGGAAATGAATTCTTTGGTCATAAAGGTTATTATGTAGTATACAAAGAGATGTTTGAGACTAATTATGCAGAACTAAAAAAATTATTAGAAGGAGACTGGGATGAAAGGCATTTTGCTAGCAGACTGAACAAAATGAATGAGACATTTTATAAACAACAAATTAAAAACCCATTAGAGAAAGTCATATTCAGCATAGTAGACAAAACACAAAGAGGCGGCGGAAGAGAGATTTTTGTAATGGATTACTATACTAAACTATATCAATACCCTCTTGAGAAGATGTTTAAGTTCATTTGTGAGCTGATAAGCAATGAGATTATAAGTATTCCTGCTGCTAGAAGAAATGGGCTTATACACAAGAAGAATTTTGAATTTATGTCGGAAAGATATGAAACTTATTATTTAACTTTTGACTGTAGAAAGTGGGCTCCACGTTGCAACCCAGAAAAGTACTACTATTTCATGTTGGGTATGATAGATGTCATACCTGCTGACTTTGCTGTTTATATGACTGAATATTTTAGAAAACATGAAACTAAACAATTCCATGTTCCTAAACCTACTGGTGATCTTTATAAAAGTTGTGAATCTAATCCAGGAATACATTATTTACAATATGATGAAGAAACAAAATCTTATCATTTTGAGGTAGAGTACAGTTTTGTTATGGGTATCTTTAATATGCTCAGTAGTTGTATGCATGCAGGAATACAAAAACTTTTTTGTGAACAATCACAGAGGAGAGCATTTTTAGAAGATTCTGCAAAAATAAGCTTTGAGATGGATGCACATTCTGATGATAGTGCCGGAAGGCTGAGTATTTTGAAGCAGAATCTAAAAACAAACCCCAAAGCGTTGGTTAAAAAATATTTAGCTAAATATTCGTTCTTCCAGAAATGTGTAAACCACTTAATGTCAGCCAAGAAATGTTGTGTTTCAACAGTTTATTTTGAGCTGTTATCAATATTGTATATTAACAAAGTTCTTTTGCCTGTACTTCCCAAGTTTTTGGGCGGTATTAAGTTGAATCCAACAGGTGCAGGAGTTAGTAGTGATTTTAAACAAATAATAAGCAAATCAATAGAATTGTTACAAAATGGAGCTTCTTCTTCTAAAGCTTATAAATGTCAGCTTATAATGTCAAATATGTACCAAAGAATCTATGATATACCGATAGACACTAAGTTGCCGGCTCTTGGAGGGTTTGCGAATTCTTGGCCTGATCTGTACAGATCATTGGGGTCTAGTATCGATGAAGTGAGGATGATGTACTATGATCCAGTTTACATGAGAAAATGGTTTCAATTCGCCGCCGACCATCTAGATGCTTCTGTAGATGAAGGAATGCCGGGATTAAAGTGTCAGTTTGTTGATAGAACACCAGATGCTTACATACAGATGAAGAAAGACATACAGTTGCCGGATTTCCCTGACAATCAATGGTTCTTCAAACAAAATAAAACTAAAAATTCTATATTAAACTTATTATGGTTTAGAGCTTCAATTGAAGATAACAACTTTGCCACAAGTCTGCTAAACATTAATGAGATAAGAAGAGCAAGTAATACTTTTTTCCGATCAAGGAAAAGAGTAATAAGAGGCTCTATAGTAACTTATACTTTGAACGAAGTTATTGAAGCTATAAATAAGCAAGAACCTGATAAAGAATCGAGATTTGAAAGTATTATGCAAAACATGAATAAGAAATATACTGAGTTTTATCACTTTATGTCTAGTTTACAACCACCAAGGATAATTAAAAAGATACAACGAACATTGAAACCTTGCACTTTGAATCTAGATCTTTTTCCAGAGCTAGATATTGAGAAAATGAACACACTTCAATTAGCAGTCGAAATAGCCAGGCCAGAATTGAAGAAATATTTAAATTCTAACTTTCTCTATGGTGCAGAAATCCAAACTATTAAAACTTTTATGGCAGAGAAACTTAAAAATGACATGACACTACAGAGTTTGAAAAATTCTTTTGATTTTATAAAAAAACACACAAATAGAATCTTAAATTTTAACTCTGCTGTGCCTCCAGAAATGAGAACTTTGTCAGGATTTGATGGAATATTCACTATAATGAGGAAGAATTTCAATGACAGGTTAGAAATAGGTGATACTTCTGCTGTATTTTCTCCATATTATCAAAGTAATTTGAAATTACATAATATAATAGCTGAATCTACCAAAGTTATGACACTCTATGCGGCACACAACCTACGTAAAACAGATGATATGGCCACAGCGGTGGTAAAATATAACGGAAAGAGAATAGAACTTAGAAATATCCCTACAGCAGTGAAAAGTGAAATACCGCACAAAGTTTATCAATTCCTCAATCTTATGTCATCAGCAGAGCCGAAACCTGTTGTTCTAAACAATCTAGACTGTTGGGGCTTATGGGTAGATAGACAGGTGAAGGTTAATGCAGAGTGGGTTGGAGAAGGGACATTAGATTTCAAAGTTAACCGAACCAACATTAGATTTCAGGTTGTAAATAAGAAAATAAGAACATGTTTTCATAATAGCAATATTAACAAGATTTTCCCTGAAATGGAAAGCAGATACATAGCACTACTAATTAATACTAACGGATTAGGAATGATACATCACTCATCCCTCCCTTTGGGAGTTCCTTGTTTTGGCTTTGGTAATGATGGGCTGTTTAGAATAGCTGATAGTAGTCTCCTAGAGTACGGGATACCAAACACAGAGAAGAACAATATGATTTTTGACATTTATAATGAACTCCATGAATATTGCTATGATAGAGGTAAACACTTAGTCAAATTACCACAATTGACTGCAACTATAATAACTGTAGATTCATTGAGTATTGTTGATCATCAAATGAATCTTTTTGATTGTATAGACATAACTTCACTGCCAGAGTATGCTAGAGGAAATCTAATGAACAACTTTTTCTCTGGCAAATTTAAAGAAAATATTAAGCTTAATTATGATGTTGAAGATTTAGTAGCTAACTTTATGTCTAAAGAATTATATTCTCTAATATACACTAAAATGTCTGAAAGCTCTTCTAAATTTTCGACTGTATTCTGGGAAGATCTCAAAACACAGACTACGATAAATGACCTTACGTATGGCAAAATGCTAGATGATTTGGGTTTAGATAAGACTATGATAATGATGCCTCAAGAACATAAAGAGAGTCTCAAGCTCTTTTTCTATTTCCAGTCATCAAATGTTAATTTAATGAACATCAACTCAAAACTAAGGGAAGCTGGCAATTTTGAGGATCAACAAATAATATTGAAATTATTGAAAGAAATCGGAGAAGAAGGACATTTGGCAAATATTCCTGACATAGGAGATGCCAAATCTTTTGAGCTTTTGCAGGCACCAAATGGATATGTGGATTATGACACTGATTTATCACTTGAATTCTTAAGAATATTATCAGAAGCTATACCAGAGAGTTTTAAAGCCATCAACCCGGTCACAAAAACCCAAATTTTAGAAGACTATGGGCTCAATGATGATGATATAAATTTCAATTTCTTGTTTAAGATGATATTCAAAGAAGCGTGTCCATTTACCACTTTTACTGATGTTAAATGCTGTAATTTGGAGCAATACCTTATACATGACTTAATAGAAGAAATATTCTCAAATCCTAGTACCCTTATACCCTTCTCTAATGTGTTCTCTAAGACCAGGTTAAGAGAACTGCCAAGGCATCCAAGTTATAAGGAAAATTGGCATATTGCTTTTGCAAATGCTTATAAAAATTTGGTAAAGGATTACATAAAAGAGTATAGATTGAGTCAGGTTAGCCTTATAAACACTGTGGCATTGAAGAAATCAACTGCCAGTTCAGATTTACTCAATTTACAAGAAATACCAGTTACAGATCCAGAACCAGCTCCTATTTTAAACTCGATAATGGAATATTACCCTGAGCTTGATGTCTCTCTTTCAGATTTGAACTATGAAAATGCTTATGATCTTTCAAGCAGTATGACAGATCTAAAAGCTTTGAGTCTCAATACTTTAGATGATAGTAGTGACGGAGGTGAAATTAGGAAACGAAGAAAATACAAGAAAGGGAAAGAAGTTCACTTCCTAAATAATTATCAAAGTTTAGCTTGTTTTGGAGAGAAGTATGCTGACACAGACAGCAATGCTATCGCAACTAGTATCAACATTCCACAATTAAAGAAATCAATGATCATGATAGAACAATTTGGAACTCGACGACCAATTTTTGTTTATAATATGGATGGATTAACGAGTATGGATATACCTAAAAGAGATTATGAAAAATATTACAATAATCCTGATGATGAGGGAGATTTGTATTTGGCTTCAAAAACTGTCCTGCCACAACTAAGGACTGGAATACCAGAATATTTTGATGGTACTAAAATAATATTAGATCCCAGCGTATCTGAGATGTATAATGATGATCTGATTGAGAAAATAAAAACAACATACAACTTAGGACAACAAGCTTTAGATTGGTTGAGAGGAGAATTTTTAAAGAATCAACCAGCATACATGAAGTATGAGGCTATTAGGAAAGCATTTAATGAGAAAAAACTTGAGATAGGCAATGTTTTTGATAAGTTTGTCAAAGAGAGCCTGCCTGTGGATCTGATGGATTATCAGATGAAAATTATGGTGTCAGATGAAAATCCAGATAAAATTTATCCGGTTTATGGAAGCCTTGCTATAGAATACATGCAGCTAAACAGCTTATTGGATGGGAGCTTAAAAGACCTGCTCAAAAAGGAAGCAGTTTTAGACAGAAAAACTAAGCAACATTTGATAGCTAATCTAAAACTGTGTAAGAGAAGCCTAAATAGAGATAAGCAAGATCAAAAAGCGTTTATAGAATGTCTTTTAAGGGTGCTCAATGATATTGAGGAAGGGGACAAAAATATTAAAGGTAACCAGTTTGACAATATTCTTAGGACTTATTTAACTAAAATTTTAGAAGAACACTTAGATGATGATGAAGACGTCTTACCGCCGCCTAAACCAAGAACTGCAACTCTTTTTGAAGTAGATAGATAAGTCCTTTGGATTTCTTTTATTATTGTTTGATTTCTACAAACTCAACCGAATTTTGTTTGGCTCCTCGAATTACAGCAAAATTCATAATGTATTTCTGT
>Ga0170475_131592693_pt1 | contig 11973 bp, 4 predicted proteins | sample Soicark_Litter_5_FD_111474 | JGI IMG/M metagenome (GOLD analysis project Ga0170475, IMG submission 111474) | Avena fatua rhizosphere microbial communities from Hopland, California, USA. Combined Assembly of 48 SPs | reverse complement strand
GCTCATTGCGCGCTTGCAGGAACTCCGGGCGGACGACGTGCTGATCGTATGCGGCGGAATCATCCCCGCGGTTGACGTGGCCACGCTGCGCGCGGCCGGCGTCTCGGAGATCTTCGGCCCCGGCACTCCAATACTGGAGGCAGCACGCCGTGTTTTGAGTGGGATAGTCCGCGCTCGGCAAGATCGACGCCTCGAGAAGCCGAATTCCGGCAAACACGATGAGCTTCAAGTCGAAGTTGCGAGCGCCGCTTCGAAGCCTCAGCACGAGAGTCGATCGTTGATGTAACCGTTTGCGCTCGCCGGCATATTATATGTTGCTGGGTGCTTGGGTTCTGTCTGCTTGATTGACGCGCTACTGTCGGTCTCGAGTGGGGCTGACTCACGAGAGTGACGAGTTAGGAAGGATACCCACAATGCGAAAAAAGATCTCCGCGCAGATTTCTACTTGGCTGGCGTGCATTACATCGCTGGCGGCCGCTCAGGGCGCCCCGAACGCAGAGGGCCGCCCCACCGCGGTGCGTACGGTGGCGGTCACGATCAATAATCCGACTTCGAATCAGACTTTTTCCCGACCGATCGTAGTTGTTCACAAGGGCGAGGCCAAGCTCTTCGCGGTCGGTAAAGCGGCATCCCCGGGCCTGACAGAGCTTGCTGAGGAGGGTAATGCCAGCCGTTTTCTAGCAGAGCTTGCTCAGAACCGGAAGGTCGTTACGACGGTGGTCGCGCCGACGACCGTGAGACCAGGCAAGTCGGTCACGTTGACGGTCGAGCTCGCCGAGCAGGAGCAGATTTCGGTTTTCGGGAAGCTGCTCGCGACCAACGACGGGTTTTTTGCGGCCGAAGGCATCTCGGGGCGAGGTTCAGAGGGATCCTTCGCCGCGGCATTCGACGCCGGGACCGAAGCCAATACCGAACGCTGTGCAGATATTCCGAGCTGCGGTGGCATCAATTCGCGCGTAACCGCCGGCAGCGAGGGAGTTGTTGCCGTGCATTCAGGCATTCGCGGAACAGGCGATCTCGCCCCCGCCGTCTATGATTTTCGAGATCCGACCGCGGAGATTAGCGTCGGCCCGGACCGTGCGGGTACGTTTACAATGCCCATGTCACTCAGCATCTTCGACGCGCCGAGTGAATACATCTTGCAGGAGCCGTCTATGTGCGCGGGCAAGGCGAATGCGACCATTAGTTACTCGCGAGCTCGCAATACGGTTGTGATTGACGCGGAATACGAGGGGGTGCCCACGAACCTTACCACCACCTTCCCCGTAGACTACTCAACTCCGTACAACCGCTGGCCGGTGACTATCAGCAACGGGGCCTGGCAGACTTGGTTCGTCGGATACTTCGGCGGACGCCCCACGAAGATTTGGTACGATGCGCGAGGTCGCCTCATCGGCACGAAGTATCACTTGCCAAATGGGCGGCCGCCCGCCGGGTCCTTTGCCGTGGAAACCAAAGAGGCGGCGATCGCGCTCTGCTCTCCGCTATGGATTCCGGAGTCGGATGGCCACGCGCACCTACGCTGGGAGATGAAGTACGACGCGCTGCAGGACAGCCGCGCAACCGGAGGTGAGGTGGTGGTCTTCACGAATTACCGCTACGGAGACGACAATTCTTACGGTCGGATCGACTTCGGCGGATTGCCGGTCTCCGACGCGATGACCTTCGATGAGGTACTGAACAGCATTCGAACGCGTGCCGGGCTCGCGGTCGCCACGACCTACGAGCCAAACCCAAAGCCAGACTACTTGGCGTCCCGACCGAGCACCGTTTCGGCCTGGCTCGGGACATATCCACTGCTCATCGATCCGACGCCGCCCGTCCCCTGTGAAAGTCACATCAACCCGCCGTTTCCCGGCGCACTACTGGGGTTTTAATCATGCGCCTCGCCCTTTCGTTTGCAATTCTGCTGACCACGGCTTGCTCGTCTTCTATGCCTGACGACGCTGCCCGCGCGAGCTCGATGGCGGAAGAGTTGACCACGCCGGCGGCAACGTCAGCTCAACGCCGAATGACAATTACCGTCACCAACAACACTCGACGCCAGACATTCTCACCACCGATCGTGATTGCTCACGGTGACGACTTCAAGCTCTTCGAGCTAGGACAGTTCGCGCCGGATGCCTTGGTGGCACTCGCAGAAGAAGGCGACTCGCACCCGCTGCGTGAATTCGCCCTCTCGAACCCGGACGTGGCGGCGGTGGAGATTGCGCCCGCTTCGGTTGCACCCGGTGAGAGCATCTCGGTCACCGTGGCGATGAAGGCGCGCTTCGAGCGCATCACGGTGGCGGGGCGCCTGGGCGCAACCAATGATGGCTTCTTTGCAATTCGCGGTTGGGCGCGAGCTCGCGAGAGCGGCAACGGTGACACCGTGGCATACGCTTATGACGCCGGCAGCGAGGCAAACACGGAGCTGTGTCGCGATATCGCTGGACCTCCTTGTAATTCTGCCGGTGTGCGCGCGGTGGTCGGTAGCGAAGAACGCGTGCTCGTTCACTCGGGCATCCATCATGTTGGGACCCTTTCGACGGAATACGACTGGCGCGGCCCGGTTGCCAAGCTGAAGGTCGCATCCGACTGATCTCGAGCGCATCAGGAGAAGCACATGAGCGATGACGAAGACCGTTTTTGGGCATTCATCGAATCCGCCATTTTTCCGGAAGATCGTTGGCTCAGCGCGAGCGCTGAGGTCGAGCATCTGATCAAGCTCTTGAACGTGGGGCCAGGTGCGACTTTCCTTGACCTCCCCTGTGGGCCAGGCCGGCACTCAATCGAGCTTGCAAAGCGCGGGTTTGGAGTGGTCGCGTGTGATCGCACTCGCTCGTACGTGGAGAAGGCGCGGACGCGAGCAACTCAGGAAGGGATCAACGTCGACTGGCAAGTGGGTGACATGCGGGAGTTCATTCCGCCTCGCCCCGTCGACGTCGTGATCAATCTCTATACTTCTTTCGGCTACTTTCGTGATTTGGAGGACGACCGCCGGGCGGCGCGGCGCTTCTTCGAGGCCCTACGCCCAGGCGGTAGACTCGTCATCGAAACGATGGGCAAGGAGATGCTCGGCCCAATCTTTCGGGAGAGAGCGTGGCAGGAAATGCCCAACGGCAGTCTTCTGCTTCATGAGCGTAAGTTTACCGACCATTTCAGCTGGATCCAGGAGCGGTGGATAGCCATCCGCGGGGTGGAACGCGAAGAGCGTACCTTCGAGCATCGACTGTATTCCGCTCGCGAGTTGGTCGACTTGCTGTCGAGTGTCGGGTTTGTCGAGATCAGCAGTTATGGAAGCCTAGGGGGCGGAGACTACGGTTATCAGGCGAAGCAATTGGTGGTGGTTGCGCGGCGTCCCGGCTGAAGTGGATCGGCAAGGCAGGCGTCAGGGTAACGACAGCTGGAGATGTGATGCATTCGAGTGCGAGAGAACTCAGTGAAGGGCACGTGCTGAAGTCTGGTTCTGACGACTCGCCGCGTCCGGCGGCGGGCGTCCGCCTCGGCATCGAGCGGCGGAGCGGCAAGGAAGCGCGCCATCAGCGTGCCTCGGCTATCGTTAGCGCCGATACCGCGCGACGGCTTGCCGAGCTGGCGAGCGAGACTGGAATCGAGATGAGACTGATTCTCATTGGCGCTTGGGCCGTGATCCTTAGTCGGTACGCCGCCGAACAGACCGTGACGTTCGGCGTTGTGGCGCGCAGCGCGGCTCGCGCGACCGCGCTTTACCCGCTGCCTTTTACCGTCCGCGTGCCGCCGGACGTACGACTGCGGGCTTGGTTCACGGAGCTTGCGGCGCTCGACCGGCGCTCGCTTGCAGGCTTGGCCGAGCTGCGCGGCGCCACCGAATTTGGGTCGGAACTTCCGCCGTTCCACACCGCGATCGCATTTTATGAGAGCCAGGCCGTCTCTTCGACCACGCTGCGGAGCGCGATCAGCCTTCAAGCGCCGCTCATGATCGAGGCGAGCGCCGAAGATGGAGGCTTGAGTTTAGAAGCGCGGTTTGACGAGGAAACATACGGACGACCGTCAATCGACGCTCTGCTGGGTCACCTTCGCGCCGTGCTGACCGGGATTGCCGAGGGGATCGAGCAACGCCTCGAGGACCTCCGCTTGCTCGATGACGGAGAGCTGACACGCGTGGTTGTCGACTTCAACCAGACTACGACGCCATTCCCAGCTCGGGAGACGATCGCGGAGTTGTTCGCGTCGCAGGCGCGTCTCACTCCGGAGGCCACCGCCCTTGTGTTCGCCGGACGCTTGGTTTCATACGCGGAACTCGACGCCGCATCGAATCGGATCGCGCAAGTTCTGATGGCGGGCGGGGTGGGCCCCAACATCGTGGTTGGGCTCTGCGTCGAGCGTTCCATCGAGATGCTCTACGGCATGCTCGGTATCCTGAAAGCGGGTGGAGCCTATGTCGGCTTCGATCCTGGAGCACCGCCGGAGCGCATTTCTTTCATGCTCGAGCAATCAGGAGCGCCCTTCGTGCTCACGCTGGCAAGGCTGGTTGCCGCGCTTCCCGCGACCTCGGCGCGCGTACTCTGCCTAGATCGCGATTTCGACTCCGTTGTTGATGAGGAACCGCGGGATGTCATGCGGGCCGCGTCATCAGAGGACCTTGCGTACGTTTCCTATACGTCGGGATCTACGGGCGAGCCGAAGGGGGTTGCCGTTTCGAATCGCGGCGTGGTGCGGCTAGTGCGCAATACGAACTACTGCGAGTTTGGTGCCGGCGAAGTATTCTTGCAATTGGCTCCGATTTCGTTCGATGCATCGACATTCGAAGTCTGGGGCGCACTTCTGAACGGCGCAACGCTCGTCATCATGCCCCCGGGCGCACCCACTCTCGAGGAACTCGCCGCCGCACTTCGCGCCCATGGCGTGACGATCCTCTGGCTCACGGCCGGCCTGTTTCAATTGATGGTCGACGCTCAACTGGAGGCTTTGGCCGGGGTGCGGCAGGTGCTGACGGGCGGGGACGTCGTGTCCCCGACGCACGCCCGCAAACTACTGGAGGCAGCCCCCACATTGCGGCTGGTGAACGGGTATGGCCCTACCGAAAACACGACTTTTACTTGTTGCTATCGGGTGACGTTGGAGGAGCCGATTGGACGTCCCCTTCCTGTTGGACGGCCCATCTCGAACACGCGAGTGTACATTCTCGACGACAGGCTCGAGCCGCAGCCGATCGGAGTCCCGGGGGAAATATATGCGGGCGGCGCCGGGGTTGCGAAAGGGTATTTGGGTCGGCCCGAGCTTACGCGCGAGCGTTTCATTCCGGACCCGTTCGGCGATCCATCGGACTTGCTCTACAGGACCGGCGACATCGGCCGGTACATGCCCGACGGGACGGTCGAGTTCATGGGTCGTCGTGACCGTCAAATCAAGATTCGAGGGTTCCGCGTCGAACCGGGCGAGGTCGAGAGCGCCATTTTACGTTGTACTGGTGTTCGCGAAGCGGTCGTAACCGTAGTCGATGCCGGCGCGCGGAAGCGGCTGGTCGCGTACTTCGTTCGCGAGCGCGACAGCGCAATCACTCCGTCCGAGATCCTCCGCTTCGTCAGGTCGTCCCTTCCCGCCTACATGGTTCCAGCGGAGCTCGTCGAAATTGCCGCGTTGCCCCTCACCGACAACGGCAAAGTAGATCTGCAGGCCCTCCCGGCGCCTTCGTTGTCGCTCGCCAACGACACGGCGGGGCGAGAGCCGAGCGAAGTCGAGCTTCGTCTGATGCGAATTTGGGAAAGCGTCCTGGGGCGCGCGCCGAGCAACGTAGAACAGAACTTCTTTGACCTGGGCGGGGACTCCCTCGCTGCAACCCAGCTCGCACATCTCATCGGTCGCGACTTTGGCGTAAAGCTTCCTCTCAGCGTCACTTTCGAGGCGCCCAGCCTCGAGGGGATGGCGGCACGCATCGTTCACGGTGGTTCACAGGTGAGCGAACCCATCGGCGTATTGGCACATGCAAGTGAGGATCGGTACGAGCCTTTTCCGCTCACCGACATTCAACAGGCATACTTCTTTGGTCGTACGGGCGGCTTCGAGCTCGGAAATGTGTCGTGTCATCTGTACCTTGAATTCACTTCCGTCATCGAGGACATCGAACGACTGAATGATGCGCTTTGTCGCCTGATCGAGCGGCACGACATGCTTCGTGCCGTCGTCGGCACGGACGGCCAGCAACGCGTTCTCCCAAACGTTACTAAGTATCGAATCCGCGTGCGTGATCTGCGAAGTCTGGATGAAGCCGCTGTTCGACGACAAATCGAAGAGGCCCGAGCGGAAGCATCTCACGCCGTGTTCGAACCAGGAAATTGGCCGCTCTTCGACGTGCGCGCGCTGCGTCTACCTGACGGCAAGCTGCGTCTGCAGCTCAGTTTCGATCTCCTCATTCTTGACGGCTTTAGCTTCTTGATTCTGTTTTCGGAGTGGGAGCGTTTCTATCGTGACCCTGAATGCAGCGACGAGCCGCTGTCGTTCACGTTTCGCGACTATGCGCTCGCGGAGGCGCAGCGGAAGGAATCGACCTCCTATGCGCGCGCGCGGAAGTACTGGCAGGAGCGTGTTCCGCTGCTGCCGGCGGGGCCAGAGCTGCCGCTCGCGAAACGGCCCTCCCAGATCACCAAGCCCACGTTCGAGCGTGAACGATCCCGGCTTCCACGGGTCGATTGGGAGCGACTAAAACGACGCGCTCAGCGCGAGAAGCTGACCCCATCGGTCTTGCTTTGCACCGCGTATAGCGAGGTTCTGCGGGCTTGGAGCAAGGCCGATCGGTTCACCTTGAATCTTACGCTGTTCAACCGGCTGCCTGTCCATCCGCAGGTCGACAAACTGATCGGTGACTTTACGACGCTTACCCTGCTCGAGGTATCGGCACCGTCGGGTTCTTTCCTGGAGCGCGCCCAGCGGCTCCAGCAGCAGCTGTGGCAGGACTTGGAGCACCGGGAGTATGGTGGAATCGAAGTGCTGCGTGACGTGTCGAAGCAGCGCGGACTCGGTAGCGCCGCCCGCATGCCGGTCGTCTTCACGAGCCTGCTGCGTGACTTCTCCGCCTGGAGTTGGCTCGGAGAGCTCGACTATAGCATCACGCAGACACCGCAGGTTTGGCTTGATCATGTCGCGATGGAAGATGGCGGAAGTCTGATATTCCACTGGGACTCTGTAGCCGGACTCTTCCCGCGGGGCCTCATGTCGGACATGTTTGCCGCGTATTGCGGGCTCCTCCGTTGGCTGGCGGACGATGCCACAGATTGGTCCTCCGAAATGCCGAGCTTGCTTCCGGAACACCAGCTTCAGCTACGTCATGAAATCAACGATACGCGGGCGGCGCTGCCGTTCGAGCTTCTCCACGGGGGTTTTGCACGCCAAGCGGCCGCGCGACCCACGCATCCGGCCGTGGTGTCAGCTGGGGAAACACTGAGCTACGGGGAGCTCGATGCATTGAGCAATCGCATAGCCCGACAACTCGTCGGGCTCGGTGTCGCCCCCGGAAAGCTCGTGGCCGTGTTGATGGAAAAAGGCTGGGAGCAGGTTGCGGCAGTCCTGGCCATACTCAAAGCCGGAGGAGCGTACGTACCAATTTCGGCGTCGCTTCCAGCGGCACGCATTCAAAGCCTACTCGAAATCGGTGCTCACGATATCGTTTTGACGCAGCCGTGGCTCGAGGCCGGCATCCCTTCATCGAGCGTTGCCAAGTTGTGCGTCTCTCGACATGCATTTCAAGACCACAGCGCCTCCGCTTTGACGTGCTCGGCCACGCCCCATGATCTCGCTTACGTAATCTTTACTTCGGGGTCCACTGGCAAACCGAAGGGGGTCATGATCGCGCACGGCGCGGCCAGCAACACTTGTCACGATCTCATTCAGCGCTTTCAGATCCTCCCTTCGGACCGGATATTCGGCATCTCCTCTCTCGATTTCGATCTCTCCGTTTTCGACGTGTTCGGCACACTGGCCGCGGGCGCGACATTGGTGCTGCCGCGCAGTGGAAGCGAGCGCGATCCGTCGCACTGGCTCGATATCGTGAGCAGCGCAGGCGTAACGCTATGGAACTCGGTTCCGGCGTTAATGGAAATGTTCGTAGAATATGCCAACTCGCTGGACGAGCCCTTGCCCGCGTCATTGCGATTGGTGTGGCTGAGCGGTGACTGGATACCGATCGATCTCCCGGATCGCATTCGACACCGCCGACCAGGAGTAGAGCTCGTTAGCATGGGTGGCGCTACCGAGGCCTCGATCTGGTCGATCATCTATCCCATCGCAAGCCTAGATCCCGAGTGGAGCAGCATCCCGTACGGAAAGCCGCTGCGCAACCAGACCTTTCACGTGCTCGACGGGCGCGGTGAGGCACGCCCGACGTGGGTGGAGGGAGACCTCTACATCGGCGGCATCGGACTAGCGATCGGATACTTCAAGGACGCGGAGAAGACCGAAGCTGCCTTCATCACGCACCCGCGCACCGGCGAGAGGCTATACCGCACGGGTGATCTCGGGCGGTACCTACCTGACGGAAACATCGAGTTTCTCGGGCGGCGCGACGCTCAAGTCAAGGTACGCGGACATCGTATCGAGCTCGGCGAGATCGAGACGACGCTCCTCCAAGACGGCCGGGTAGAACGAGCTGTGGCAACGGTGTTCGGGCAACGCGACAGTGACCGCTCTCTCGCCGCATACGTCGTGCTCAAGCGTGACACCGTCAGGAACGAAAAGGATTCACCCTATCGCTCGATACCGGGGGCTACCATTCGTGAACCCAGTGCGCGAACGACTTTCAAATTGAGCCAGCGGGGGGTGAGAAATGACGTCACGGGCCGCGAAGTAATTTTCCAACGGACGGATACCGTCCACGACGTGAAGCCTTTCACGCGGCGGCGTACGTTTCGGCGTTTCCTCGAGCGTTCGGTTGCTTTGAGTGAACTCGGTGACTTGCTCGGCAGCCTTCGACAGGCTCGAGTTCGCGGTCAGGTTCTACCCAAATACCAGTATGCATCTGCTGGTGGCCTCTATCCGGTGCAAGTGTATTGCTACAGCCGCCGCGTCGACGGCCTCCCGGGCGGGTTGTACTACTATCATCCGATTGACGACCGCCTGCGGCTTTTGAGCGACGGGCCTGAATTGGAGGAGACCGCCTTTCCGCTCGAGGACCGGCGGTTGCTCGCGGAATCGGCCTTCGCGCTGTTTCTCGTGGCAGATCTCGCGGCGATTCGCCCCCTTTATGGGGAGCTCGCTGAGCGCTTCTGTTGGATGGAAGCGGGAATAATCAGCCACCTGCTCGAAACGCGGGCACCCGATCGAGAACTCGGACTCTGTCAGTTGGGGGGCCTCGACTTCAGCGGGGTAGGGGCGCGACTACGCCTGAGCGATCAGCACCTCTATCTGCACTGCCTCCTCGGAGGAGCCATTGACCCGGTTTGGATGGAAGAGGGGGTGCCCGAACCGGCAGCGGTAGCCTCAGAGGGGGGGCGTGATGCTCTCTCGCTCGAGCTTCGCGCACTACTCCGAGACAAGCTTCCCGAGTACATGGTGCCGCGGTCCATCACCGTTCTGGAGTCCCTTCCGATGTCGGCGAACGGGAAGGTCGATCGCGCCGCGTTGCCGCCGCCCGTTTTCGATCTGCCGCACATGGAGCCGCGGCTCGCTCTGCCCGCCAATAAGCAAGAACACGCACTGCAGGAGATATTTTCCGAAGTCCTCGGTCTCTCACGCGTGGACGTATCGGCGAATTTCTTCGATCTCGGCGGGAATTCGGTGCAAATGATGTCCGTTTACCAACGTATTCGTGCCCAGTTCGCGCGAGAGGTGCCTATCGTCGAGCTGTTTCGGGCGCCGAGCGTTCGAGCCCTTTCCCTGCTGATGCGCGGCCAACTGAACTCGCGTGAGTCCGGTCGCGAGCGCGGCCGGCGCCGGCAACGCCTCCAGGAAGTCCACGGGGACCGCGGAAATTCCGATGATTGATCGACGGATTGCCATCATCGGCATGGCGGGGCGATTCCCAGGTGCAGCGAGCGTCGAGCAGCTCTGGAAGCGGATTTGTGGCGGTGAGGACTGCATTCAGCATTTCAGCGACGAAGAGCTATCTCTCGCCGGCATCCCCGCGCGAGTGCTGCGCGACCCGGCGTACGTCAAAGCCGGCGCCATCCTGGGGGACGTCGCTGGTTTCGACGCGGAATACTTCGGCCTCTCCCCGGCGGAGGCAGAAGTAACCGACCCTCAGCTGCGTGTCCTTCTCGAGTGCGCCGTCGAGGCATTCGAACAGGCCGGGTACGATCCCGCGCACCTCGACGCGCCAGTGGGGGTGTTTTGTGGCGCGAGCATGAGCACCTACCTGCTCTACAATCTCCTTCCAACTCGCGGGTTCTCGGCGGCGCAAGACCTTCCAATCGCGCTCGGCAACGACAACGATTACGTAGCGACGTTTCTTTCGTACAAGCTCAACCTTCGCGGACCGAGCGTGAACGTGCAGAGTGCATGCTCGACCTCGCTCTTGGCCGTACATCTTGCCGTGCAGAGCCTGCTCAACGGAGAGTGCGACGTCGCGCTTGCGGGGGGCGTGACGGTCAAGGTTCCCCAATTGCAGGGATACTACTATCAGGAAGGTGGGATCACTCCACCTGACGGACGCACTCGGACGTTCGACGCAGACGCGCGCGGAGCGGTTTTTGGTAGCGGCTGCGGCGTCGTGATTCTGAAACGACTCAGCGAAGCGCTCGCGGACGGCGACTCAATCGACGCGGTGATCATCGGTAGCGCAGCCAACAATGACGGTTCGTCTAAAGTTGGCTTCACGGCGCCAAGCGTGGACGGGCAGGCGGCCGTCGTCGCGGAAGCACAAGAGATGGCATCTGTCCGTGCCGACGGGGTGGAGCTCATCGAGGCGCATGGAACGGCAACGCCGCTCGGGGATCCGATCGAGCTCAGCGCGCTCACGCGCGCGTTTCGCGAGAGCACGGAGCGGCGCAGATTTTGCGCCATCGGGTCGGTCAAGTCCAATCTCGGCCACTTGGAAACTGCAGCCGGAGTTTGTGGGCTGATCAAGGCGGCGTTGGCGGTTCGGTCGCACGTTCTACCGCCCACGATTCATTTTGCTCGTCCGAACCCGGAGTTCGATTTCGGCTCGAGCCCTTTCTACGTGAACACGCAGTTGAAGGAGTGGCATCCAGGTGACCAGCCCCGACGGGCGGGGGTGAGCTCTTTCGGCATCGGGGGCACCAACGTTCATGTGATTCTGGAAGAGCCACCCGCACGCCGGACGCAAGGGCTCGACAGCCGCGCCGTCGATACGCCGGTCTTACTTGCCGTCTCCGCCAAGTCACGCCCTTCACTGCAAGCGGCGGCGGCATCGTGGGCCGGAGCTCTGCGACGAAACCATGGGTCGTTCGTTTCGATGGCTGCTTCCGCAGCACGTCGCCGCGCGCACTACCCCGAACGGCTCGTATTGATCGGGAACGATCGAGAGGCGGTCGCCCTCTCGGCGGAGAAGTTTGCTCAGGGAGAGCTCGTCGCCGGGGCTTTCCGCGGCCACGCCCGCAAACGTCCGCGTGTCGCATTCGTGTTTCCCGGGCAGGGTGCGCAATGGCGCGGGATGGGACTAGCTCTTTACGAGCAAGTGCCGGAATTCAAGAATGCGATCCACGATTGCGACTTTGCCTTGAACAAGTTTTGCGACTGGTCGCTCGTGGACGAGCTGCAAGCTACCGAAGAGCGCTCGCAGCTCACTCGCGTGGACGTGGTTCAACCTTGCGTATTCGCGATGCAGGTGGCGTTGGTCGCGCTTTGGCGGGCATATGGAGTTTCGCCGGATGTCACAATTGGTCACAGCATGGGGGAAGTCGCCGCGGCTTGGGCGTCCGGTGCGCTCTCCCTTGACGATGCGGCGCGCGTGATCTGCACGCGCAGCCAGCTCGTTGGGCGAGCGAGCGGACGCGGAGCAATGGCGCTGGTCGAACTTTCGGAAGCGGAGCTCCTCCCGCGCCTTGCTCGATATACGGGTCG
>Ga0170475_105856750_pt1 | contig 11975 bp, 6 predicted proteins | sample Soicark_Litter_5_FD_111474 | JGI IMG/M metagenome (GOLD analysis project Ga0170475, IMG submission 111474) | Avena fatua rhizosphere microbial communities from Hopland, California, USA. Combined Assembly of 48 SPs | reverse complement strand
GCAGGCTGGCAGTGATTAACGTTTTTTGGAAAGTCGTCATAAGAATATGGTTTAGTGTTCCGTTTACCAGCGTGGTTACAGATGCAGCAGTGGCCGCAGCCTTCGAGGTCGTAGCCGAAATAGTGAAGCCCAGACCGTGCGGCGCGGCCTGGACAGAATTGGCGGCTACGGAAGTCGTCAACACGCCAACGGAAAGGGTGAGCCCGCGTTTCGTGAAGAGCGCACGCAACCTATCAACTGCGCGCGCCAGACGCATTTTGGCGGCGTCTTCGGTTATGCCGAGTGCTCCGCCGACTTCTCGGAGCGTTTTGTTATCGAAGTATCGGAGGACAATGGCATTCCGCTCCTTCTCGTTCAACCCGGCCATCGCCGCATCCAACTCCGGAGCTATTTGAGCCCAGAGATCCGGTTCGGTTTGATTTACGATGGTTTGCATGTGGGCCTCCTCTTCGCGATGTGCGCGGCGGATTTCGCTCCGCACCAAAGTTAAAGCGGTCAACCGCGCGGTATGATAGAGCCACCCGGAGAGAACCACCGGTTTACTGAGTTTGTGCGCTCGTCTCGCCAAGATGACGAAGACCGCTTGGGTGATTTCCTCCGCCTGGTGCGCGCGGGAAGTGTGACGCAACGCAACCGAATAGACCTTGTTCACATGACGCGCAACGATCGCGGCAAAGGCGGCTTCCGAACCGTTTGCCACGAACTCCTGCAATAAGGCGTTGTCGTCCCGTTCGTGCATCTATATCTAAATGCCGCTAACGAATGAAAGGGAACAGACTATTTTGAGGTTTATAGCCTGGCGCTGATATAGGGTACGTATACCAGGCCAAACACGGGAGAGTCCCAATGGCAGTGCATCCAAGTTCGAATAGGTTTTCGAATGCTCAAATTACTCGCCGCAGCGATCTGCTCTTTGTGCGTCTGGCTACCCTATGCGGCGCAAGCCGGCACTGTCACCGGCCGGATTCTCTGCGATGCCGATACGAATATGGTTCCTGACGCGGCTGATCCCGGGATAAGCGGCGTGAGGGTTACAGTAGTTAGCGAGGCGGGTGGGTTTTCCAACTCCACGGTGTCACTCCCGGACGGTTCTTTTAGCATGAGCTTGCCTGATTTTGACGCGTTTGCATACCGGCAGGATCCCCTCTCACAGAGCTACGTTGAATCGCTGGCACCGGAAACGTTGCCTGCTGATGCGGTTGTAGTTTTTCCACAGCCGGCGATCGGCACGGATCCGGTCTATTACATCACCCCGGCGATCGCTTCGAATGGTAGCCCGATATCTTACATCAGCCTCGCGGGAATTTCGACGAATGGGGACTGGCTGATCTCGAGTGCAGCGTGCCAGGCTGCGATGCAATCGACCGCTTGCCGGGTCTCCGGCAGCGGCAGTATCGGCGGGAGAGGGAAGCAAGTGGAGCATTCGTTTGGTGGAAATGTCTCGCCCAACGGCAAGACCGGGTTGCCGAAAGGTAATTGGAAGCACGATGCGCGCACGCTGAACCTGCGGTTCAAGAGTAAGCAAATTGATCTGGTGACCTGCGGAGGTGCAAATGGCGCCAGCGTCATTGAGTTCTCGGGCCGCGGAACGCTCACGAATTTAAAAGGCAAAAAGGGCAAAAGCAAAAGCACCGACGCCCTATTCACGGTGCATGTGGAGGATAACGGCCAACCGGGAGGGGGCAAAGACACCTATTACATCTGCGTGCATAACCAGGCAGGCGAAAATCTGCTCCTCGTCAGCGGCGACCCCGAGAACCCTTCAAACATTGTGCCGGTTCCAATCTCGAAGGGTAATTTACGGATCAAAGCGACCCATTAGAGCTGCCGGTTCCAGCGAACGGATGACGGCTTACTGCAGTGACTGTACGCTCAATTCAGACCGGAGGGCCTGATTCAGGCCAGGCCACTAATGAGTAACTACTACTGCGCCTGCCTCTCACGCCAGAGTTGGAAAGCTCCTCTCCCAATGAAGAAGAATCCGAGCCCATCAAAGATGATGGTCGTAACGCCAAAATGCCCCTGAAATATCGAGTCACCGATTGCAAACCCAATACCGATAAGGACCACACCCGAGATAATGCTTTTCATACCTTGCCCTGGAAAGGAGCATCTCTCATGCCGAGGTATGTCGGGACCGACCGACTGAAGACTTAACTTGGTTGCGCTCGTATGACACCTTGGCGGCATTGAAAAACACACTAATTGGGGTCATCCTGCTTTCCTTCTCTGCGTTCGCGCAATTGCCCTCACCTTCCAAGGTCGCCTTCGATGCCGCAGGGATCACGCTGATTAACGGGAAACCCTTCTTTCCGATCGGCATGTTCAACTATGCCCCGGAAACTGCCGCGTTGGCCGATATTCACAAGCAAGGTTTCAACACGCTGGTCGCGACGACCGAACATCATAAACCGGAGCACCTCGCGCTCATCTCCAGTTACGGCTTGCGAGTTATCTGTCCGCCAACGGACGCATGGTTGGAACCGGCGAAAAAGGATCCGGCCATGCTCGCCTGGTACTTGGCCGATGAACCGGAAGGTCACGGCCAAACTCCCGCCGCGTTGCGCGAGAAATATCTGGAGCTCAAAAAGAACGATCCCAACCATCCAATCACGCTCGATCATTTTCTCCTGGATTCATTGGCGCCTTACAAGGATGACGCGGATGTGACCATGACGAGTTACTATCCTTTGTTGGCCGGCGGCGGGCCTGCGCTGGAGAACTTTGCGGTCTACCAGGAAAAGTCACGCTCGATCCATGGGCAAAACTGGCCGCACTGGCCCTTCATTCAAATCTTCGGCGGCCCAAATACGGACGGCGGTAAATGGAAGCAGCCCGAGCCGGACGAGGTCCGTGCCCTCGTGTATCTCGCCCTCGTCCACCGTGCCCAGGGGATTTTCTATTTCTCGTATTGGCCGCAGGCGCCAAAGACGTGGGCCGCCGTCGGCAACTTGAATCGGGAGATCCGAACGCTGACGCCCTGGTTCGTCGCTCAGGGGCATGAGATCTCCGCATCGAGCACCAACCCAGCGGTACATGTCCGCGCTCGGCAACTCACCACCTCGGCTGCCGGCCTTGTCCTCGCTATCAATCCTACTCCGCGCACCTTGCAGACCGAGTTGTCGTTGGACGTGAGCGGCGACGTTAAGTTGCGGCCGGTTTTCGACCAGTCGCAAAAGATTACTGGCACGAGCAAAATAGTTCTGCCGCTTGCGCCCTACCAATCGTTCGCGTGTGTCTGGGGCGCGGAACCGAAGGTTCAATTGGCTGCTCCACCAGAACCGCAGAAGAAAGAGTAACTCCCGTGGCCAACTACTGCACCGCCTGCACCTGGTAAAAATTATGCGGCGGGCCAACAGGATCAAAAACAGTGTTGGTAGCGCCATTACCGAAGATCGCGCTGCCTAGATTATTCCAAACCGTGTTGGTTCCGAGCAAAGCACTTGCCCATTGGACCTGGTAAGTGACGCTGTTGCTGGCGAACCAACGAATGCCTTTAGCGCCGGAGACCGACGCGACTAATGAGTTGGTGCTGGTCCCTCCACCGCCGCCGCCTCCGCTACCTGTGCTGGAGCCGAACGAAACGTCATCGAGTTGGATTGTGGCTGATTGGGTGGGGATGGCCGCCCCCGCGAAATGAAAGGAAAGCGTGCCGGAAGTAGCTGATGCCGGTACCGCCAGCGAGTTGCTGATCAAGCTGTAGCTATTATTTCCCGGTGTGAAATTCTGGAAGCCCGTGTCGCCGCCCGCGTTCCATAGCACGCGCCACTGCGCGTTGTAACCGGCGCTGCCCGATAATGCTTTCGCGTAAAACGTGAAGGGCAGGTTGGTTCCGCCAGTAACCGGGATACTGCTCTGGGCGAATTCGACCACTGGGCCTGCGCCGACACTCGCGAGACGCACTTCGAAGAGGTAGGAGCCGCTATGCGGACTGCTGTTCGTGCGCACGCCATAAACTGGTCCGCCCGCCGCTTGCGTGACAGTCCAATTCGCAGCGCTCGAAGCCGTGCCGCCGACGAGTTCAAAGCCGGGGTTCACGATTTGCGCAGGCGCGCCAGCGGCCAACCCAAAGAAAGCCGCGATGAGGAAAGAACGAGAGGTCATATACATCATGAAAATTCGGGTGCGTGAATCAAGGGGTCTGGAGGATGCGATAGAACCTCGCAGCAGTGGTTGTCGGATCGAATACCCGTTTGGTTGAGCCATCGCCAGCCACAGGGGCGGCAAGCGTGTTCCAAACGGCATTCGTGGTGAGCGAGGGCGCCCATTGCACGGTGTAGTTCGTGCCCGTGACTGAGGGCCAACTGATTGCCACTGCATTCAGGATCTCGGGCGAGACGATATTTGTGGTCAAAGCAACGCCACTGGTGAAATAGATATCGTCGAATTCGATCGCGGGAATCGGACCCGTGGTGCCCAGGAGCTGAAAGAGCTGGCTCACTTCCGTGAGATCTACCTCCGGAGCCATGTCACTCATCGGGATGTCCATGCTGTGCCATTGGCCATCCCGTGCGAATCCGTAAGGGTCGCTTCCCGGTTGAAAGGAGATCCATTTTTGGCCGACGCCATCGATGTTGCCACTTTTCATGCCAATCGTGAACGTGGTGCTGGCGCTGGTCTTCATGGAGAAGTGCAGCTTGCTGTTCGGGTTGCCGAAAGCTGAAAGGTTAAACTTCACGTTCGGCGTAAAGGCCGCGCCAAACCATGTCGGTCCCGGCGCGGATTGGAGACTTATGCTGGACGTGCCCTCGACCGGATTTTGCGTCCCGGCGACCAGCGTGTGTTCCCAGATGAAAAAATCGCCTTGAGTCCCGAGGCCAAATTCGCCTGCGTTTTTGTGCAGGGCGGTTTCCGTGAAGACGCCGAAATTGCCACCATTAGGGGCCGGCCGGGCAACGCTCGGCTCCCACCAAACGTTATCAATGGAAAGATTCATGGCGGCAGGAGGAGCGTCACCTGCGATCATGAAAAGCTGATGAATGGTGCGGAAGTCGGTGTTGGCAAAACGGTTCAGCGGAATTTTCAACGAGTGCCATTGGCCATCCCGCGCGAACCCGAACTCCGCTGTTTGATCTGTGCCGAGAGGCAACCAGAACTCGCCGCCCCGGGAGCTTTTCACGCCCACTTTCATCGACGCAGAGCTAGTAGTCTTCAGGTCCAGGTGCAGGAAGCCGTCGGAATACTTTTTCATATTCCGAAAGGTCGGAACCAGCACTCCCATCCCGAACCAGTCACCTCCGGCCACGTTGAAAGACCAGCACTGGTTACCCTCCGATGGCGTTGGCGGCGACGCCGGCGCCATGTTGTTCCAGGTATAAAGCGCCGCATTGGTGCCGTAATCGAATCCCGGTTCCGAGCCGGTCAGATACGCCAGAGAGTCGTTGACGGGGGTCGTTTCGGTGAACACTCCGAAGTTGCCGGTTTCTGCGATGTCGTTGCCGAAAAACAATTGGGTATACGGATTGTCGTAGACCCGCATATAGTCGACATACATCCGCGCAGGAAAAGCTGCGGTCACCGCGCCAGGACTGTAAACGCCGGTGTAGGAAGGATCGTAGCCACCGATCGCAATGTTCAGGATCGGAAAAAACGGCTGATGAAACTCACTGAGATAATCAGCGGAGATATCCCACGAACCGTAAGCCACATCGTCGAGATAGAAAGTGATCGTCGTGGGCGTCCACGACATTTTATAGAGATGATAATCAAGGCTAAGGTCGACCGGAGCATTCGTCCAGGCCACGAACATTCCATGCACATTCCCGGCATCGGAGTAATGGATCGCACAGTTCATTTTCTCCTGCTGCAGTCCCTGGGTGATGCCATCCTTTGAGCCCATCTCGACGATGTCCAGTTCGCCGCAACCAGGCCAATTGATTGCGCCGGCATTGTTGCCCATCATCCAAAACGCCGGCCACAAACCATTCGCCGTGTTCGGCATCTTAATGCGCGCTTCGAGCGTGCCGTATTTGAATGCGAAACGTCCCTGCGTCATCATTCTCGCGGACGTGAAGGAATTTCCCTGGTAATTCTCGCGTCGCGCTTCCAGCACCAGATTGCCGTTCGTGACATAGGAGTTTTCGTGACGCGCGGTATCGAATTCAAACTGGCCATTGCCAAAACCGCCGCCGCCCACGTCATAGGTCCAAATGCTGGAATCAATCGCGGTGCCGTTGAATTCATCCGACCAGACAACACCCGCGGATGCTCGGCCATTTCCTAACGTGGAAGCGGCGAGGCACACTGCGACGATTAAATTGTACACTGCGCGAGAAACTCCCTGCACCGCTCTGCGTGACTGTTTGGGTTGAGGTGAATCTGTTCGGCTACTTAACATACTTCTATTCATATCTGCCTTAACCTTGCCTTGGATCTTAGGTCAGAGGCGGGCCCGCAATTACTTGCAGGCCCGCTCTAATCAATCGTTTCGAGCCGTACCCATCACGGCACGTATTGCAACCGGTAGTACGCTGTGTCGGGCACGGAACCGAGGTCGCTGAAATCATCAGTCACGGATACCTGGCCGCCAGCCGGAGCGGTGACGGTCGGAAAACTCTTCAGCCCTGCGGTGAAGAGAACGTCGGTCGCCCGCTGGATCGCGTAGGTTTTTCCTTCGATCCCCGAGAGCGTGACTGCAGCGGTCCCGCCGCTCAACACAACGGTGCCGCTCTCCGTTCCGAAGATTTCTCCACTCACAATCACGAGGTTATTCGTGGCACTGCCCACATACACAGGATCGATCACCGTGCCGATTACCTGGTAGGTGCCGACGTTCGTAGGTGCATTTGCGGAACCATCATACGTGAACGCAACCGTCAAACCGCTGGGCGTGGTTACCGCACTCGCTGATTTGGCTGTGCCGTCATACGTTTGGTTCAAGTTGCCGAGGGTCACCGTTGCTACCGGGTTATTCACGGTCAGCGTGTTAGTAGAGCCGATATACATGCTGTCACCAGAGTAGATGGCTGTGACTGTATAGGGGGGAGTCAGGACCGCTGTTGCGCTGGTTGCGCTCCCTGCTGCAAGCGTATTCGCGCTCAACTGCACATTATTGGTTTTGAATGTGACCGTGCCCGTCGCGGCCGTCGCGGTTACTCCGTTCGTCTTTACGGTGCCCGTGAAGATGGCCCCAAGCCTCACTGTTGGACTGAGGATGTTCGTGCTCCCGATGGTGGCCGCGGCGCTGATCCTGACATTGTCGACCAGTGAGATCCAATGATCCGATGGGCCTGCGCCGACCGCCTGCAGGAAGCCGATGTGCACCCTGGTTGCATTCCCCGGAGCTGCGTAGTTGTTGCTGACTGTCAGCCAGGTCGACCCCGCCGACGCGAAGCTAACAAAGCCACTGCTCGCAACGACTGCGTTGGCGGCATCGAGAAACTCAACCCGGAACTGCGGGCTGCCACCGCCGGATTTGAGCGGGTTGGCGGCGTCGAACAGCACTTTGTAAGTCAGCCCGCCGGTGATCGGCAATAAATCGCTCTCGACGAGGGAGCCCGAACCGCCCTGGCCTTCCATGAACAGCATTTCGCTCCCATCGCTCGGCGTTAAAACATCATACTGGTTCGTAACGTATTGATTGACCAGGCCGGTGCTCGCCGGTCCATTCCAGTTCGCCGCGCCTACATTATTCGCAGCGGCTGTTTCAAAACTGCCGTTTACCATTACGTTTGCGCCTGGCCCACCCGGGATAAATTCAAGCACCCGATAGTAGGGCAGGGGTGATGCCTCATACACGGAGGCAACAGTGTTGCCGCTCAAAACTCCACCCACGTTTGTCCATGAGCTATTGTCGGAAGATTTCTGCGGCTGATACGTGTTGGTGCTGAAGCCGGTCCAACTCACTTGCTCGCCTTGGGCAACGGCGATCGCAATCGTGGTGGCGATCGTGGGTGCCAGCAGTGTGCCGTAGCCGACCACATCTCCATACACATCGCCTATGCGCACTTCATCAACGATTGGATTGTAACCACCCGTAATGTTGATCCCGAATCCGGAGATCGTTCCGACATCGAACGTGCTGTTCACGACGTTCACGGCGACTCCGGGAGTGATGACGCCCGCAGGCGGATCAATCCAGAGGCTCACGGTGTCACTCACGCCGGAAGTGTTGAAATCAATTTTTAACACGATTAGATGCGTCGCGGTATTATTAATATTCACCACGCTGCCAAGGCCGCTCGCACCCCCAAGCGTTGTGCTGTTAACGGTGCCGAGGCCGAATCCAGTTGTGACGCCCGTATCGGGAACTCGGAACCCGGCGAAGAGACTGTTGGCATTGTTGCCCTTGAAGAAGACACCCACAGTGTCGCCACCTGAGTTGCCGCTCCCTTTGAAAAGTAAGCTGATGTACTTCGTTCCGCTCGAAAGGGGACTGGCGAGGCTCACCGTCGTTTGGCTGCCGGCCGCACTATGCTGGTAAGCATTGGCCGCGCTTGGCAGGTTCGAATAACTCAGGCCTGTGACGATGGTGGGGAAAGCAGAAACGGTCCAGTTGCCCGCGAACCCGCTCGCGGAGCTCGGAGTATTATTCGTGAAAGCGCCGGGAGGGTAATTGAACGACTCATACGCTGTCGGTCCATAAGCCCCGGTGGGCGTTGCGTCCGCCTCCGGGCTCGAGTTGCTGCTCTCGCCATAACTGTTTACGGCCGAAACCACATAGAAATACTGCGTGAATTTCACTGCGCTCGTGTCGGTGTAGCTCACGGTCGGATCGGTGATAGTAGCGATCGTGCTATAACCTGAGCCGCTCGTCGTCGAACGCTTGACCTTGTAGCTCACGGCTCCCGCTGAACCGGTCCAGGACAAGGCTACCTGGTTGCTGCCGGCTATTGCGGTCAGGCCAGTCGGTGCGGCCGGCGGACTGTTTGGCGTTGCGCTCGCTTCCGAGGAGTCGGCGCTTTCACCGGCTGAGTTAGTGGACGAAACCTTGTAAAAATAGGTTGTGCCATTTACCACACCGGTGTCGGCGTAACTGGTCGCTCCCGCGTTAGCGATCGTGACTTCCGCGCCGCTGGTGGTCGAACGTTTGATGTTGTAACTCGCCGCGCCCACAGCGGAATTCCATGTTAGGTTGACCGCGCCATTGGTTCCAGTTGCCGCCAGTCCGGTCGGCACACCAGGTAGCGCAATCGTCGGAGTGGCGCTCACTTCAGTGGAACTCGCACCGGCGCCTGAGGAGTTGGTGGCTTGCACCACATAATAATAGGTCGTCCCGCCGACTGCCGTGGCATCGTAATTAGTATTCGAAGCCACGTTGTTCGTGACGGTGTAAACACCTGTGCTCGTGCCGCGCAGCACTTTATAGCCGGTCGCCCCGCTGGTCGCGTCCCAACTCAGGCTCACTGAGTTAACGCCTGCGACCGCAGCCAGGCCTGTCGGTGCGTTCGGTGCGGGCACATAGCCCACTGCATCGCCGAAGGTGTCGGCCACGCGGACCTCATCCAGAATAATTGTTGCTCCGCCCTGGACGTTCAAACCAATACCCGAGATGGTCCCGACGTCATACGTGCTCAATGTGCCCGCTGCCACTACGCTCGGTGTTGCAGTGTTTGCGGCCGGGTTCAGATACACCGTCACCGTGTCATTGGCCCCGGATGTGTTGAAAGCGATTTTCACCACGACCAGGTATATGGCGGCATAATTACCAAGCCCGTATTGTTGCAGCGAAGCTGCGCCTTGAGCCGCCGTGCCGGCCGTCGTCATCGAACCAATTCCCAATTGTCCCTGTGTCCCGGAAAACGGCCCCAGCCCAAATCCGAACCATAGGCATGTGCTGTTCCCATTTGGAAAAAACACACCGTCAATGTTTCCACCCATGTTTCCGGACGCCCGATATAGGAAGCTGATGTATTTGGTGCCGCTGGAAAGTGGCGTCGTGAAAGACTCTGACTGCCTCGACCCGCCGGATTGCAACGCACTGTTGCCGGTCGGCAGGCCTGTATAAGTCAGCCCGGAAACTACTGTGCCAGCCCCGCCGCACACCCAGTTACCAGTGAACCCTGTGCCGGTTGTCGCCATGCCGTTCGCGATGCTTGTGTAATTAAATGGCTCGTAGGCGTTCAGCTGCGCGTGGACGAGGGCGGTCGTGGCCATCAGAAACAGCGCGCTTAGGAAGCCTCTTAATGCGAACCAGCTCTGTCGGCCTAACAAAAGCTTAATGACGGGTGGAGCGCAGTTCAGAGCGGAGGATGGTGTGTTACTCATGATTTGGGTTTTATGTGGGTTAGGTGGATAAGAATGCTTAAAATGCGGAAATGTAAGAATTCGCGGAATCCACGTGTAGTATTTTGTATGACAAACTAGATGATAGTGTCAACGCCTTAATTACAATACTTGGCGCGAATCCTGCCTCTACTTGCATTGACTTCGAACAATTCCGCTCTATCGTGTTCCCTTCGTCGCCGCAGGCAGCACTACGGCTCTTCGGAGGTAATCACATTTCTCTCCGTCCCGTGACGGTAATCCATCGGCGATAACTATTGTTTCATGCTGACTATTCGAGATCTAAAAATGACGTTGGGCGGTCGTACGCTCTTCGAGGACGCTTCATTCCAGTTGAATCAGGGCGACCGCATCGCACTGGTGGGCCCGAATGGCGCCGGTAAAACCACTCTCTTCTCCCTCATCCTTAAAGAGAAAACCCCCGACTCCGGCGTCATCGAACGCGATGAATGGACGATGGTGGGTTATCTGCCGCAGGAAGGTGAAGCGCAGGGGGAAGAAACCGTGTTGGATGTTGCCACCGGCCGAGTTGAAGAACTGCCGCTCCTGGAACGCCGCCTCCACGAACTGGAAGCCGCCGGTGACGTGTCCGGGGCAGAATACATGGAGGCACATGCCAAGCATGATGCGTTGAACGACCCGCAGGTCGAAACCAAAGCGAAGAAGATGTTGCGCGGCCTTGGCTATCGTGATTCGGATTTTGAACGCAAAGCGCGGGAGATGAGCGGCGGCTGGATTATGCGCGCGCGCTTGGCCCGGTTATTGGTGATGGAGCCGGATCTCCTGTTGCTGGATGAACCAACGAATCACCTCGACCTGCTCGCGCTCCTTTGGCTCCAGAACTACCTCAAGAACTATCCCGGCGCGCTGCTCCTCATTTCGCACGATCGCCAGTTCATGGACGAGGTCGTGAGCCAGGTTCACGAAATCTCGCAGAAGAAACTAATCGCTTACGCCGGCAACTACACCGACTACCTCCGTCAGCGGGAGGAACGATATGAGCAGCAGCTCGCCGCGCACAAGAACCAGCAGAAGGAAATCCAGGCGCTCCAACAATTTGCGGATCGCTTCCGCGCCGTCACTTCCAAAGCCTCGCAAGCCATGGCCAAGCTCAAGCAGATCGAGCGCATGGAATTAATCGAGAAACCAGCGCCACCTCCAAAACCTTTTCGGTTCCAGATTCCCCAACCGCCACGCGGTGGCCAGCGCGCCGTCACGCTTCGCGGCATCCACATGGCCTACGGCACAAATCGCGTTTATCAAGGTCTCGACCTCAACGTCGAGCGCGGCGAACGCACTGTGCTTGTTGGTCCCAACGGCGCGGGCAAGTCAACCTTGCTCAAGATTCTCGCCGGCGTCGTCGAATTTCAGCAGGGCGAACGCGACCTCGGTCACAATGCCAGGATCGGCTACTTCAGCCAGCATCGCTCCGCGACCCTGGATCCCGAGCGCACCGTTCTGGAAGAAGTGAGCGCCAGCGCGCCGCTCATGCGCGAAGAGGAAGTGCGCGGCATCCTCGGCTCCTTCATGTTCCGCAAAGAAGAGATCTACAAAAAGACCGAAGTGCTGAGCGGTGGAGAGAAGAGCCGGCTGAACCTCATCAAGTTCCTGGTCGATCCGCCGAACCTCCTCCTGATGGACGAGCCGACGACCCATCTGGACATTCACACAGTGGAGTCGCTGATCCTCGCGCTGGAGAATTACGAGGGAACCCTCGTCTTCATTTCGCACGACGTGCACTTCATCCGGAG
>Ga0170475_109588518_pt1 | contig 11976 bp, 6 predicted proteins | sample Soicark_Litter_5_FD_111474 | JGI IMG/M metagenome (GOLD analysis project Ga0170475, IMG submission 111474) | Avena fatua rhizosphere microbial communities from Hopland, California, USA. Combined Assembly of 48 SPs | reverse complement strand
GCACGGGCGGCTTCGACCCCACGGTTTTCTTGTTCGACGCCCATCCCGGTGGGGTCGGCCTGGCCGAGCGCCTGTTCGAGCGCGCGCCAGAGCTGCTCGATCAAGCTCGGCTGCTGATCGAGACCTGCCCGTGCAAGAGCGGCGGTTGTCCGGCCTGCGTGGGCCCGGCAGAAGACGGGATCCGTAAGCGCGTGTCGCTGCAAATTCTCAATGCACTCGAGCTGCGCAACGCCACACCGAAACCCGCCCGCGTCGGCTGAAGTCCGCCTGCGCCGCAAGATTTTTCGGCTGGCCCGACTATTGTCGCTGCGGCTTGCCCGAAGCCCTACCCGGGCTTAGCCTTCGGGCGGCGCTTTGAGGAACATGACGAGCTGCTTCGAATGAGAGCGTGGGCGCGTCCTTTGGGGCTGGGCCTCGTGCTCGCGCTGCTGAGTGCAGCCTTCGCACCCGGCTGTTTGTCGCGCGCCGACGCGCCGTTTACGCGGCTGTCCGATCGCGACCAAGACGCCGGCGGTGGCGGCCTGGGCATCAATACCGATGCCGGCACCTCCGACGCAGCCGACGACCTGCCGCCCACGGCTCCGCACGCCGTACTGGGCGTCAACCCGCCTCGTGGTTCTTTCGCGGGCGGCAACTTGGCGCTGATCAACGGCAACGGCTTTGCGGGCACGGCACGCGTTTGGTTCGACGATGTCGAGCTGGATCGCGCCGCCATCGTACCCATCGACCCCCAACGCATACAAGTAACGGTCCCCGCCGGACACGCCGGCGCCGTGGACGTGCGCGTCCAGAATGGCCGTGATGCTTCGACATCCGCGGTCTTGGTCGGCGGCTATAGCTACGACCAGTTCTTCGCGTCGCCCGATAGTGGGCCCACGTCCGGTGGCACGCAAATCACCCTGTACGGGGACGGCACGCGTTGGAACGACGCCACTGAAGTGAGCATCGACCAGAAGCCATGCGTGGTGAACGAAGTCGTCAGCAAAACCGAGCTACGCTGCACGACGCCCGCAGGAACCCCGGGCAGCAAGCCAATCCGTGTATCCACGTCTGTCGATTCGGACGTGCTCGATGCCTTCGTCTACAGCAATAGCGACAACGGGTACAAAGGTGGGCTCAGCGGTCAGGCGCTGAAGGACGACTTGCGCGTGCTCGTGCTCGACAACATCACCGCGGAGGGCGTCCCGGGCGCAACGGTGATCATCGGCGATGACGCCTCGAGCGCGGATATTCTGAAGACCGATCAAAGTGGCGTCACCGTCGATTCCAAGCCCGGACTCGGTCCGAAGCGCACGGTGACGATCGCCCGTAAGTGCTACCAGCCGCAGACGTTCGTCGATGTCGGTGTCGATAGCGTTACGGTGTTTTTGGACCCGATTTTGGCTCCCGGCTGCGGGCCGCCCAGCGGGGATCTGCCCGCAAGCGGCGGTTCCGGCGTGTACGGCGCCAGCATCGATGGGCAGGTGGTTTGGCCCGCCACGGCAGAGTTCATGCGCGATGGTTGGCTGCACGTTCCGACCCCGAAGTCCGACGATGAGCGGCTCGTTGCGTACGTCTTGCGCCTGACGGGGAGCCCGACCGATCGCTTCAGCTTGCCGTCCGCGTCGCAAGCCATCACTCCCAGTTCCAGCGGGGATCAGGGCTATAATTTCAACAGCTACGGGTTGCCCGGGAATTTTACGCTGTATGCGCTGGCGGGGATCGAAAACCGCACCCTCAATCCGCCCACATTCACCGCGTACCAGATGGGCCTGGTGCGTGGGGTTGCCGCCAAGTCGGGTGAGACGAAGAAGGACGTCTTCATCCGCATCGACGTCGACCTGGACCACACGCTCACTTTGGATCTGAACCCACCCGACATTACGGCGCGCGGTCCCGATCGAGTGCAGGCAAGCGCATCGATTCAAGTCGGCAATGAGGGCTTCGCGCCACTGCCGAACGGCTATCTTTCGCGTGATTTGCCGCTCTCTGGCGCGCTCTCGTTCGTGGGCGTGCCCACCTTGAGTGGCAGCTTGCTCGGGACCAGCTACATCGTGACGGCGCGCGCCGTCACCGGGCAGGCGGGCAGCACTCCGCGCTCGGTGGTGGGTTTGGTCTCGGCCAAAGATACCAGCGAAACCCTATTGATCGATCGCTTCGTGCAAGTGCCGAAGTTGACGACGCCCGCGCCCAACTCGACCTGGGATGGGAAGGCTTTGGCTTCGACGCGTGCGCCCGGCGGCTCGGATGTCGACCTCTTCGTGTACGAGGTGGAGAGCGGCGGAGGACTGATCGCGTGGAAGGTGATCGCGCCTGGCTCGGCCGAATCCTTCCGGTTGCCGGACTTGAACGCGATCGGCCCCGATCTCGGCCTCAGCCCGGGCCCGCTCACGGTTACCGTCAACGCGGCGCGCATCGACAACTTCACTTACGGGGCGCTCCGCTATCGTGATATCGCGCAACGAGGCTGGACGGCGTACGCGACCGATGTCTTTTTCGCCAGTTATTGAGCCCCACCGCCGGCTGCTCCGGCTGGCGCGAGGGAGCGGTTTGTGCGCGCTCTTGCTGACTGCTTGTGGCTACGGCTCGGGCAGCCGCTGGCTGAGTGAAGAGACGAGCACCCCCGTGTGTACGCTTGGCCAACTGCGCTGTGCCCCCGAGCTCGAGCGCTGCGTAGACGGCGAGCAAGGCGCCCACTTTGCGCTCGCGGACGACTGCTCGAGCCGCGGTTTGATCTGCTCGACGAGGCTCGAGGCTTGCACCGTTTGCGAGCCCAACCGCCGAAGCTGCTCCGGCCAAACGATCATGCAATGCGACACGACGGGCAGCGAGCAGTCCGCGCTCGACACCTGCGACCCGAGCGAGCGCAAGGTGTGCCGCGAGGGCAGCTGCGTGAATCTGTGTAGCGTTGCCTCGCAAAGGCGCAGCAACGTGGGCTGCGAATACTTCGCGGTCGATCTCGACAACGCCAAGATCAACGACACGCTGAACGCCGCCGCACAGCAGTTCGCAGTCGTGATCAGCAACCCCGAAACCGACATCGCAACGGAGGTCACGATCGAGCAAGACGACAGCGAGCCCGGACAGGAGAACGCACCCAAAAAGATCGTGACGGCGACGATTCCGCCGTTCAACTTGCGCGTATTCCGGCTCGGCCCACGCGAGGTGGACGGCTCACCCGAGGGTGAGTTCGACACCGGAACCCACACCGCGCTCTCGCGTCACGCTTATCGGATTCATTCCACGTTCCCGGTCGTCGCCTATCAGTTCAATCCCCTCGAAAACGTGAACGTATTTTCGAACGACGCTTCATTGCTGAAGCCAACCGAGGCACTGACGCCGATCGGCGGGGATCTGGAGCCCGCCTATGTCGCGCTTGGCTGGCCGCAGACAATCGCCAACTCGAGCGATCCGGACACCAACTTCAGCCCGCAGAATCCGGTCAGCCTGCGCGCGTTCCTGACGCTGGTCGGCACGGCGCCCAATACGCACGTACACATCGACAGCAGTGCGCGCATTTTGCCGGGCGGGACCATTCCCGCAACGCCAAAGGGCGGGCAGCTCGACTTCGAGCTCTCGGCCTTCGACGTTTTGAACTTGGAAACGGGCGATTTCAACGCGGATTTCACGGGCTCCCTGATCAGCAGTGACGCCGCGCTGGTGGTCTTCAGCGGTAGCGAAGCGAGCGACGCGCCGTTCTTCGACAAGCTCACCGACCGTAAGTGCTGTGCCGACCACTTGGAGGAGCAGCTCGATCCGATCCGTACCTCGGGGCAAAACTTCGTCGCTACCGTCTCGCCGAGCCGCACGGCAGCTTTGGCGAACGCCGGCGCGCCGGTGGGCGAGGCCGAGCAAAACGAATATTTCCGGGTGATCGCCACGACCGAGGCGGGCGCGCGCGTGACGACCAGCCTGACTGGCCAGTTCCAAGCTTTCGAGCTCGAGAGGCGTGGTTCGTTCGTGACGATTGCCAGCGCGCACCACTTCACTTTGAAAAGCGACGCGCCGGTGATGCTGAGCAGCGTTTCACCGAGCCAGCAGGACGCCAACGTGCCGACCGGCTTTCCAGGCGGTGACCCGAGCTTGATCATCGTGCCACCGATCGAGCAATTCCGCTCTTCGTACGTGTTTTTGACGCCGGATAAGTACGCTTTCGACTTCATCCGCATCGTCGCCCCGCGCGAGGCAATCGTGGTACTCGATGGCCGATCAGTCGACGAAATCGCGGGCTGCACCGCTCACGATGCAGACGGTATCGGCGACGCCGCGCGTCGAAAGCTCGTCGGGCCATCGCCGTTTTTGGTTTACGAGTGCCAGCTCAGCTTCCCGATCATCGATCCCAACCGGATGGCACCGGCGAACCTCTCACCCGGCGCGCAAAACGACGGCGTGCATCGCGTGGAATCGAACGCCAAGGTGGGCGTCTTGGTCGATGGCTTCGATTCGTACGTGAGCTACGGCTACGCCGCGGGCACGGAACTCGAATTCATCGTAACGAGGTAGTGGGCTTGCTGGTGGGCGGCTCGCCTGCCCCGCGGTCGAGCGGCCATGGCCGCGCGATCGGAATGCGCGCGCTGGGACCGCTCTCCAGCACCGCGCGTTCGCAATCCGCGAGCGTCAAGCGCCGTGGCCCGAAAACCGAAGCGTCCGACGCGTCCGAATCCATCAGCGAGCTTGCTTGATCGACGCCGTAGTCGTCGGGATGCCCCGGAAGATCGAGCAGCACGTGGCCAATCTCGTGGGCTAGCGCGTACGAGCGGGGCCCTGCACGGAGCGCAGCACGGTCGATGATCACCGTGTTTTGAATGCCCGCGCCATCGTCGTCGATGAACGATTCACCGATTCGGCCCGATTGGTCGAAGGATGGCACGATGAAGACTTCGATCGTGCTCGGGTCACCATCGTCGAAGGCCTTGATCAAAGCACGCTCCTCGACGGTGCCGGCTGCTGCATCATTTTCGACGAAGTGCGACAAACCATTGCCTAAGTCGACCTCACCCAGGCACACACTTAGCGTCGCATCCGTACTCAGCGCCGTACCCGGGTCAGCCTCGATCGCGCTCGGTCGCCCGGCGGAACCGCGGATCAGCACGTCGACAGCACCCGAGGCGCCCGAAGCGATGCGTGGGTTGGGGCTGATGCGAGCATCCAGACCGAATTTCGCAAGTGCGCTCGTTAGATGTCGCGCGACGATGCCGGCCGCTTCACCGGCGCGAGTCGCTACCTTCAAATGTCGACCTTGCACGCGCAAGTGGATGGCGCCGCCGCTTGCGGGCAACCCCGAGTCACAACCTATGGCGACCAGTTGGATCGGCGGGGGGTCGACCACTTGAATATCCGGGCTCCCCGGCCCCATGAAGTCGATCCCGCACTGGGCCCACAGCTTGCTCGCAGCTTGGATCTCGCTTTTGGCCATGCTCAAAGCCGTACATGTATCCCCTCCGATCGACGGCGCGCCTGCGGGCGTGACGCGCAGTACGCGCACCCGCAATTTGACGCTCAGCCGTTCGATTCCAGAAAAGATTGCACTATGCGGCGCGCCGACGGGCCAGCTCGCGAGCAGCTGGCCCGCCGATTCGACCCACAATTTTCCGCCTAGCTCGGCCTCCAGTGAGCGATCGCGGGTCGGTGGATAGTCGCGGTCCAGTCGATCCGGCGTCAGCCGCAAAGGTTCCGTCGCCCAACAGCCGACTTTCTCCGCGCTCCCCGGCGGACAGGCGACCTTCGCGGTCCTGGGTTCGGCAAGGGTATCGAGCAACGAGCCGTTGGCGCGGCGCGTGCTGATGCGGATCTGCGACGGCGCGCTATCGGATCCGCTGAAAACGACTCGCACGGCTTCATCCTGGGCGGCGGACGCGAGCGCGCTCGGCAAGTCACGGCTGAGCGCCACGTGGTCGTGCGCGGAGCTAAGCCAAGTGCCGTTCTCGCGCTGCACGAAAACCCGAACCGGAGCTGCTTCGGCGCTCGCAACCTCCGTCGAGCACAAAAGGCCGAGGACAATCCAGGTCTGCCTCATTGGCTTCATCTTGCTCACTCGCTCCATCCGAACTGAATGCGACGGATGCTCGGCTCGGTCGTGACTTCGGACGCATTCTGCAGGTGTGCCGCTCGGATCAGCGCACCCCAGGCGACGGATGCCAGGTGCCTCGAGGCGATCAAAGCCTTCGCGCAATCTGCGGCCCACTCGCGATCTCCGGCGTCGAACAACGCGGCCACGGCCAAGCCGCGCAACGCCACGCGCTGCGAACTGCCTGCGGCGGCCCGCAATAAATCGTGTGGACGCCGGTCGTCGTAGTCGCGCACCAGGTGCAAGGCCGCGCGAACCCCGGCTTCGTCGTGCAAGGGGCCTTTGGCGAGCGCCTCCAACATCGGGCGCGCAGCAGGCGCTTTTTGACGGGCCAAGCGAAATAAAAACGTCGTGTCGCGGTGAGCGCTGGGGCGATCGCTGAGGCGCGCAACCAACTCGACCGTGGGGCGAATCGCTGGCGGTGGGGAAGCAAACGACAGCGCCCAAACGACCATGGTCCAGGCCGCGCGTGAGCTCGGCGCTCCTTCATTGGCACGAATCAGGGCATCCGCGAGTGGGCCACCGTCCCCTGCGCGCGCGGCGACCTCCCCGAGCACCAACCAACGACCGAGGTGACGTTCAGCCTCGCGCAGCACGGCAAGTGCGGGTGCAATCACTGGCGGCATGGGCTTCGACCAGCTGAGCGGAACGAATAATTCGAGACAGAGGGCGATCCGGTGGCTCTCTTTGATCTTCGGTGCCAGGGCCGTCAAGTGCTCTCCACCGGATTCCCCGCGGGCAATCCGGGCAACTTCACCCCCGAAGGCGAGATGGGCGTGGCGACTCCGGGCCACTCGAGCCAGGGTCTCCACGAGCCCTGGGTCGGTCGTGCGACAAGCCGCCGACAACGTGGCAAGACCGCCGGATTCCTCGGACTCGAGCGCTCTCTTGAAGCTGGGCGTGGCGCGGCGATCGAGGCTCTCGCCGATCACACGAACGCTCGCGGTGTACAGTGGACGCTCGAAAGAGCCCCGCTTCACCATCACTTCGAAGGCCTCCAAGACGCCCTCACACAATGAAGTCGAGTGCGGCGCCACGGCCCGCAAGACCCCTGCTAGGCGCGGTTCTTGGGCAGGCCGGCGCCGCAGCGCTGCACGCAGATCGGCCGCGAGGCGCGTCACCACCTGCTCGTCAATCACGTCCGCGCGCTCCGCTCGATTCACCATTGAGCCGAGCCGCAGAGCATAACATCCTTTTGGGGCGCCCTGATTTCGTCTTGTAGTACGCTCTGTCCGCGCTGGAATCACTGTCGCGGAAAACGAGCGCGGAGAAAACGAGCATGCGCAATATCGCCCTTTGTTTGAACGCCGGCAGCTGCTTGCTCGCGCTCGCTACCGCGAGCTGCGCAACCGACGGGGATTCAGCGGCCAGCCGTGCTCGAGCGCATGCTCCGGCGTCCGGCGAGCAACCACCGCCCCCGTCCGGAGACGCAACGACGGCAACCGCAACGCCAAGCCTGGCCGCCTCTCCCGCCGTCGCTGCCCCCGCAACCGCCGCCACGGGCGGTGGGCTCTCGACGCCAAACCCCTTGGCGCCCGGTTGCACGGTCGATGCCCATTGTCTGACTCACCGCTGCAACGTTGCCGCCCAGAAGTGCGCGTGGCCATGCCAAACCGATGCCGACTGCATGCCCGGCAACGCGTGCATCAAGCCTGCATGCCTACCCAAGCTGCAGTAAGCTCACCTGACCCATGACGACCCAGGCTCTCACTGAATCGGACTACGACGCCCTTGCGGCCCCCGAACTGCAGCGCTTGATCGCGAGCCTCGATGCCTTGACCGAAGAATCACAGGACGCCCTCGAGGCCGAACTCGCCAGCGATATTTTGACCATCGAGTTCTCGGACGGAACTCGCTACGTCATGAACTCCCATCGGGCAGCTCGCCAAATTTGGCTCTCCGCGGAGCGCGCCGCCTGGCATTTCGACTACGTTCCGAGTTCGAAAACCTGGGTCGCGAGCAAGAGCGGGGACGAAATGTGGGCGACCTTGAATCGACTGTTGTCGGCCAAGCTCAAATCACCGGTCAAGCTCAGCTAAGAGCCGGTTCCACGTGGAGCCAGAGCGTCTCTTCCCCGATGGTGTGCTCCTTCGCCCCTTCGTGCTTGGCGAAGCGCACCTCGGGGGCCAGGCATTCTTGACTCAAGTGCTGCTCGCCGCTCTGGGCCACGCGCACGAGCCGCTCGCTACCGCCGATCGACAGGCGAACGCGTGCGGTGAACTCTAGTCCGAGATCCTTGCGCGCAGCCTGAACCCGGCTCGCCACTTCGCGCAAGAGCCCTTCGTCGACGAGCGCTTCGGTCAAAGTCGTGTGCAGCACGACCACTCCCACGCGGCCCGTTTCTGCTGCAAAGCCCGGCGCGGCTTCGGCAGTCACCTGGATCTCTTCCGGCCCGAGTTCGTAGTTCTCGCCCTCGATCGTGATCGTGACTTTGCCGGTGCGGGACAGATCTGCGTACAGCGCGCTTCCGTCGGCGCCTTCCAGGAACTTCTTCGCGGCCTGCACATTTTTGCCCAGGCGAGGGCCGAGCGCGCGAAAGTTGGGCTTGATGCGGAACGCAACCGCGCCGTCCTCGTGCCCCGGGTACATGAAGCGCACCTCGTGCACGTTCAATTCTTCCTTGATCAGCGGCTTGTAATCATCGAGGCGCTTCCACAGCTGGCCATCGTTGAACACGACGTCCACGCGTTCGAGCGGCTGACGCACTTTCAGCTTGTTGGCAGTGCGCACACTGAGGCCGAGGCTCACGATGTCGCGCACAGCGCGCGCTTCCTCGACCAACCGAAGATCGATCAGCGCCTCGTTCGTTTCCGGAAAGGAAGCCAGATGCACGCTCGGGGCGTGACCGAGGACCTGCGGGAAAACTTGCAAATTCTGGTAAATTTCCTCACTCAGGAAGGGCACGAACGGCGCAATCAGCCGGCTCAACGTGGACAGCGCGTCGTGCAACGTGGCGTATGCGTCGCGCTTGTCCTGCTCGAGCCCGGCCGCCCAAAAGCGCGAACGACTGCGGCGCACGTACCAGTTCGACAAATTCTCCGCCAACTCGATGAGCGCAAGCGCGGCCTCGTAGCTCATGTACCGATCGAGCGCATGGCGAACGCTCTGGGTGGCCAGGTTGACTTCACTGAGTAGCCAGCGGTCGAGCACCCGCCGTTCAGCAGGAGCGCTGCCGGCGTGCTCCGGGTTCGTGGGGCTCCAACCATCGATGTTGGCGTAAATGGTGAAGAACGAATACACGTTGCGGATTTTGATCAAAAAATCCTTCTGCAGCGTGCGCACGTTGCGCAGCGAGTGGCGCGTGTTGCTCCAGGGCGGCGAGGAAGCGTAGAAAAACCAGCGAAAAGCGTCGGCTCCCGGAGCGGGCGTGTGCGGATCTTCGCAGGTGACGCGTTGTTCGAACGCGCTGCGTGGCACCTCTGCCGGCATCGTGCCAAGCCCAGTGACGATTGGTTCGGTCGCGAGCGCACTCCGATCGTCGTCGGACAGCACTAGTACGCGCCGCGGCAGCTTCTTCAGAACTCGCAGCTTCACGGGACGCGTGTGTTCCGCGCGATCCGGACGGTACAGAATCACGCTCGCGCCATCCTCGAGGTCCATGCCCTCGAGATCTTCGCGAGCGATCAGCGCTTCACCCGTGCTCGCCGTTTGACCCAGGGCATCGCTGAGTACCCCAAAATCCATGCGCACCCGATCGAGGATGATTTCGGGCGGGGTGTAGTTGCCCTTGCTCTTGGCTTCCTTCTTCCCTTCCCGGTCACAAACGTGGCCGAGCACGATGCAAGTCTGGAATGGATGAGGCAGCTCGCGCATCCGACTCAAACCGAGGCGTGCCTGTGTGTCCGCGTCGAAGAGCAACGACGAGATCATCAGCAGTGAGTAGAACCAGCCGCGGGTCTGATCGATGGCTTCACTGATGAAGTCCGCGGGGAACGCGGCATCGAACTTCGCAGTCGAACCAGGCTGGTGCGGGAAACCCCATTGCGCAAACGGCATGCAGCCAGAGTCGAACCAACAATCGATCACCTCACCGACGCGACGCATTTCTGCGCCGCACGTCGGACACGGGAACGTGACCTGATCGATCCAGGGCTTGTGCACTTGGAGGTGCGGGCTCAAGTCCGGATTTTTACGGCGCTCTGCGTGGAAATAGTCGAACGCCTGCGGATTGCGCCCTTCGATTTCGGCGACGCTGGAGGGCGCGTATTTGTGCTCTGGATCGGCACTACAAGTCCAAACGTTGAGCGGTGTGCCCCAGTAGCGCTCACGGCTGAGCGCCAGTCGACGTTGTTCTTCAAGAAGTCGCCGAAGCGACCGTCCTTGATGTGATCGGGAAGCCAATTGACTGCCTGGTTGTTGGCCAACGCGTCAGCGATGCGCGCGGTGGTGCGAATGAACCAGGCCGGGCGCGCCAATTGGATCAGGGGGTCTTCGTCGGACCGCCAGCAATACGGATACTCGTGGCGGTACACTTCCTCGAAGACCAGCAGCTGGCGCTGGGCCAAGTCCGTGATGATATCGCGATCGCAGCTCTTCACCCAGCGACCGCTGAGCGAGCCGAAATCAGGCTTGAATTCGCCATTGGGCAAGATGGCGCACAACAGCTCGACGGCCAGCGGGTCCTGATAGCGCGCGAGTTGTTTGCGGTGCGCGTTGTGATCGTCCTCACCGAACGCGGGCGCGATGTGCACGATGCCCGTGCCGGTATCGAGCGTCACGAAATCTTCGGCGATCACTCGCCACCAAAGCGCGTCGTCTCCACCAGCCTTGAGCGCGACGCGCGTCTCCGCCAACGATCTCGCATAGAAGTCGAAGGGCGGACGGTAGCGCTTGCCGACCAGTTCGCTCGCGGCCAGCGTGCGCACGACTGTCAGTTCGTGGCCGAACTTTTCGGCCAAGGCCGCCCGCAAGTCACTGGCGACAACCAAATGTTTGACGCCGAGCTCTCGCGCAACCGCTGGTTTCTTGCCCTTGCTCTCGAGCGCGGCACCGACCGTCACCAGATCGTATTTCGTGTTCGGTCGAACCGCCGCGTAGCCGTTGGAGGGCAGAGTCCAAGGCGTGGTCGTCCAGACCACGAGCGCGGTATCCGGCTCGTCGACTAGCGGGAACGCGACGTATACGCTGGGGTCGTCGACGGTTTTGTAACCGAGGCCAACCTCGGCCGCCGATAGTGCGGTTCCGCCCTGCGCCCACCACCAGACCACCTTGTGGCCCTGGTAAAGCAAGCCCTTGTTGAATAGCTCCGAGAGCGCCCACCACACGCTTTCGACGTAGCTCTTGTGATAGGTAACGTAAGCGTCGTCGAGGCTGACCCAAAATCCGATACGCGACGTGAGCCGCTCCCATTCACTGGTGTAACGGAACACGCTCTCGATGCAGCGTTTGACGAACGGTTCGACGCCGAACTGCTCGATTGCCGCTTTGCCGTGGATGCGCAGCTCCTTTTCGACTTCGACCTCGACCGGCAGGCCGTGGGTATCCCAGCCGCCCTTGCGCAGCACTTGCTCGCCCAACATGGCGTGGTAGCGGGGGAACAAATCCTTCATCACCCGCGTGAGCACATGCCCGTTGTGTGGCAGCCCGTTGGCGGTGGGCGGCCCCTCGTAGAACACGTACTTCTTTGCCGAGGGCGAGCCGGCTTCCAGGGCCTTGTCGAAAATGCCGCGCGTGCCCCACAAATCGAGGATGTTCTGCTCGTACTTCGGGAAATCGAGCTCGGTGGGAACGGCTTGAAACGGCGGTTTCGTCATAGCGGAATTGGGGGGCCCTATACCATATACAGGGCGTCAGCGAGGCCCGCAGCGGCTCAGCAGCGCAGGATCCCGAGCGCGGCGAGCAGCGGGTCGGGATCGGCCTCCAGCGCGGCGCCAATGACGGCCACGCCAGCAGCCCCCGCGGCGCCGACACAGACGCCCGCGTTGGCAGCG
>Ga0170475_104163158_pt1 | contig 11980 bp, 19 predicted proteins | sample Soicark_Litter_5_FD_111474 | JGI IMG/M metagenome (GOLD analysis project Ga0170475, IMG submission 111474) | Avena fatua rhizosphere microbial communities from Hopland, California, USA. Combined Assembly of 48 SPs | reverse complement strand
TAAAGAGATGGTTTCAGGAATTCTAGGAAAAAAAGTCGCCATGACGCAGATCTTCGATGATAAGGGTGAAGTTCACCCCATCACCGTGCTGCAGGCAGGTCCGTGTGTAATCACGCAGCGTAAGGGCGCAAGCCGCGATGGGTACGACGCGGTGCAGATTGGTCTCGTCGAGTTCGTCAAGGGCAAGCGTGTGACCAAGCCGATGCAAGGACATTTCGGGAAACATAATCTACCGCCGGTAAAGTTCATGAAGGAAGTTGGCGTCACCAGCCCAGCTCAGGCGGGCGAGAATCTGGCGAAAGGTGAGAATCCTGCTGCCGAGACCAATGGGCAAGTGAAAGTCGGTGACAAAGTTCTGGTCGATATCTTTCAGGATCAAAAATTTGTCGACGTGACCGGCACCAGCAAAGGGCGGGGGTTCGCGGGCGTCGTTCGGCGACATCACTTTGGCGGCGGTCCCAAATCGCATGGACACATGTTCCAGGTACAGGGCTCGATCGGCGCATCTTCGTTCCCGTCGCGTACGTTTCCCGGGCAGCGCATGTCTGGACACATGGGAGTGGATCAGTGCACGGTCCGCAACCTACGAATTATCGGCATCGACCTTGAAGACAATCTACTGATGGTCGAGGGCGCAGTACCGGGTCCCAAAGGCGGATACGTAGTGATCAACAAGGCTAAGAAGCCACCCCGCGAGCGTCGTGGATTCGCCGGCGCACAAACGGTCGATCCGTTGAAAGCTGCGAAGAAAGCTGCTGCTGGAAAGGCCAAGAAATAGCCATGGCAAACATTGACGTTCTAGATTTGTTGGGGAAAAAGGTTGGCACCTTTGAGTTGGCCGACGAGGTCTTCGGCACGATTAATGAAGATCTGCTGTGGGAGGCGGTGACGCATTATCGCGCCGCGCAGCGCGCGGGAACTCATGCCACCAAGAACAAGAAGCTGGTTTCTGGCGCAGGCAAGAAGCTGTGGAAGCAGAAAGGCACCGGGCGGGCTCGTGTCGGCTCGATTCGCTCTCCTCTGTGGCGACACGGCGGCACCGTTCACGGCCCACAACCACGCAGCTACGATTTTGCGTTTCCCAAAAAGAAACTGTTTGGTGCGTTGCGTTCGGCTCTGGCCAGCAAGCACTCCGATGGCAAGCTGACTGTGGTCGAGAGTTTGGAAGTACTCTCCGGAAAAAGCAAAGATATGCGTAAGGCCTTGGACACGCTTGGAGCTGAGAAGACGTCCCTCCTGGTCGCAAACCTGAATCCTGAGAACCGTCAGCATAGCCGCAACTTGTTTCTAAGCTCGCGCAACCTGGATGGAGTCGAACTGGTTTCCGGACACGAGGTGCACCCTTATCACCTGCTCCGCTACGACCGCGCGATCTTTTCGCGCCCGGCCATCGAGCAGCTGCAGGAGATGCTCAAGAAAACAGTCTCCAAGCGGCAGAAGGCGGAGGTGGCCTAGATGAAGTCTGCTTACCAGATCATCCGCCGCCCCGTGATCACGGAGAAGGCCGAGCGCGCCAAGGAATTCGATCCTAAGGCGGCGAAGGACAAGACTTCGCGGAAGAAGGAGCCGACCTCCGGTCAACTGGTATTCGAGGTCGCGGCCAAAGCTACCAAGACTGAGATCAAGCAGGCCGTGCAGCACGTCTTCAAAGTCAAAGTTGACACTGTGCGCACCGCAAACGTCGTGGGTAAGGAACGCCGGCGCGGCAAGTTCGCCGGATATCGCCCCGATTGGAAGAAGGCTTACGTTCGCCTGAAAGTGGGCGAGAAGATGCCCGAATACGCGGATAACGCGTAGAAAGAAATTTAGGGATTGAGCGGCTTCTTGATTGCATCATTTAAGTCGCGAAATCACGAGATCACAAATGGTTTAGCTCATGCCGATTAAGACATACAGACCGCTTACTCCGTCATTGCGTTTCAAGACTACGCTGGTTAATGACGAGATTACGACCGACCGTCCGCATAAGGCGCTCACGCAGATTAAGCAGCGCACGGGCGGCCGCCGCAACTCTGGCGATCTCACCAGCTGGCACCGCGGCGGAGGACATAAACGCAAGATTCGCATCATCGATTTCAAGCGCGACAAGTCCGGCATTCCGGCGACCGTGGCTTCCATCGAGTACGATCCGAATCGTTCAGCGCGAATCCCATTACTCGCCTACGCCGATGGAGAGAAGCGCTACATCCTGCAGCCGGTTGGACTGCAGGTAGGGCAGAAGATCGTCAGCGGTCCTGAGGCCGACATCCTGGTGGGCAATGCGCTTCCACTTCGCAATATTCCTGCCGGTACCACCGTCCACAACGTGGAGTTGAAGCCCGGTAAGGGCGCGCAGATGGTGCGCTCCGCTGGAGGCGCGGCGCAGTTGGTTGCGAAGGAAGGCGACTACGCTCTGCTGAAGCTGCCTTCTGGCGAAACACGTAGGGTGCTCGTCAATTGCATGGCCACGATCGGTCAGGTGGGCAACACCGACCATGAAAACGTTGCCATCGGCAAGGCGGGACGCAAACGCTGGATGGGACGTCGTCCGGTGAACCGCGGTGTGGCGATGAATCCGGTCGATCACCCACATGGCGGTGGTGAAGGCAAGACCTCTGGCGGACGGCATCCGGTAACGCCGTGGGGCCAGCCGACTCGCGGATACAAGACGCGCAACAACAAGCGTACTGACAGCTTCATCGTGAATCGGAGAAGCAAGTAGGAATCGCGAACTTAAGAGCTGAGGAATCATGGCGAGAAGCACAAAAAAGGGGCCTTTCATCGACACGCACCTGATGACCAGGATTGAAACGATGAATCGCGCCAATGATAAGAAAGTCGTGCGCACCTGGTCGCGGCGCTCCACCATTCACCCCGAGATGGTGGGACACACCATCGCGGTGCACAACGGGCGCAAGTTTATTCCGGTCTACGTCTCGGAAAATATGGTCGGGCACAAACTCGGAGAATTCAGCCAGACGCGCACTTTTAAGGGGCACTCCGTGAAGGCGGTAACGGAGACTACGGCCAAGCCCGCCCCGGCGCCGCCGGCGAGGTAGCGGAGACAAGTATGAATTTTGCTGAACAGGAATTTCGGGCTGTCGCACGCTTTCAGCGAGTGTCACCGCAAAAAGCGAGATTGGTGCTTGATTTGATCAAAGGGCGCCGGGTAGAAGATGCCGTGAACACGCTGGCATTTACCAAAAAGGGAATCGCTCCGTCTATTGGCAAACTGCTCCGTTCGGCGATCGAGAATGCGAATTACCTTGGCCAGGAGAAAGGGCTCGATGTCGACGTCGATCAGCTTTATGTGAAGCGGGCGATCGCCAATGAAGGTCCCCGTATGAAGCGCATCCGCCCCGCTCCGATGGGCCGGGCGTTCCGCTATCAGCGACGTATGGCGCACATCGAAATTGCGATTGCGGAACGTCTTCGTGCTGGTGCAAATGAAGCTGCCACCGTTGTCAGCGAACAACCGGCTGGCGCCAAGAAGCGCGCAGCACGTCCGGCAGCGAAGAAGAAGACCGCCGCGAAGAAAACGACGGCGAAAGGATAACCATGGGTCAGAAGGTACATCCCTACGGATTTCGGCTTGGCTACACCAAGCCCTGGAAATCACGCTGGTTCGTCGAGCGCGACTACGACAAACTGCTCCTTGAGGACGTGAAGCTCAAGGAGGAACTAAAAGACAAGCTGAAGTCCGCGGGCGTGAGCTCGATTGAAATAGAACGTCCGGGGAACAAGCTGCGCATTATCATCAAGACCGCGCGTCCCGGCATCATCATTGGTCGCAAGGGCGCTGAGATCGACAAACTCAAGGTCGAACTGCAGCAGCGGACCAAGCGCGACGTGTTCGTCGATATTCAGGAAGTTCACAAGCCAGAGCTTGATGCCCAGTTGGTATCGGAATCGATCGCGCTGCAGCTTGAGAAGCGTGTCGGTTTCCGCCGCGCGATGCGGAAGTCAGTCGATTCCGCCCTGCGTTTCGGATGCAAGGGCATTAAGGTTCGCGTTTCGGGCCGGTTGAATGGAAACGAAATCGCGCGTTCCGAGTGGTATCTGCAAGGCCGCCTGCCGCTGCACACCTTGCGCGCCGACATTGAGTACGGCTTCAGCGAAGCCCGCACTACGTATGGCGTGATTGGTGTGAAGACGTGGATCTATAAAGGCGAGATCCTCGCGCAGAAGAAGCGCGAGCCACAGGTTGCGACAGCGTTTTAAAAGTAAGTGGTCAGTTTTCAGTAGTCAGTTTCTCAGTAAGGCTGACTGCAGAGATGTCACTGACTGCTGATTACTGAAGACTGAGAACTGATTTTTATGTTGATGCCGAAGAAAGTTAAGTACCGCAAGCAGCAGCGTGGACGCATGGCCGGAAAAGCCTGGCGCGGCTCCGAGCTCTCTTTCGGTGATTACGGACTAAAGGTACTGGAGTGCGGCCACATCACCGATCGGCAGATCGAAGCCAGTCGGATCGCCATGACGCGATTTGTGAAACGCGGTGGAAAGGTTTGGCTGCGTCTCTTCCCAGACAAGCCGGTTACCAAGAAGCCTGCCGAAACCCGTATGGGTAAAGGCAAAGGGGCACCGGATCACTGGGTCGCGGTGGTGCGTCCGGGCAAGGTCCTGTTCGAGATGGAGGGCGTGAGCCGCACCGACGCGCAGGAAGCCATGCGTCTGGCTTCACACAAGTTGCCGCTTAGGACGAAGTTTGTCGCTCGCGAAGGTCATTGAAAGGAAAGTTTCAGTATTCAGGCGTCAGTTTCCAGTAAGATCCACAAGCTCATTTTGCTGAACACTGACTATTACTGACTGACACTGGTTTTGAAAATGAATATCGAGAAAATTAGAAATCTTGGTCCTGACGAGATGCTGCATCAGCAGCGCGAGGCTGCCGATCAGCTCTTTCGCCTGAAGTTCCAGCTCAAAATGGGGCAGACCACTGGCATAAAGAAAATGCGCGAGCTGCGCAAGGATTTGGCCCGCATCAAGACGATCGCTCGCGAGCGCGAATTGGGCATCACCACCACAGCCGTTGGCAATGCAACCGGTGCCGTAGCTTCCCAGCCGCCTTCAGCATCGTCTTCGACGCCGCCACGGCAAGCGGCTTCGATCGAGACGAGAAAGACTGCGGCCAAAAACAAGAAGTCTTCCCATGCGACAGCCAAGAAGGCGATGGCCAGCAAGCAAGCGTCGGCGGGAAAGAAAAAAGCAGCTACTCCCAAGAAGAAAGCGGCAGCAAAGAAGAGCAAAGCGAAGAAATAGTCTCGCGCTCCCGCGTTGGCTGGATGAGGAGAAGGTTCGTATATGGCAGAGCAGGCAAAGACCGCGCAAGTGCAAAAAACGGATTCGCATCGCAACGAAAAGATCGGGTACGTGACTTCCACCAAGATGGCGAAGACCATCGTGGTCGAGGTGGAGATGCGTAAAGCGCATAGGAAGTACAAGCGGGTTGTCGGAAAGACGAGCAAGTTTTACGCGCATGACGATCAGAACACCGCCCATACCGGCGACGTCGTGCGCATCGTCGAAACTCGCCCGCTCTCGAAATTGAAGCGCTGGCGTTTGGCTGAAGTCATCCAGCGTGCGGCGATTGTCCCTGGGTCGGAGAAAATCGAGCAAGCAAGCTAGTTGTCACTAGTCAGTCGTTCGTTAGAGCAGTTACTGAATAGTAATTAATGAGAACTGACTTGTTACGCCAGTCACTCTGGCAGGAGAAACATTTATGTCAGTCATGATGCGAAGCATGTTAGAAGTCGCCGACAACTCCGGCGCGCGCAAGCTGCAGATGATTCTGCCGCTGGGTGGGTCCAGCGGCCTTCGTGCGGGATTGGGCGACATCATCACTGCCTCCGTGAAGGAAGCTTCTCCTGACGGAACAGCCAAGAAGGGAACCGTCGTCAAAGCAGTGGTGGTGCGGATGCGCAAAGAGTCGCGCCGACGCGATGGCACCTATATCCGTTTCGACCAGAATGCGGCCGTGCTGATCAATGAAACTGGCGAGCCAGTTGGCACGCGCGTGTTCGGACCGGTTGCCCGCGAACTGCGAGAAAAGAAGTTTTTGAAGATTGTTTCACTTGCACCAGAAGTGCTGTAAGAAGTCGTTTCGAGTTTCAGGTTTCGAGTTTCACATTGCTCGAGTCTGGATTCGATCGCGAAGTAATCGGGAGTGATTCAGTTCACTCCTAAACTTGAAACTGAAGACTTGAAACAGGTTTTGACAATGATGCAAAAGACATATGATATCCGCCGCAATGACCAGGTGAAGGTTATTGCTGGACGGGACAAAGGCAAGGAAGGACGCGTGTTGCGCGTATTTCCCGAAAAGGGTCGCGTACTCGTCGAGCACGTGATGATCGCCAAAAAGAACGTTCGCCCTAACCCGCAGAAGAACATCAAGGGCGGCATTGCCGAGCAGGAGAGCCCGATCGCGATCTCAAACGTGAAACTGATTTGCCCAAGTTGTGGACCGGTGCGCATTGGCCACGAGCGGCACGGCGACAAGAACGTGCGTGTGTGCAAAGAATGCAAGACCACGCTGGAGAAGAGCTAGTCATGTCAGCCCGATTGCGCGAGAAGTTTCACAAGGACATCGCTCCAACGCTGCAGAAGGAGCTCGAGTTGAAAAATCCTATGGCCGTTCCACGTCTGCACAAGATCGTTGTGAACATGGGCGTAGGTGAGGCCACGCAGAATGCCAAGGTGCTGGATCCGGCGGTGGCAGAGCTGGGTCAGATCACCGGACAGAAACCGATTGTAACCAAGGCCAAAAAGTCGATAGCCGCGTTTAAGGTGCGCGAAGGACAGGCGATTGGTGCGATGGTCACGCTGCGCGGCGATAGGATGTACGAATTCCTCGACCGATTGATCAATGTTGTACTTCCGCGCGTGCGTGATTTCCGCGGCGTGTCCACGAAGTCATTTGACGGCCGAGGGAATTACACGTTGGGCCTTCGTGATCAATTGATTTTCCCAGAGATCGATTATGCGAAGGTGGATAAGCAAAAAGGCATGAACGTCACGATCGTGACTACGGCGAAGAATGACAACGAAGCTCGCGCGCTACTAAGGAGCTTCGGAATGCCGTTCCGAGCTGCTTAACAAAAGTTTTGAAAAGGAAAAATGGCCAGAACATCACACGTTGCAAAGGCAGCAAAGAAACCGAAGTTCTCCACTCGTCAGCATAACCGCTGCAAGCTGTGTGGGCGTCCGCGCGCGTATCTACGCAAGTTCGGCATCTGCCGCTTGTGCTTTCGCGGATTGGCGCTTCGAGGGGAAGTGCCTGGGGTTTCCAAGTCGTCCTGGTAGTAAGAAGTTTCAGTATTCGGTCGTCGGTTATTGACGACTGACAACTGACGCTCACGGCAGTACGTTTCGGACTGGTTTCCGCCACGGCGGACAAACGCGAAACGATAAGAGGAGATAAGAACAGATGAGTTTGACCGATCCGGTCGCTGATTTATTGACCCGTATCCGCAACGCAATCAACGCGCGCCAGCAGAAGCTGGACGTGCCTGCATCGAAGCTGAAATTGGAAATCGCCCGCATCCTCAAAGAGGAAGGCTATCTCTCCAACTTCAAGGCCACTGAGGAAGGCGGACGCAAGGTTCTCAGGCTTTACATTAAGTACGGCTCGAACAACGATGCCGCCATCAGCAGTGTCGCGCGAGTGTCTCGCCCGGGCTGCCGGGTGTATGTAGGCCACACAGAGATTCCCCGTGTGCTCGGCGGTTTGGGGATCAACATCCTGACCACACCCAAAGGCGTGATGACCGGCCGGCAGGCGCGCAAGAACGGTGTCGGCGGCGAAATATTGTGCGAAGTTTGGTAATCAATGCAGCTTCGTGTATCGGTCTCGGGCATTTCGTGATCGGGTGATTTGAATCGCCAAACTCACGAACCACAAAATTGGATGTCACGGTCGTGGACTTCCGCTAACGCGGAACGACTCACCGAAAGGAAATTATGTCGAGAATTGGAAAGAAGCCAATCGCGGTGCCCGCTGGAGTGAAGGTAAGTATCCAGGGCAATCTCGTTTCGGTACAAGGCCCCAAGGGTAAATTGGATACTCCAGTTCCAGGTGGGATCAAGCTTGAGCAGAAAGATGGACACTTGCTCGCCACACGCGAGAACGATTCGCAATCGGCTGTCCACGGGCTCGCTCGCGCGCTGGTGTTCAACGCAGTCGAAGGCGTAACCAACGGTTGGAAGAAGGAGCTTGAGATCGTAGGTATTGGGTACCGCGTCGAGCTCAAAGGCAAGGGAACTGTGGTTTTCACTTTGGGATTTTCCCATCCGATTGAGTTTCCCCTCCCTAGCGGTATTGAAGTTGCCATCGATCCCAAGCAGACTCGCCTAACTGTGAGTGGAATTGATCGTCAGAAGGTTGGTCAGGTTGCCGCTGATATGCGCTCCCTGCGCCCGCCAGATCCGTACAAGAACAAAGGCGTGCGCTACGTAGGGGAACGGCTCAAGAAGAAGGTCGGAAAGACCGGAGCCAAGTAATTGGCGATTGTGTGATTCGGCATTGAAAACTGCACAATCGCACAATCAGCAAATCAAAAGATTTCATCGCGCCGCAAAGCGTGTGCGAAGGAAGGAACTCAACAGCTCGAAGCTGTTGAAGAAGCAACGATGATTCCTCAGATTTCAAAGGACACAACACGGCAGCGAGTTCACAGCCGCATTCGCAAGAAACTTCAGGGCAGCGAGGAGCGTCCGCGGCTCAACGTTTATCGCTCCCTGAACCATATCTATGCGCAAGTTATTGACGATGAGAAGGGTGTAACTATCGCGGCGGCTTCGACCACAATTGGCAACAAGGAAGTCAAGGGCAAAGGCAACAACAAGAAGACTGGTGGCAACCTGGCTTCAGCCAAGGAAATTGGCAAGCAGATCGCCCAACGCGCCCAGGAAAAGGGTGTGAAGCAGGTTGTCTTCGATCGCGGTGGGTATCTCTACCATGGACGCATCAAGGCCTTGGCCGATGCCGCTCGTGAAGCAGGATTGGAGTTTTAAACAAAATGGCAGCAAGTCTAAAGAAGAGAATCGACGCCGGCCAGTTTCAACTGAAAGATCAGGTCGTCGCCATCAACCGTGTGACCAAGGTCGTTAAGGGCGGCAAGAACTTGTCGTTTGCGGCGCTAGTCGTAGTTGGCGATCCGTCAGCCGGAGTGGTGGGATACGGGTCCGGTAAAGCGAAAGAAGTTCCGCAGGCGATTCGGAAGGGCATCGAATCGGCGAAGAAGAACCTGATTAAGGTCAATCTCACCCAGACCACCGTCCCGCACGTGGTGTTAGGACGGTTCGGTTCCGGACACGTTCTGCTGAAGCCCGCTCCAGAAGGTACGGGCGTCATTGCCGGGGGTGCAGTGCGAGCGGTAATGACTTCGGTCGGAGTGCTCAATGTGCTTACGAAGTCCTTGGGAACTGCCAATCCCCACAACGTGATCAAGGCGACGTTCGACGCACTGGGCAAGCTGCGCGATCGCGCCGAAGTGGCTGCGCTTCGCGGGAAGACCGCGCAGGAGATCTAAGCCATGGCCGAGAAGAAGACCAGCATTCAGAAATCCGGCGCCAAAGGAACCCTCCGTATTCGTTGGGTGCGTTCGTACATCTCTGCGCCCGTGAAGCACAAGAAGATCGTGAAAGGTTTGGGTTTCACTCGCCTGAATCAGGTGCTCGAGCGCGAAGACACGCCATCCATTCGCGGCATGGTGAAGAAGATCCCGCACCTACTTGAGTTTGTGCAATAAATGGCATGGCATTGGCTAGTGCTCGCGGCTAACTGACCGAAATGTCACGGTTATCTGAGCCCGACGCTGCTACTCGAAGCTCTGAAGAAGTACCACTGAGTCTGTTAGGAAACGGAAATGAATCTTTCAAATTTGCGCGCCCCTAAAAAGGCGAATTCGAATAAGAAGCGTGTCGGACGCGGTATGGGTTCAGGTATGGGCAAGACCTCGACCCGCGGACACAAAGGACAGCGCTCCCGATCGGGATCGCGCATGATGCGCGGTTTTGAAGGCGGACAGATGCCGCTCCACCGCCGTTTGCCCAAGCGTGGTTTTACGAACATTTTCAGGACCGAGTACACCATCCTGAACATCGACCGCATTGCCGAACTCGGCGCTGCTCACGTTACCCTGGAAACGCTCGTCAAGGCAGGTCTGGCGAAAAATGGCGACTTGGTGAAGGTGCTCGGGGATGGGGAGTTAAAGAAAAAGGTCAACGTGCAAGCCCACAAGTTCTCCAAGTCTGCTCAGGAAAAGATCACCAAGGCTGGTGGCAAGGCAGAGGTCATCGGCGCAGCTTAAGGATGTTGGTTCACCATGTTTGAGAAGTTAGCGAACATCTTCCGAGTTCCCGATCTTCGGACGCGTGTGTTGTTTACCTTGGCGATGCTAGCCGTATATCGCCTCGGCGGCCACATTCCGACGCCAGGCATCAATGCCGACTTGCTGGAACAGTTCTTCAACCAGCAGCGGGGCAGCGTGCTTGGTTTCGTCGATCTTTTCAGCGGCGGCAACCTTCGACGTCTGACCATATTCGCCCTGGGCATCATGCCCTACATCACGGCGTCGATCATTCTGCAGTTGTTGACAGTCGTCTATGAGCCATTGGCTAAGCTTCAGAAAGAAGGCGAGCTCGGACGCAAGAAGATTACGCAGTGGACGCGTTATCTCACGGTTGTTCTCGGAGCCCTACAGTCGTTTGGAATCGCTCTGACCCTGCAGAAGAGCTCCAATGGGGTCCAGTTCGTCACGAATCCCGGAATGGGTTTCATCCTCATGACGGTGCTCACGCTCACCGCCGGCACTGCCTTCATCATGTGGCTCGGCGAACAGATCACCGAGCGCGGCATCGGCAACGGCATGTCGCTGCTGATCTTCGCCGGCATTGTGGTGGGATTGCCGCGTGGTGTTCAAGACCTAGTCGAAAAAGTTCAGACCCTCGCCTGGGGAGCTTTTACCGTTCCGGCGATGGCACTGCTGATTGTCGTGATGATCGTGGTGGTGGCGTTCATCGTGTTCGTTGAACGAAGCGAGCGGCGCATTCCAGTTCAATATGCCAAGCGCATCGTCGGGCGCAAGATGATGGGCGGGCAGAGCACCTACATGCCTTTCCGTGTGAATGCCGGAGGCGTGATGCCGGTCATCTTCGCCGCTTCCATCCTCAGCGCTCCGCTGTTCCTTGGCAACTACTTCAAGAATGTGCGGGGCATCGGCTGGATTTTCGATGCGTTGCGCGGCGGCGAGCCGTTGTACGAATTGCTTTACATCATCGGCATCATTTTCTTTGCATATTTCTACGTCTCCATCATCTTTGATCCAGCCCGCGTGGCGGATGATATGCGCCGGTACGGCGGATTTATTCCCGGCATTCGGCCCGGAAAGCGCACGCAGGAGTATGTGAATGACATCCTTACGAGGCTCACGCTGGTGGGCGGGATTTACTTGTGCATCGTCTCCATCATCCCGCAATGGATGATTAGCGGGATTCACCTGAACCACCTGCCTGGATTCTTGGGCAACTTCTTTGAACGTTTCCCCGCCTGGTTCACCAACGGCTTGGGCGTGAACTTCTACTTCGGGGGAACTTCCTTGCTGATTGTGGTCGGCGTGGCTATGGATACCGTGAACCAAGTTGAGGCGCAGCTGGTAATGCGTCATTACGAGGGCTTTACGCCCCGTAGCGGAAGAATTCGCGGGCGCAGATGGTAGGAAGAAGCTACCAGTCCAACTTTCCGGCCGAGCGGCTGGAAGCTGCGTACTGGTTTCTGAATAGCTTTATCGGTTATAATTAGAGATTGCAACGGCTCCTCCGGACGTCGTACTTGTCCCGCCCGCGGCAGCAACGTTCATCTCATGTTTAGAGGTTCCGATGCCGTTCTCCGAGGATGAAACGAGCCTATGCGGAATTCTGTTTGGTGTGAGAGCGTGGCCTGATGGCGATCATGTGCAAGTCGCCGGCTGAGATCGAAAAGATGCGTCGCAGCGGGCGC
>Ga0170475_131088266_pt1 | contig 11982 bp, 1 predicted proteins | sample Soicark_Litter_5_FD_111474 | JGI IMG/M metagenome (GOLD analysis project Ga0170475, IMG submission 111474) | Avena fatua rhizosphere microbial communities from Hopland, California, USA. Combined Assembly of 48 SPs | reverse complement strand
CTCATCCCGCACAACCTGTGTCGCCTCACGGCGTTTCTTACAACGCTGGGTTATCTGGCGATTAATCCCGGCCTCCACGCACAGAATACTGTGTTCACGTATCAGGGGCGGATAACGGCGGGTGGAACCAATTTCAACGGCAATGGCCTGTTTAAGTTCGCGCTGGTAACGAGCACGAATTTTAGTCACCAGGCGACCGCCACCGCTAACCCACCCAGTGGTGGGTTTATCACGATCATCAATGTCGTTTCTGGCGGCAATGGGTACGTGAGCGCGCCAGCCGTTAGTGTATTTGGAGGCGGAGGGTCCGGCGTCGTTGCCCACGCGAACATTAGTGGCGGCGTAGTCACCAGTATTGTAGTGGATAACCCGGGCTCCGGCTACAGCTCCACTCCGGCGGTGGTCGTGGCGGCGCCTCCGCCAAACATCAGCTATACCACTTATTGGAGTAATGATGGAACGAGCAGTGGCGGCAGTGAACCTGCGGCTGCGGTGAGTGTGCCGGTGAGTGGGGGCATTTTTACGGTGCGGATTGGCGATACTTCGCTGCCAAATATGGCGGCCGTGAGTTCTGCCCTTTTTGCGCAACCAAACTTGCAGCTACGGATCTGGTTTAATGATGGAATTCATGGGAGCACCGTGCTCGACCCAGCACAGAACCTGACGCCGTCACCGTATGCAATCCAGGCGGCGAATGCTACGAGTGCGAGTGTGGCGGCGACGGCGACCTCGGTGCCGGCGGCGAACATTACGGGCACAATATCGTCGAGCCAATTACCAGTTTCCACCGTAACGAACAATGCTTCCGGCGTGAGTCTCACAGGAACGTTTGCAGGAAACGGAGGATCGCTGAGTAATATTAGCGCGAACACCATGGTGCTGACTGGAACCAACGTTTCGATCACAGGGTGGGGAAATCGGACTTACGGCGCTCTCGATATTCCAGCGGGGCTGGATGACGCCATTAGCGTTTCCCCTGGCGCTACTCACAGCCTTGCTCTGCGCGCCAATGGAACTGTCGTGGCATGGGGAAGGGGCACAATTAACAGCCCAAGCAATGGGATTGATTTCGGGCAGTCGATGGTTCCGCCCGGGCTGAGTAACGTGACGCGGATCGCGGCCGGTTATCTCCATTCTCTGGCGTTGCGCGGCAATGGCACGGTGGTGGCCTGGGGCGCGGGGACTACGAACGCAGGTGGCTCCGGTGTTGAGCAGGGCCAGTGCATCGTGCCTGGTGGTTTGAGCAACGTTGCTGTTATCTCCGCCGGGTTGGCGCACAACCTTGTATTGCTTTCCAATAGAACTGTTGTCGCCTGGGGAGCCGGCACGAATTATGACACTAACTACCCAATCGCCGCAGGGCAATCGATAGTCCCGGCCGGGCTAAGCAATGTGCTGGCAGTTTCCGCAGGCGGGATCCACAGCCTGGCTCTCCGCTCAAACGGAACGGTGGTCGCGTGGGGTGGCGGCACGAATACGAATACGATCCCGGGCAATGGAGCCAACTATAGCCAGGCACTTGTGCCTGCGGGTCTGAGCAACGTGGTTGCCATCGCGGCCGGTTATCTCCACAGCCTGGCGTTACGTGCGGATGGAACGGTGGTCGCATGGGGAGCAGGGACCACAAATGATAGCGCTAATGACTTTGCCCAGGCAGGCCAGGCAATCGTGCCCGCCGGCCTGAGTAACGTCGTGGCCATTTCTGCGGGACTTTATCACAGCGTGGCCCTTAAAGCTGATGGCACGGTCGTCGCGTGGGGGGACCATACGTACAGCCAGGCGGACGTTCCGCCCGGGCTGGATAATGTTTCTCTCCTCGGCCCCAGCACGGTCGCTTATCATACGCTTGTGTTGCGGCGCCGCTCGACTGCGCCCGTGGCATGGCTGGATTCTGATAACACATTCAACGGCAATATTCAGGTGAACGGCAATGTGCGCGTCTCGGGTGAGCTGACGGCGAGCAATGGTTTTCGCCTGAATGATCTCAACATGTGGCTGCGCACGGGGCAGGATCAAAAGAATGGTTTGGGCTGGTTCGGGAGCAATAAAACATTCGAGAGTGTGAGCACGCCGCTGGACGGGCCGGTGCTGTTCGGAAATGCCGCGGGCGCGCTGGGGACAACGTCAAACGGCAATCATGTGGCGCTGTTCTGGGATAATCAGCATGTTGGGATCGGCACGGCATTCCCGAACGCGAAATTGTCGCTCGGCAACGATTACGGAAACAGCAAGCTGCTGCTGTATGATGGAGGGCCATCGAGTGGCGTAGGGTTGGGAGCAACCTCCACACAAATGCGGTTGCACACGCCTGGATTCAATTTGCTTGAAACATTCTCTTTTCTAAACGGCCCAAGCGGCACGGAGGTGTTTGCACTCAACGGTTTCGGCGAGGGCACCTTTAAAGGGAGCCTGAGAGTGAACGGAACGCTCTATGTGCCGGCGAGCCAGGAAAACCTGCGCATGGTGCGGGGTGTGGTAAATGCGGCGGGAACGATCCTGCAAGGGTCAGGGTTCACGGTCACAAAGGGTCCGCTAGGCTTCTTTACCTTGAACTTTTCGCCTGGGTTTGCCGACACGCCCGCCGTGACGGTGAGCCCACAATCCGGAATCGGCCGAATCGCAACCTGCACGTCCGTGAGTGCGACCTCTGCCGGGATTTGGACCAGAGATCAGGCGGCGAACGCGACGGACAACCAATTTAATTTTATCGCTGTCGGTCCAAGGTAAATGCCCAAGTAAAGGCGGCGACTGCAGAGGGTTTCCACGTCCGCGATAAGGAGGAACCGTTCATGCGGAGGTGCGTGTTTTATCCGCGTCGCAGTAACGAACGCTAGACGGCGCAAGGAACGGTTTGACCAGGGTGCATACACACACTGCCCCGACCGACGCAAAACCGGGGGGCGGGACGCCCCCCTCTACGGCGGGCGAGACGCCCACCGCCACGCCGGGGCAGTGTGTGGATACGTCCGTTTGACCGCGCAGCATTGCATTCTGGTTGCCGCGGTCCTCCGCGTGTCCTACGCTTGCCCTAACGACCACTCTACAATTAGATGAAAAGCTGCATTCGTTCTCTATTCACACCATCTCAGAATGCCAGACTGTTGCGCTGCTATTATTATGCAGCATTGTCAGCGGTTTGCAGCGTGCTGTTCGCCCCGAGCATTGTGCAGGCTCAAACCTGGAATCTGGCGGCGGGTGGTTCGTGGAACACGGCCGGTAATTGGAGCCCGGCGTCGATTCCGAATGGAGTGGGCGCTAGTGTCACTTGCAATAGCGCAGCGAGCGGGTCGAATATTGCTCAAACCGGCAATAGCGCCCTCACGCTGGATGGGTCCAAAACCGTCGGGGCAATTACTTTCAACAACGACAGCGGCAGCACGTTCACTTACGCTATCAACACGGGCACCGGTGGTCCGCTCATTTTCGATGCCGCGGGCGCCGGCCCCGCTTCGATCACTGTGAACAGCACCAGCGGTTCCACGGGTAACGACACGATTTCCGTGGCGACGACGCTCAACGATGATGTAATCGTTACCGTCAACAACATTACGGCCACTTCAGCCAACGGCGCGCTGAACCTTTCGACTACCATGTCCGGGGCGGGGGGCCTCACAAAAAACGGTGATGGGCTGATCACGCTCGGTTCCAATGCCAAAAATTATACGGGCGCGACGGTCCTGAATGCAGGGCGGACGCGGATCACCCAGGTGGGGCAACCGGCGAAGACGTCCAGCGTCACGATCAACGCTGGCGCGCAGATGACGTTGAACACGGGCGGTAACTACGCAATGGGCAGCGGCCCCATTTATATGAATGGCACCGGCGCGAGTAACCCGCCATTCTCCCAGTTTCTTGGCGCCATGCGTAACGATCGCAACACCGCCCCCATCACAATCAGCAACAGTATCGTGTTTCAATCGGACGTCATTATTCACGTCCAGGCGAACAATGGCACCGGCGGAAGCGCCACGCCCGGCGCGACCAACATCCTTGCGGGGAACATCAGCGGTCCCGGCCATCTTACGTTCACCGCTCCGACCAGTGATGTTGACCAGGGATTCCTTGTGTTCTACGGGGCCAATAGTTACAGCGGTGGCACGCTCGTCAATGGCGGCATCCTGGTGGCGGAAGGTGCCAGTGCGACTTTTGGGGCTGGGGATGTCACAATCGATCACGCTGCCTCGCCAAGCTCCATTGCGCGGGGGATCATTCGTTCCGGTGTGGTCAACGCGATTGCCGATACGGCGACGCTTTCGCTGTCTGGCGGCGGCAGTCCAGGTGTGGCGGACCAGGGATGGATCATCCTGGAGAGTGGCGTGAATGAAACCGTTGGCGATTTGTAACTTGCCGGGGTTCTGCAACCGGCGGGCACCTACGGCAGTTCGCTCAGTTCGGCCATCCACACCAATGACGAATTCTTTGCCGGACCTGGCATCCTCACGGTCCTTGCCCGGAGCCTGCCTCGGCTGGACATCGCGGTTGCTGCTCCGAGCGTAACCCTTTCGTGGCCGACTAATGCGGCTGGTTTCACGCTCCAACAGGTTGACTCTTTGCTCGGTTCCTGGGCGGATGATACGAATACAGTCACACCTTCCGGGACAAATTATCTGGTCACGGAAACGGTGACGGGCACGAATAAGTTTTTCCGGTTGAGACGCTGAGTTGACCGACGATGAGCAAAGCAGAAGAGAAAGCGGCATCCCGATTCATCGGGACCGCACTCCAAAACCTGGCGGAAGTTCGCCACGCCTTTACCAACGCTTAGAAACGGCGCGCGCGATAGAACTTGTTGGTGGGGCCGGAAGGATCGGTGAAGTTGATGAAGCCGAAGGCGTCGCTGCTGGTTTTCACGGGCACCCACGTTTGCAGGTCGGGGGAGGATTCGATGACGTAGTTGGTGCGGGCCAGGCCAGCGAGTTGGGCTTTGAACACACCGTTGCTCAGTGAGGAGCTGATGAACTGCGCCGGGTTGCCAAAGTAGACCATGGCCGGAGAACTGACGTTGGTGCTGAAGCTATTGGCAATGACGAGCGTGTATTGGCCTTGCAACGCGGCGGTGAGGCTTGAAATAACCAGGGTATTGGTGCGCGTGCCCGACATGCTCGAACTATCCCGCAGGTCCTGGCCGTTGAGTTGCCACTGGTACGAAACGGGTGGAGTGCCAACCGCGACGGCGGACAAGCTGAGCCGCGCGCCGTTGGTGGTGGTCTGGCTTACGGGAGCGGTGGCGAGGCCGGCATTGGCGACGAGTGCGTAGTTCAGCACCACTGTGCCGGAATCGTTGGTGTTCACCGGTTGGACGACGATGCGGTAATTGACACCAGCCGTGTAATCAACGGTCGCGCTCTCGCCGTTCAGTACCCCGTGATTAACGCTGCAACCGCCGGCAACCTGCGTCACATGCGCGATATCCGGCCCGGTGTAGATCGAAAGGACGCTGTTGAACGTTGTTCCCTTGGTGGTGATGGTGAGTCGGCCGCTGACGTTGTTAGAATAATTTCCCCACACTGATTTGTGGGGTGCATAACCGCAATGCGCGGTTTCGCCAGGATCGACGGTGTAGCTGCCGCTGCCGCCCGCAGTGATCGTGCCACCGTAGCCGCTCAGCACCGCGTCATCGACGGGGTTGCGCGGGAAGTTTGGATCGGGGACGGTTAAATCATTTGCTGCGGGGAATTTATCCTGGAGCGCAACATTTGCAGGATTGCCTGCCTGGCCGATGCCCGGGTCAAAGATCTGGATATTTGCCGCCATACTGATCACTCCAAGATTGTTTTGGGTGTTCGTGACGCCCACGCGATAGAGCCCGGCGTCAGCAACTCCAACGTTTGAAAGGGACAGTGTTGAGTCGGAAGCCAGGGGTATGGCCACGCCGTCGTGCGACCATTGGTAAGAGACAGCCGGGCCACCATTTGTAACCGTAACGGAAAGGAAAATGTTGGTGCCGGAGGGAACGGTTTGGCTTTGTGGTTGAAAGACGATCTCGGGCGAGACCTGCGCGGAAGGCTCATTAGTCCACGAGAGCACTACGTGCCCGGATGCCCCATAGAAGCCATCGACCTGGATGTAGTAGGTGGTGCCAGCAGTGGCATTGAACGCAAGCAAACTGCAGATGGACAGCGTGCGGCCGTTGGGTGCCACGATGTCGTCGTTGGCCGCAACCGAGTGCAGGGAGGGAAGAGCAGAGCCGGTATAGACAGCCAGGAGTGTGTCAAAATCGCTCCCGGCGGTGGTGAACCGCGCCTGCCCGGTTACGAGCGGTTGCCACCGGAACCAGATCGAAGCGCCGCCGGTAATGTGTGCCGGTGGCGCTTCATTCGGCTGTATCGTAGCGCCCAACGAGGTGCCCAGGAAGTCACCGGTATTCGCGGAGCCAAGGTCCGCGGCATCGGCGAAATTGTCCGATGGCGCCAGCACCTGCAGGTTGCTCACGCTTAAACTCACATTCGTGCTGATGGCGACGCCAATCAGGTTGAACACCACCACACTGTAATTGCCCGCGTTGGCAGGTTGGACGTTTGAAATGGTGAGCGAGCTTTCCTGCGCTCCGGGAATGTTGTTTTCGTTGAGCCGCCACTGGTACTGAAGGTCCGAACCCACAGCGGACACACTGAATGTGGCGGTGCCACCTTGCGCTACCGATGCCGCGAGCGGTTGCTGGGTGATGACCGGTGAGTCCGGTAATGGGACCGGAGCGCCGCCAGCCGGGGCGAGCCACAAAGATTCACCCACAGCCGCCTGAGGAGTGGCGGGCGACCAACCAGCGAGCGTGTAAGTGTTCGTGATGTAAACATCATTGGTGGGGTCCCATTGGTAAACCACCGCGCCAAGGGACGGGCTGAACCCAGAGATGTTTTCGAAGGTGCCGACGTCGTTTGTTTGCCGGCTCACCAGCGAGGCCACGCCGTTTTGCAAAGCGAGTGGAAGGACAGGCACGTGTGGGTTGCCACTGAACACCAAAGTAAAGGCCGACGGACTCAGGAGAAACGCGCCTTCACCTGGATTGAGTACGACCACGCCGGGATGCCAGGAGGCGGAAACGCTGCTATAGGTGTCCTGAATCCAATTGCCACTGGCATTGTCGTACTTGGAAACCACGGTGCCATGGGGGACGACCGGCATGAGGTCGTGCAAGGTATTAAGCCCATGATCCAGTTGGTTGGCGATCAAATTGAGGCCGGTATGAATCTGGTTTGTGTACGACAATAGAACTGGAGTCGGAGGCGGGGGAGGGGGTTCGACCACGAGCAACGCTGCGTCGACATTGGTGAAAAGGGCGGCGTTAGCGCATCGAACGGTATAGTCGCCCGAATCGCCGAGCTGAACATTGTTGATAGTAAATGCGCTGGCGGTGGCCGAGGCGATGTTGCTGCCGTTAAAAGACCATTGGTAACTCATGGGGCCGGAGCTGGACGCAAAAACGCGGAACGTTGCGGAGCCGCCAGCAGTTACCTGCACATCTGCCGGAGGTTGCAGGACGTTGATCGGAGTAAGAATTGTCAGCGTTGCGACTGAACTGGTGATCGCGCCAAAGGGAGAGTTGATGATGACTCGATATGCACCGGCGTCGGCAAGGAAAACGTTGGGGATCAGCAACGTGTCAGGGCCACCGCTGCGATTGACGCCGTTCTGTTGCCATTGGTAAGCGAATGGCCCGGTGCCCGAAGCCAACACTGTGAAGGCAGCACTGCCGCCGACGGCGGCAAACTGGTTTTGCGGCTGGGCAGCGATACCGGGCGGCAAGCCGACCGAAACTGTGGCGATGGCGCTGGAGATCGAACCTAAGGCGTTCGAGACGACAACCTGATACGTGCCAGCGTCCGCGGCCTGCGCATTTGTGAATGTCAGAAGGGCTGAGTTGGCGCCAGAAATATTCGTACCTTGCCGCGTCCATTGGTAACTGAGGGGAGCGGTTCCGGAAGCAGCGACAGACAAAAAGGTGTTGCCGCCAAAAACGACCGCGACGTTACTCGGTTGGGTAATGATTTGCGGTGGCGCCTGCAAGTTGAGTTGTGCGACGGTGCTGGTCGTGCTGCCGAACGGGTTGGAGACGACGACCTGATAGTTTCCCGCATCGATGAATTGTGCGCTTGAGATGATCAAGTTGGTCCCCTGGGCGCCAGCGATATGGGAGCTGTTAGTCAGGCTGGTTTGGCTAAAATACCATTGATAACTGAGCGGTGCGGTGCCAAAGGCACTGACTGTGAAGGTCGTATTTGAGCCTGCCGATAGCACGGCGTCTTGCGGCGGGACGCTGATGACTGGCTGGCCTGTATACGTAACTCCTTTTCGGACTGTTTTGCTAGCGGAAGCGCCGCCCACATAGACATTGCCAGCCGTATCAAGGCCGATCCCCTGCATATTGTTGAATCGGACTGCGCTCCCGATCCCGTCGGCACTGCCAGTACTACCGCTCAACCCCGCTACCGTGATAACAAAGGTATCTGGACCGATCTGAACAATCTCACGAACGGATGAATTCGAACTGTCCGTCACGAATATATTCCCCGCCGCATCTACTGCGACGCCTTCGGGGTTGCCCAGGCGCGCCACGCTGACCAGACCATCAGTTGTGCCGAATAAACCGGCGGCGCCAGCGATCGTAGTGACTACCCAGTTGCTTCCAACAGGCGCTACCTTGCGAATGGTGCCGTTGCCATAATCGGCTACGAAAACGTTCCCAAGGCGATCGACAGCAACACGATCCGGCTGATTAAATAGAGCGAGATCGCCGGGGCCATCGGCGGCACCTGCTATGCCCGGCTGTCCGGCGATAGTTGTCACCACCCAGTTGGAGCCGACCGGAGCTACGCGTCGGATCGTGTTATTGAACGCATCGGCAACATAGATGATTCCATTTGTGTCAACTGCGACGCCACCCGGTCTATTGAATTGTGCTGAGCCGCCGATGCCGTCGTTCGTTCCGAAAACACCCGGCTGACCAGCTAAGGTACTGACAACCCCGGCGGGAGTGATTTTCCTGATGGTAGCGCTGGTGCGGTCCGGTATGTAGATGTTGCCGTTGGCATCGGCGCCGGGTGAGTTGGGGTTATTAAATCCGGCAGCACTGCCGGCGCCGTCGTTGGTGCCGGGAATGCCCGGTGTGCCGGCAAAAGTTGTTACCACCCCGGCAGGTGTAATCTTTCGTATCGTGTGACTGGGGAAGTCAGAGACATAAATGTTACCCGCAGGATCCACTGCCGCGCCAACCGGGGTGGCAAACCGCGCTGCCGAGCCGGTTCCGTCATTCGTGCCCGTTACCTGATATGCGCCCGCTAGCGTGCTAAAGGCAAACGCGGGTATGACAGTCAAAGCGACCGGGGAAGTCGTGATTGAGCCAGCCGAGTTGCTGACGACGACCGTGTAATTGCCAGCGTTGCTTGCCTGAACGCTGCTGAACGTGAGCGCGCTCGCGCTTGCGTTTGCGAGATTGGTTCCGTCCTTGCGCCATTGGTAGGAAAGCGGTGCCTGGCCGAGAGCGGTGACACGCAAGGTGGCGGCATACGTCGCAGCCACAGCGGTTGGTTGCGGCGGGACGGTAACTAGCGGCGAGACGATAACCGTGAGCGACGCCACAGAGCTCGTCGCCGCACCGTATTGGTTCGTAACAACTAGGCGGTAGTTGGCCGCGTCGTTGGTGGCGAGGCTGGTTATGGCGAGACTCGCGGTGTGCGCGCCGGTGATTCGACCGCCGTCCGCGAGATCCACACCGTTTAACTGCCATTGAAAAGTGAGTGGCGTCGTTCCTGCCACGCTGGCTGAAAATGCCGCACTGCCTCCGGCGGAAGCCACAACGTTCTGCGGCGGACTGAGAATCTGCGGAGCGGTAGCCACGCCGGCGCCGCTCACCGCCAGGATGGCAGTATGCGCACTGGCCGGGCCCGCAAGCCACTTCATCGTGATGCTGGTAAGCGGGCTGTTGGTATTCGCCAGGTAAAACTCCGATGAATACAACCTCGGGTTGCTCGTGTTGAGATTGTTTATAACGCGAGTGGTGAGATTGACCCGGCCGTTCCCGAGGAGCGCAAAAGGCGTGTTGTTGAACCAATCCAGCGAGGTGAAATTGTTCGTCTCGGACGTGCCGTCCAGGTAGCGGGTGACGCACTGGAGCAAATTGCCCGTAGTGCCGCCGGAAGCCGTGCTGTGCAAAAAGGAAAGTGCTGAATACTTTGCGGGGATTGAAGGAGCGATTGCCGCCGTGAGGGTGTTGGAATCCACGAGAACGGCGTTCCTGGTCGTATAACTTGGAGCGAAGCCATAGATGCGGTCTGGCGCTGAGGCGTTTGTCAGGGTCGAGCCTGGCGCTGGCAAACCAGTGCCGACTGCTGAAGCTACATACGTTCGTTCGTACCAGGTATTTCCGGTGTTTGCGGTTCCCGTGTCCATTGAGGCGGTGGTGACATTGGTCAGGACAGCCTGGGCGGCGGAGGCTTCCATTACCACGTCCTGATTGAAACCGGTAACGGGGATGGGAGTGAATGGAGCGGCTCCAGAGGGAGCACCGCTGAGGCCAAAAATCGCGGCGTGAGCGCCCCCGGAGCTATACGCAAATGAGATGTTAGTCACAGCGCTCACCGTATTCGTCAACGGGACATCCACGGAGTAAAGGACTGGGTTGCTGCTATTCACGGAGTTGAAAGTAAACGCCTGGGCATCTCCGCGGCCGTTGCCGATAAACGCGACGGCTACATTGCTGCCTAACGGTCCGGCGTTCGTCGTGAAATAGTCGTAGCTCTGGAAGTTGCCTGATTCCAGCGAGCCATCTACGTGCCGAACGGAATAGGCTAGTGCGAGGGGTGCGCCGATGGCATTGCCGGCGCTGGTCAGGAACGACAACGCGGTGAATGCCGCAGGCGTCGTCAGCTTAACGGCGCCGGTGGGGTGCGAGGAATCGATCAAGACCGCGTTATTGGCACTCCAGGAACCAGGCATCACATATTGGTGATTCGTGAGCGTTGAATTGGTGATAGTGGAGCCAGCAGCTGGCAGACCGGTGAGCGACGCAGCCGTGTTGAAACCCCGTTCATACCACGTGGTGCCCGTATTGGCGGTGCCATTATCCATGGTGGCGGTCGTGAGCCCGCCGGCAACCAAAGGCGCGCGGGCGGTCTTCTCCACGATCATATCCTGGTTATAACTTGCGCTGGTCAGGGCTATGGGTAGAAACGCAGCGCCGGCAGAAAGGACAACGAGTGAAGCGTTCGCGGTCGTGACAGAGCCATATGCATTCGTCGCGATCAATCGATACAAGCCCTGGTCGGCATATCCCGCTCCGGAAATATTGAGGGTGGCGTTTTGTGCCCCGGTGATGTGACCGTTGTCGGCAAGGTTCACACCATTCCGTTGCCATTGGTATGCCAAGGGGAGAGTGCCTGTGATCGACGCGGCAAAAAGGGCGGTGGTGCCTTCGGGCACAGTGAGGCTCAATGGTTGAGAAACCAGCGCGGGTGCCGAAACCGTCACCAGGGCAGAAACCTCTGGCGCACTGAGGGCGCGAGCGTAAATCCGGAAATCGTCGACCGCGCCGTTGAGGAATGGATCGACAGCGTATTGCGAACGGCCGAGCCAGTTTTGAGTAGTGTTTCCGAGGGCTGACGGGTTGAGCGTCATGGAAGTATTTGCGCCGACCGCAATTCCGTCCACATACAGGGTGCCGATTGTGCCATCGAGCGTCACAGCGACATGATGCCATCCGCCGATTGGCAGGGGAGCCGCGCCGTTGATTTGCTGCTCAGCCCCGTTGCCGGCGACTGTGATGGCGTAACGAACCGTGCCCTGCGCAGATTGCGGCGTTAGAAACATATTCACGTTAGTCCCGCTGCCGAAATCGAAAATGCGCGTCCAGTTGCTGATGGAATTCTGTTTTACCCACGTAGCGATCGTAAAATTAGTGAGGCCGCCGACCACTCCCTGCGGCAAGCTGACATAGCCCGAAGTGCCATTGAGGCTTACGGCCGCGCTGCTCACGCCGGTGGCCCAGGT
>Ga0170475_111587566_pt1 | contig 11984 bp, 6 predicted proteins | sample Soicark_Litter_5_FD_111474 | JGI IMG/M metagenome (GOLD analysis project Ga0170475, IMG submission 111474) | Avena fatua rhizosphere microbial communities from Hopland, California, USA. Combined Assembly of 48 SPs | reverse complement strand
GTCGAGGCGGTCGCCGGTGCCGACCAGCACGGCGCGTTCGACCGCCTGCCGTAACTGCCGGACGTTGCCCGGCCACGGCTGCGATCGCAGCCAGCGCAGGGCCGCGGCGGTCAAGGTCAGCGGATCGCGGCGGTAGACTTGCGCCGCGGTGTGCAGGAAGCGCGAGGCGAGAATCGGAATGTCCTCCGGCCGCTCGCGAATGGGCGGCAGGTGAATGGCGATCAGATTGATGCGGTATAACAAATCTTCCCGGAATTCGCCGCGCGCCACGAGATCCGGCAGCGGCCGATTAGTCGCCGAAATCACCCGAACGTCGGCCTCGCGCCGCTGGCTCGAGCCCAGGACTTCGAAGGTACGATCCTGGAGCACGCGCAGCATCTTCACCTGCGACGGCGCATCCAGATCGCCAATCTCGTCGAGAAAGATGGTGCCGCCATGAGCCAGTTCGAAGCGTCCCTTGCGGTCGGCACGTGCATCGGTGAACGCGCCGCGCACGTGCCCGAACATCTCGCTGTCAAACAGCGTCGACGAAATGCCGCCGAGATTGACCTTCACGAACGCGCGGGCCGCGCGCGGGCTGTTGCGGTGGATCGCCTCCGCGACCAGTTCCTTTCCCGTGCCGCTCTCCCCGGTGATCAGTACTGAGGCGTCGGTGCTGGCGACACGCCCGACGATTTGCAGAATCCTGAGCATCCGCGAGTCGCGGCCGACGAGATTGCCGAAATCGTAGCGGGCGTCGAGGTCCTCCCGGCTCGGCACGCCTTCGTCCGCGGTCGGACGGACGGCCGCGACGCCGAGCGCCGTCTGAACCGTTTGCAGCATGTGCTGGTTGGTCCAGGGCTTGGTCACGAAGTCGGCGGCGCCAGCCTTCATCCCTTCGACCGCGAGCGGAATCGATCCCCAGGCGGTGATCAGGATCACCGGAATCGACGGCGTGGCCGCTTTGATGTCGCGCAAGAGCGCCAGGCCCTCCTCACCGGATGTACGGCGCGAGAAGTTCATGTCCTGGATGATCAGGTGACAGGGCTGCCGTCGCAAGGTATCGAGCGCTTCCTCCGGCGTAGCGGCCGAAGTCGCCGGCAGCCCCGCTTGCTTCAACAGCAGCTCGAGCGAGGCGGTGACGGATCGGTCGTCGTCAACGATGAGGATCATGATCGGCGTCGCCCGGCGCGTCGCTCATTCGTAGTGTAGCGCCTCGGCAGGCTGCACGCGGGTCGCCAGACGACTGGGATACCAGCCGCACAGCAGCGTCAACAGATACACGGCCGCCGCCGAGATCGCGAGACTGGTCACGAACACCGACCCCGAGATGATGTCGGCATCGTGCGGTAGCGGCAGCAGCGGCAGTTGCGCGATCAGTACAACCGCGACGAGCACGGCCAGCGACGTCATGATCACCATCTCCACGAGGACCTGCCGCCGGATGTGCGCGATCGTCGCCCCCTTGGCCCGTCGCAAGCCGAACTCGCGGACGCGGTGCGTGACGCTCTGCCACACGACGCCGGTCAGCCCGAGCGCCACCATCAGCAGCAGAAAGCCGGCAACGGTTCCGACCGCCGCCAGCGGCATCGTGTACTGACGCAGCTTGCTCTCCCGCATGACGTCTTCGTGCTCAACCTCGAACGACCAGTTCGGCGCCTCGGCCATCAGCCGTTTGACCAGGGTTTCCTCGAATGCCGCCGGCGTGGCGGCAGCCAGCCGAACAACCAGTCGACCGGGAACGGCAGCTTTCGGTTCGCCGTCGTCCAGGCGCATGCGCTGAAACAGGAAGTTCTCGGGCGTGGACAGGTCGCCATCCTTCCGGAAGTCTTCGAAGACGCCGACCACGCGCCTGACTTCGGGCTTCTCGGTCGGATCCGGCGGCGGATCATTGGGATCGCGCTCTTCGGGGATGATTTGTCCGACCGCATTCCCGTCGCCGAAAATCTCCCGTGCCATCCGGACGTTGACCATCACCGGCGTCCACGTCGCCACATCGTCTTCGCGTGAGAACCAGCGGCCCGCCACGAGCGGCATCTGAAACACCGCCGGAAAATCGTCGGTCACACTGTTGACGCCGTGGTCGATCTGATGGCCGCCACGGAGCCGGGTGCTACCGCCCCACGACCAATTCGCGTACGGACTGGTGAACGACGCCGCCGCCACCTCGACCTGCGGCATTTCGCGCAGCGCGAGGAGCAGCTGCCGGTAAATCGCGCGATGCCGCGATTTCACCACTGGATCCTCGTCGTTCTCCTTCCGATCGACGGTGATGCTCCAGACCCGATCGATGGTATAGCCGAGCGGCTGACGCGAGTTGCTCGCGAATTGCATCGCGAGCAGCACCACGCCGAACAACGCGATGAACGAGAAGAAGATCTCCAGCGTCAGCAGAAAATTCTGGCGCTTGCGATTCCAGATCAGCCGCAGCAGGTGACGCGTCATCGCGACACTCCTCCCTTGAGCGCATCCACCGGATTGAGTCGCGCCATCCGCCATGCGGGGTACACACCCGAAATCAGTCCGAACAGGAGCGCAATCAGAACACCGTAGACGAAAACCCTGATGTTCATGGTGAGCTGCGTATATTGCAGGATGCCGCTCACGTTGAGGGCGTGGATGACCACCATCGTTAGCGCCAGGCCGATTCCTCCACCGACCAGCGTCAGCAGCACGTTCTCGACGAGAAACTGGACGATCAGCGTGCGGGTCGGCGCGCCGAATGCCTTCCGTACTCCGATTTCCGAGACGCGTTCCATGATCCGGCTGATATTGATGTTGACCAGATTGACTGTCGGGAGAAGGGCAAACAGTGCGGCGAGCGCCGCCACGAAGGCGACGAACCGACCAACCTGACTCTCCGGACTCTTGGAGTCGGCGATCGGGAGCAGCCGCGCCACCGATTGCAGCGAAGTCTCGAACGGGGCGACGATATTGGTGGACCCCTTCGGCAGTTCGACGCGTAACAACCGCGAATTGAATTCGTCGTGAATCTGTTTGAGCGACGCCCGATCGCGCGCCAGCGCCAGGGCATGGAAATCGCCGAGGATCTCGCTCTTGTAGGCGTCGGTCTTTGCCGTGGTGTACGGCACCCAGATGTCGGCGAACGGCACCTGGCGCATCTCCGAGACGTCCGCTACGACGCCGACCACGCGGAAGCGCTGGCCGTCTGCCTCGATGATTTGGCCGATCGCCGGTCGCTCGCCAAAAAATCGCCGCCGCGTCGTCTGGTTAATCACCGCGACGAACCTGGCGCCGGCGACATCATCGGTGCCGTACGGTCCGCCTTCGAGAAAGTTGAACTCGAGAATGCGCCAGAACTCGTCATCGGTTTTTTTGAGTCCCGATTCGATCTTCTGACCGTCGATGTACGAGTGAGCGGCGCGAACACCCGTATACAACGACAGGTGTTCGACGCCCGGCAGATTGCGGGCGTACGTGTTGAATAGTTTGTAGCCGCCGCTGCTGCGCCAGTTGCTGTGCGGCCCGTACATCACCACATCGTGGACACCAAGCGTGAGATCCTGTCGCGACTCGGGTGCCATCGGCGCGAAAGAGTGATCGAACATCGCCGTCACCACCATCAGCACCAGCAGCGTGAAACTGATCCCGAACAGGCTGATGAAGGTGAAGAATTTGCGCCGCTGGAGCACCTTGGCGGCGAGGAGAACGTAGTGTTTGAACATGAAACCCCGCTGCGAGCGCCTAGTTGACTTGCCGACCGTCGAACAATCTGACGATGCGCTGGGTCTGATCCGCCTTCTGCTGATCGTGTGTCACCATCACGATCGTGGTCTTGTCCTCACGGCTGAGCGTGTTCAGAATCGCCATCACGTCGTCGCCCATCTGCGAATCGAGGTTGCCGGTCGGCTCGTCGGCGAGCAGGATGCGCGGCCGGCCGACGATGGCGCGCGCAATGGCGACCCGCTGCTGCTGTCCGCCGGAGAGCTGCGACGGGAAATGGTGAACGCGGGCCGACAGTCCGACGCGTTCCAGTGCCGCAAGCGCCCACCGACGACGCTCGCTATTGGCCATGTGCCGGTACAGGAGCGGAATCTGAACGTTGTCGAGCACGCTGAGATCGCTGACCAGATGGAAGGTCTGGAAAACGAACCCGAGCTCCTTATTCCGGAGAGCGGCCAGGTCGCGATCGCGGTAGGTCGCGATAGGCGTCCCGTTGATCTGCACTGTGCCCCTGGTCGGCGCGTCGAGGAGGCCGATCAAATTCAGCAGCGTGCTCTTGCCGCACCCGGACGGTCCCATCACCGAGACGAACTCGCCTTCGCCCACCTCCATGTTGACGTCGGCAAGGGCGACGGTTTCGATGCGATCCGTCCGGTACACTTTCTCGATGCTCTGCAGTCGAATCATGAACGCCTCTCGTGTTTCCGGACCGTGCCTACTTGACGGTGATCTGGCTCAAATGCGCGTAATCGCGCATGTCGGAAATGATGATCTCGTCGGACTCGCGCAGGCCCGACAGCACCTCCACGTCGTCAATACCGGCGAGACCGAGCGTGACCGGCACGCGGAACGCCTGGTTCCCTCGAACCACGAAGACCTGGCGTGCGGCGGTGTCGGCGAACGGACCTGTTTCACGCGCAGCGTGCGCGGCTTGCGATCGGTGATGACCAGTACATCGGCGCGCAAGTTCGGACGGAGCGATGGATGCGACGGTCGCGCCAGCGCCACGGTGAAGCGGATGACGCCGTTCTCCACGGTCGGGTACACCTCGGAGATCGTGCCGTCGAGCGTTTCCTCGTTGAACCTGACGACGGCAGGCATCCCTGGATGCAGGCGGCCGACATGAACATCCGATACTGAACCATCGACACGAAACGATGAGAGATCGGCGATTCGCGCGATCACGTCGCCGCGGTGAACGAGCGCGCCCTCCTGCGACAGCACCCACGTCAAGACGCCCTTTCGATCCGACTTCGTCGTCGACAGATCCAGCAGCCGCCGCGCCTGTGCGGCTTCCTTGTCAAGGCCGCCGCGTTCCAGCGAAAGCCCCTCGAGCTGTACGGCGTTGGTCCGCTCGGCGTTGGCGCGCTCGCCGCGGAGCTGCCCCAGCTCGATTTCGGTCTGCTTGACCGCGAGTTCGGACTGACGCAGTGCCTCGCGAGAGAGCAGATTGTCCGTGAACAGTTGCTGGTTGCTTTGCAGCCGCGACTGCGCCGCTTGCAGGTCGAGCGTCTTCATCTCGATCCGGCCGGCCAGGTCGACCAGTGATTTCTCGAGCGTCAGGCGCGATTGCGCCTGCAGGTTCTCCTTAATCTTGAGATCCTTCACAATCTTGTCGAGCGCCAGTACCGATTCGCTGGTGTCCAATTCGACAACCGGCGTGCCGACGTCGAGCTGCGCCCCCGGATGCTCGAGGATGCGCAGCACGCGGGCATCGAGAGGGCTCGACAGCACCCGCTCGACCTCCGGCACCACCGTGCCTGTCGCCATGATTGCGGCCTCAATCGGACCCACCGTGACGCGGGCGAGCCGGAGGCGCTCGCGGGGAATCGAGGGACGCATCCAACCGGGCAACCAGATGATGACGAGGCCGATGACGACGAGCGGCGACGTAATCTGCAGAACGCGACGGCGCCGGTCTCGTCGCGTTACGTCGTCGGTCAGGGGTCGATCCACGCGCGTCGCCGCTTCAAGCGCCGTACCCACTCCGGCGTGCAGAAGCAACAACTTAGCGGCGACTGCGAGCGCGGGCCGTTCGGGAATGTACGAAGTGCTGTTCAGAAGCGAACAGGTGGCGTGAATGAACGCGGTTATCGGAAGCGGTGACGCCGCGACAACGCCAGCATCGCGCGGTGATCGAGTCGCAGCTCGTCGGACACTGCCCCGGTGAGGACGGCAACGCGCCGCGTCGGCCGCCGCAGTGCAAACTCGGACAGTCGTCCAGACATGGCGTCTCGTCCGCGATCGGTCAGGCTCAGCGTCCGGTACTTGTCTTTCGATTCCGCGATCAGGCCCGCCGCCACGGCTGCCTCGATCCATCCACGCAGGTCTTCGGATGATTCGCCGCGCAACAGTCCGGTCGTGGAGAGGTTCGCCAGCGCGGGTGGAAGGTCGCGCGTCTCGCCGGTCAGCATGGCAACGATGCGCGTGCGCCCGTAGCGTTCTCCGGCGCGTGCGATTCCGGCCATGATCTTTCGGACCAGATCGCGCTCGTAGCCGTCGATCGAACCCGGGCGGCAGTTGCCGCACGAGTCGCAAGACGGTTGCCATGCCGCGTCGCCAAAGTACTGAAGGATCGACGCGCGAAGACAGTTCGAGCTGTCAGCATACGCAATCATCCGTCTCAGCTTTGCGTGCTCCAGCACCTTTCGCTTCGCTGTGTCTTCCGGATCGGCTGCCGCCCGCGATCCCGGCTTCGCGCGGCGTGGCGCGTCGATCAGAAACTCGCGGGTAGCGACGTCGCCGCAATCCCAGAGCAGCGTTGCTGTGGCCGGCCGTCCGTCGCGTCCGGCGCGGCCGATCTCCTGGTAGTACGCCTCGACCGATCCCGGAATGGCATAGTGCACGACCGCGTCGACGTCAGGGCGGTCGATTCCCATTCCGAACGCATTGGTGGCACACACGACCTGCAGGGTCCCCGCGGCAAAGGCATCCTGGACGCCCGTTCGCTCGTCGTCTTTAAGTCCCGCGTGGTACGCGGCCGCGTTCACGCCGGCGCGGCGGAGATGGGCTGCCGCACCCTCGGCCGTTTTCCGGGTCGCCGCGTACACCAGCGCGCGGCGGCCGCGGACGAGCGCCGGCAGCATCGCGTTCTTCTCCTCCTCGTCGTTGACGCGCTCGACGCGAAGAAAAATGTTCGGCCGATCGAACCCGGCGACGAGCACCTGCGGATTCTCGAGCCCCAGCAGCGCGACGATGTCATCGCGCACCTCGGGCGTCGCCGTTGCGGTGAATGCCGCCATCGCGGGTCGATGCGGCCGGTGCCGCCCGCCGCAGTGTGCCGCGGCGGTTCGCAGCCGGCGGTAGTCGGGACGGAAGTCGTGGCCCCATTCCGAGACGCAGTGCGCCTCATCCACGACGAACCGCGACACGTCGATGTCGTTCAGCAGCTGGAGGAACTGATCCGACGCGAAGCGCTCGGGTGCGACGTACAGCAATCGAAGTTCGCCGCCGCGGGCCGCCCTCGTCACCTCGCGGCGCGCGTCCACAGACATCATCGAATGGAGGGCGCCCGAGCGAATGCCGCGGCGATTCAGTTCGTCGACCTGATCCTTCATGAGAGAAATGAGCGGCGAGACGACGAGCGTGGTGCCCGGCAGCATCAAAGCGGGCAGCTGGTAACCGAGTGACTTGCCCGACCCGGTGGGCATCACCGCGAGCACGTCGCGCCCGCCGAGCACCGCCGTGACGATCTCCTCCTGGCCGGTGCGGAACTGCTCATGCCGAAAGTGCGTTCGCAGTTCCGTCAGCACATCGTGGTCCGACTTGGACATTGCAGTCATGGAGACGACGATGCCATCGTCTCGTGGAGGAGTTCAATATGGGAATTCCTCCGTCATCAAAGCCGCGGGGAGTACGCAGATTCTAAAACGTACGCCGCAGCCGCTTCGCGGCTACCAGTGGGTGAGCGATCCGTCAGGCCGTCGCTGGGTCACTCCTGGCGCGGACTCTGTCATCGTCTCGACCAGGGTGAGCTGCTTTTCATCGACGCTGACGCCCAAGCCCGGTCGGTCGTTGGGCCACACCTTGCCGTTCCTGCACTCGAGGAACTCTGGCATATACGGCACCGGACGGTCGCCCTGGTTGTACTCCATCAGCACCTGACCCGGGAACGCCATCATCGTTTGCATGTGACCGGCAGTCGCGACGGGGCCGGTGAAATGCGGCACGATGCCTACCTTGTGGGTGTCGCACACCGCCATGATCTTGAGCATCTCGGTGATGCCACCGACGTTGGGAAGTGAGGCGCGCGCGAAATCGATGTCGCGCTGCTCGACGAGCGGACTGAACTCCGCCCGTGTCCCCCATTCCTCGCCTGGTGCGAGCGGCACCGTCGTCAGCAATCGCAGCTTCGGGATTTGCGTCCGGAACTGCTCCTCGCGCACGGGGTCCTCAACGCAGAATGGGCGCGACGGTTCCATCAGACGACAGACTTCCACCGCTTCGTGAAAGTCGAATTTCTGGTGCAGGTCGATCATCCAGTTGCCATCAGGGCCAACTCCCTCACGAATCTGCTCGACGGCCTGAATAATCAGTCGGATGTGTGGCCGCGAATCGAAGATTGATCCGCCGCCGCCACGTCCGCCTCGGCCACCCGCCGGTGCGCCGGCGCCGCCACTGCCGGCCGCGCGTCCGGTGCTTGGAAGAATGCCGCTATCGACGCGGTAGACACGATACCCAGCCGCCATCGTTGCTGCCGCACGGTCCTTCAAGCCCATCGCCGCCGCTTCTGCAGGCGGGACAAGTCCCTGTGGCAGCCCCGACGTCGCATAAAGCTCGATGTGCTCGCGCGCTTTGCCGCCGAACAGCTGGTAGAGCGGCACGTTCAGCGCCTTGCCCTTGATATCCCATAGCGCGAGATCGATCGCGCCGAGAGCGTGCAGGCGCTCTTTGCCCGGAGAGTAGAACCCGTCCATGAAGACCGCCTGCCAGATGGTCTCGGTATCAAAGGCGTTCTTGCCGATCACGCTTCTGGAGACATTGCGAACGGTGTCAGGCGATCCTCCTTGACCGATCCCGGTGATTCCGGCGTCGGTGTCGACGAGGACAACCATGTTGCTTTGCGGAAATGCCTGCGGACCGTTCCTGTCGTAGTTCGGCGGGTAGAACACGCGGATCTTCGTGATCTTAGTCGGCGAAAGCCTGGCCTGCGCGCGAGCCATGGAAGCCGGCGTTACCGTTGCCGGCGCGGCCGCGACTCTCTGACCAGCGACCAGCGACCCGACAACGCCGGTCACAGATTTCGCGAAGCTCCTGCGATCCAGATTCATTCGACCTCCGTACACACCTGCACTCGCGCCAAATCGTGATGAATGAACGGCTGGCGAAGCGGCCGTTCGCTAGAAATTGATCTTCAACGCGAACTGCATGCTGCGGTTGTCGACCACCGTCGACGCGATGCGTCCCGCATTCGGGTTGCCAATGGCGCTGTTCGGGAATCCGAAGCCGGGATGGTTGAACAGGTTGAACACATCCCATCGGAACTCGACGTTCGACCCGCCTCCCAGTGCAACGCGTTTGGACAGTGACGTATCGAAGTTCATGTGGCCCGGGCCGTAGAGGATGCCGCGGCCCGCATCGCCGTACGTGTTCGGTGGCGGTGCGACAAAGTCGGCCGGGTTGAACCAGAGATCGACCGTCGGGTTGTCGAGCACGCCCGATCCAATCCGATTGGGCCAGCTCGGCGCCCCGTTGTTGACCCCTGTCTGCAGCGAGACACTGAAAGGCCGCCCGGTCGTCATCGTTGTGATCCCGGAGAGTTGCCAGCCGCCCGCGAGGCCCTGCGCCAGGGCGCCGGACTTGGTCATCCAGCGGCGGCCCGTGCCGAACGGCAGTTCGTAGACGTAGCTGACGACGGCGCGATGCCGCACGTCGTACCCGGACGGGCCGTGCCACGCATCCATGTTCGTGATTGTCTGCCCGTTGCCCACCGCGCCGCCGCCGCTCGCCGCGGAGCTGCCGTAGTCGAGTGATTTGCCGTAGGTGTAGCTGACGAGGAACTGGTAACCGTCGCTAAATCGCTTCTGCAATTTTAACGTTCCCGCGTTGTAGGTGGAGCGGTTGCGCGGATCGCATTGCAGCATGTTGTTCACCGTGGCGATCGGCTGAAGGAGGCGGCGCGACGCCTCGGAGCCCGTACCGGGTTGAACCTCGTTGGGGTTGTAGCACAGCACCAGGTGCTTCGACCCGCTGCCCGCATACTCGAGTTCGAGCAGCAGCAGCGAGAACAACTGATGATCGATGCCGAGGTGCCATTGCTCGGAGTACGCCGTCTCGTTTTCGTAGCTATGCCCCGACACTCGAGGATTGGCAGCGATCAGCTCCGCCGTGGTCGTCGGCTTGACGGGGACGATCGGCGGGAACGGATCGGCAATCGTCCTGACCTTGGAGAAGTCGAGCGGATTGGTTTCGTGATTGACGTTCTGCGAAATCACGAACGGCACATTGAGGTGATTGATGTTTCCGGCCGCGTACGGACTGGGGAAGTACGTGATCCCGAAGCCGGTGCGCAGGATGGTTGAGGCATCCGAGGTCAGCTTATAGGCAATCCCCAGGCGCGGCGCCAGGTTGCCGTACTGGGTCTTTTTGTTCGCGCTCCGGCTGGTGCCATTTTCGCCAGCGTAGACCATGACGAAGTGTTCATAGTCGAAGTTGGCGATCCGGTTGTTCTTCTCGGTCGGCGGACTGAAGATCTCGTAGCGGAGACCGGCATTGACAGTCAGCCGGTTGTTCACCTTGATGTCGTCCTGCACGAACGTCCCTTGTTCGACGACCCTGAACTCCGGCTTCTCGAGCAGGAAGCCGCGCGAGGCGTTGTTGAAGTACCCCAGCAGCACCTCGGCGAGCCCCGTGCCGCCCGTGTTGGTCAGCGGGTTGTTGACGAAGCTGGTGCCGAAGTTGATCGCGCTGCGGGTGTTGTCGTGGATGAACGGCGACGGCCGACGATCGACCAGCCGATAACCGAATTTCACCTGTTGACGGCCCTTCAGCCAGACCAGGCCGTCCTCGATCTGGTAGTGGAACTGGCTGGGGTTGACCGGCAGAAATGCCGGCCCGCCGGAAATTCCGGTGAAGTTCGTGATGCCGATGTTCGGCAGGCCCGTGGTGATCTCGTTGATGTTGATACCGTGAATCCCCAGGGATTCCGAGGCATTGTGGCCGTAGTCGGATTGCTTCGTGAACGGCGCGGTGTTGGCATAGCCAACGCGAAGCTCGTTGACCCAGGCCGTGCTCAGAACTTTCGAGTAGTTGAACGCGGCGCCGTGCGTCGTCAGTTTGGTGTTCTGGATGCCGGCGATGAACGGTCCGAGGTCGAACTTGGCTGCGGCCTCCGCAGGGGTCGGCAGGCAGCAATTCGCCTGGCCCTGCGGCGCGTCGAGCCTGAACCTGCCGTAGTTGAACCGAACGAAGAAGGTGTCGTGATCCGAAACTCGGTGGTCGACGCGACCGGAGAATGCGTTGTCGGTGATCTCCCGGTTGGGTGTCGAGATGTAGTTGTCGAAGTTGCTGCTGCCGTTGTTCGGTAACGGGTAGATGCTCGCAATGTTGCGGCCGACCGACAAGATACGGTCGGGAGGAATGATGTTGTTAGCAAACTGATCGCGGACGATCCGGCCCGTCGCCGGGTCGACGCGGGTGGTGAGCGGATCGTAAATCGGGATCAGGTTGCCGTTCCGATCTCGATAGTTGCTGAAGTCGCCGATGCGGGTCGCCGCCGTCGGCACGGTATTGACGGTCGTCACCCCGCGCGTTTCCTTGATGCCGGCGTAATCGGCGAAAAAGAACGTGCGGCTATGGCCGTCGTACATACCGGGAATCACCAGCGGGCCGCCGATCGCGCCGCCGAACTGATGTCTGTCGAGCGGCGGCACCGGATCCTTTACAAGCGTGCCGTCCGGCGACTGGACTTTGCGGACAAAGAAATTGCGCGCGTCAAAGGCATCGTTGCGCAGGAATTCGTACCCGGTGCCGTGAAGTTGATTGCTGCCCGACTTCGTCGACACCGACACGACGCTCGCCCCGCGGCCGAACTCAGCGGAGAACACTCCCGACAGCACTTTGAACTCGCGCACCTGCTCGACCGAAGGGGAGACGATGACGGTATTGAACGTGAACTCGTTGTTGTCGATCCCGTCGATCAGCCAGGCATTGGAGTTGGCCTGGCTTCCCAGCGCGTTGAAGTTCGAGGCGCCACGCGGGTTGAAGGTGCTGGCCCCTGAAAGGTTCTCGCCGGCCTGCCCTGGCGTGATCCCCGGCGCCAGGTAGACGAGGGTCGCGAAGTTGCGTCCGTTGAGCGGCAATTCCTTGACCGCCACTTCTTC
>Ga0170475_116380028_pt1 | contig 11985 bp, 10 predicted proteins | sample Soicark_Litter_5_FD_111474 | JGI IMG/M metagenome (GOLD analysis project Ga0170475, IMG submission 111474) | Avena fatua rhizosphere microbial communities from Hopland, California, USA. Combined Assembly of 48 SPs | reverse complement strand
TCGTTGGCATTGGCCCAGCAGAGAATGCGGCGCGCCACGAGGCCGGCGATCTGCACGACGCCGATCTGGCCGTGGGCTGTCTCGATGACGAGGCCGTTGCGCTCGTTGTCTTCGCTGGCCTTGTCGAGCTCGGCGTTGACGAAGCTTCCCGAGCGGTAATTGACGCTGACGATCCGGCCGCGCATCGGGGCGCGGTTCACATGGCAGTTGAAGACGTTCATGAAGACGGAGATGCGCAGCATCGGCGCCGAACCGAGGTTCAACTCCGCCGGCGGCACGACCATTTGCACGGAGGACACCTTGCCGTCCGCGGGCGAGATCACCAGATCGTCGTCCTGCGGCGTCATGCGCTCCGGATCACGGAAGAAATAGGCGCACCACAGCGTCAGGATCAGGCCGATCCAGAACAGCGGCTTGAAGATCCAGCCGAGAATGAGGGAGGCCACGAAGAAGGCCGCGATGAAGGGATAACCTTCCTTGTGCACCGGAACGATCGTGTTGCGTACCGTATTGAACAAGCTCATGTATGCCGCTCTCCTAGCGTTTTCGTTTCCGCTGGTTACAGGGAAACACTCTTGGGGGCAATGCCGATGCCCTCTCATGCACATCTAAGCTTGCTGATGAACGGCAAGCGTCTGCGGGCTCAGGTGGCAGGCGCCAGCCGGTTGACCACGCCGAGATCGTCGTTCTCGCGGACCTGCTTCAGATGTTCCTCGGCCTGCGTCGCCTCGCGCTGGCGGCTCCACATGGATGCGTAGAGGCCGTTCTTCAGCAACAGTTCGGCATGCGTCCCGCGCTCGGCAATCTCGCCGGCCTTGAGCACGATGATCTCATCGGCGCCGATCACGGTCGAAAGACGGTGAGCGATAACAAGCGTCGTGCGGTTCTTCGAGACGACGTCGAGCGCGGTCTGGATCTCGCGTTCCGTCGTCGTGTCGAGTGCGGATGTCGCCTCGTCGAGGATGAGGATCGGCGGGGCCTTCAGGATCGTGCGGGCAATGGCCACGCGCTGCTTCTCGCCGCCCGAAAGCTTCAATCCGCGCTCGCCGACCATGGTGTTGAACCCTTCAGGCAGAAGGTCGATGAAGTGGGCGATCTGCGCGATCTCGGCCGCGGTCTTCACCTCCGCCTCGGTGGCCGAAGGCCGGCCGTAGCGGATGTTGTAGGCAACCGTGTCGTTGAAGAGCACGGTATCCTGCGGCACCATGCCGATCGCGGTGCGCAGGCTCTTCTGCGTGACCCCACGCACATCCTGGCCATCGACGGTGATGGAGCCGCTCTGGATGTCATAGAAGCGATAGAGCAGCCGCGACATGGTCGACTTGCCGGCCCCTGACGGTCCGACGATCGCCACCGTCTTCCCAGCCGGCACGTCGAACGAAATCCCCTTCAGGATCGGGCGCGCCGGGTCGTAGGCGAAATGCACGTCCTTGAACGAGATGGCGCCCTGCTCGATGTTCAGCGGCTTCGCATCGGGGGCGTCCTTCACCTCGGCCTGTACCTCGAGCAGGTCGAACATCTGCTCGATATCGGTCAGGCCCTGGCGGATTTCGCGATAGACGAAGCCGATGAAGTTGAGCGGCACGGAAAGCTGCAGCAGCATGGCGTTGACGAAGACGAAGTCGCCGACGGTCTGCTCGCCGCGCTGCACGGCCAGCGCCGAGAGGATGAGCATCACTGTTGTGCCGAGGCCGAAGATGACGCCCTGGCCGAAGTTGAGCCAGCCGAGCGACGTCCAGACGCTGGTCGCAGCCTTCTCGTAGCGCGCCATCGAGGAATCGAAGCGCTTGGCCTCCATGTCCTCATTGCCGAAATATTTGACCGTCTCGAAGTTCAGAAGCGAATCGATCGCCTTGGTATTGGCGTCCGTATCGCTGTCGTTCATCGTCTTGCGGATGGAGATGCGCCAGTCGCTGGCCCGGATGGTGAACCAGATATAGGCCCAGACGGTGAAGGCAGTGACCGCCAGATAGGAGAAGCCGTAGCCCCACCAGAATATGATGGCGGTGAGCAGGAACTCGATCAGCGTCGGCACCGAGTTCAGGATCGTGAAGCGAACGATCGTCTCGATGCCCTTCGTCCCGCGCTCGATGATCCGCGACAGGCCGCCCGTCTTGCGCTCCAGGTGAAAGCGCAGCGACAGTTCATGCATGTGCACGAAGGTCTTGTAGGCAAGCTGGCGCACTGCGTACTGGCCGACGCTGGCAAACAGCGCGTCGCGCAGCTGGTTCAGGCCGAGCTGGATCAGCCGGGTGAGGTTATAGGCGATGACGAGCGCGATGGCGCCGACGAGGAGATCCGGCACCTTGCCTGCAAGGTCGGACTTGCCGTTCAGCGCATCCGTCGACCACTTGAAGAAATAGGGCACGAGCAGCAGCACGAACTTCGATATGAGCAGGTAGACCGATGCCCAGACGACCCGCATCTTCAGATCACCGCGCCCCGTCGGCCACATGTAGGGCCAGAGATTGAAGAGGGTCCGCAACAGATTGGAATCTGAAACTGTCTTGCCGTTTGCCATGCATGTCTCCGGCCCGCGTCAGGCCCTGGAAGTGTCGTGTTGTCGGCAAAGAGGGGAAGGGAGCAGCGCAAAGCCGCCGCCTGACATGATCGCCGTCAACGCCAAATAGGGTTGCGGGCGGAGCAATACAACATAAGAAGATCAAAGGAAAAGAGAGGCCGGCAGTCATATCGACGCCGGCCCCCGGTAATCTTCAGTAATCCTGTCTGTCCTAGAGATGCTCGCCCGACATACGCTTGCGGTGCATCTCTTCCGCGTTGGGCAAAGCGTCCTTCGGAAGGCCGAAGACCTGGCCCGGCAGAATGCGATCCGGATTGACGATCTTGTCCTCGTTGGCGACGTAGATCGTCGTGTAGCGCACGCCCGCGCCATAGATGCGGCGCGAGATCTGCCACAGCGTATCGCCACGGCGGATGATCACGGTTTCCTTGCTCTCCTGCAGCGGCGCCTGCTCGATGGTCGCGGGACCAGCGTCGCCGCTCGCAACCTCGTTTGCAGGGGCAGCCGGTACCGCGGGTGCAGCCGGCGGCGCCGTCAGATCGGCAACCATCTGGCCGAGCTTGGCGAGTGCGGCGCCGACCGAGCTGGCATCGCGCGGCAGCGATTGCAGCAGCTTCAGCGCATCGCTCGCCTTCATCGAAGCGGTGGTGACACGCTCCTTGAAGTCGGCAGTCGCATCGGCGGCGGCACGGAAATCGACGATCGACTTCAACGCGAACTCGTTGGCCGAGCGCGCGGCCGCGAGCTGCTCGTTGCCGGGCACCTTGCCGTCGCTGAACAGGCCGCTCAGAAGCGCGAATGCCTTGGCCGCATCGTTCTTCAGCTTGCCGAGCGCGCCTTCGTCGAGCGAGACCATCGGCGTCGCCGCGTTGCCCGTGGACGTGCCGGACTGCGCCGCTACCGTGACCTGGTTGCCTTCGGGGCGGTTGAAGTTGACGGACGCGCGAACCAGAACCTTGCCGGCCGCATCGACGACATCGACGCGGATCTTGTGGTCGCCGACGGCAAGCGGCATTACGCCGTCGATGACGAAGTGGCCATCCGCGCCGGCCTTGGCCTTGCCGATCAGCTTGTCGTCGGCATAGCCGAACACATTGGCTTGAGGCTTCGCGGTGCCGGCGACGAAGATCTTGTCGCCTTCGATTTCGACGGCATTGACCCGGACATCAGCCGGTGCGGCTGCTGTTGCCGGCGCCGTTGCCGTCTCCGCTGTCGCGGGAGCCTGTGCCTGCGGCGCTGCCGAGGCCTCGTCGGTCGGGGCGGCGTTGTTGGCTGCTGCCGGAGGCGTCACGCCAGGCGCGGTGATGATGCGGCTGGCGGCGCCCGGCTTGGAGACCATGGCGAGCAGCTGCGATGCATTGCCGTCCTTGGGGATCGAGATCGTGGCGATCTCTTCCGAGGTCGTCACCTTGCCATCCTTGGCAGTCGCGCGCAGCTGCAGCTGGTGGTCCCCGGCGGCAAGCGGATTGTCGAGAACCGCGACGAAATCGCCATTGTCGCCGACATCGGTGCCCATCAGCACTTTGTCGCCGTCGAGGATTTCAAGCTTGCTGTTCGGCTCGGCGGAACCGGCGATAACAGTGGAGCCGTAGGGCTCGACACGCAGCACGTCGAAGGTCGGCAGCTTCGGGCCTTCGGCAACCGGTGCGGCGTTGTCCTGCGTCTGAGGTGCGGCCGGTTCCGGCGCGCCCGTGAGGGCGGCTTCGGCACGTGCAATCGCGGCTGCTGCGTCAGCGATGTTTTCGGGCAGCGCCTGGATGATGGAGAGCGCCTTGGCGGCGCCGGCCTTGGCCTTGTCGATCGCGGCTGTGGTGATCGGGTTGGTACCCTCGGGGGTCGCGAAATCGGCGAGTGCCTGAAGCGCTCCGATAGTCTTCGTCTTGGCGCTTGCGAAAACGTCGTCGGTCGGGCCCTTGCCGTCGGCAAACAGTGCCTTAAGTTCGCCAAGTGCCTGTCCGGCTGCCGTTGTCAGGCCGCCGAGCTTCTGCGCGGTTGCGGCATCGTCGGGGGCCGACGGACGCGAGGTCTTGGCGGATTCGGTTACGGTTTTCTTGACCTCGGAGCTTGCCTGATTGATTGCGTCACCAACCTTGCCGGCATCGCCGCCGATACGCGGCATGACGACAAAGACCATCAACAGAATTGCGATTACAAGCACTGCAAGGGCCAGCAAGCCGGCACGGTTTTTCATCATCAGGTCTCCCCAAGCGGCAATCTTGCCAGACTTCCTGAAATTGCTAGCGATTCCCGTTGCTTTGCACAAGCAGTCAAAGTAGCCGGGCAAATGTAAGATGTATGTTTTCCGTCATTTTTCTTGACTGGACCCAGAGAGAATAGTTGTTTGCTCCCATGACAGATCAATCTCATTCCATTCGCTCCATCTGTGTCTATTGCGGTTCGCGCCCCGGTAGCGACCCAAGCCACATGGCCGCCGGCCGCGCGCTGGGCAAGGAGATCGCCGATTACGGCCTGCGCCTGATCTATGGCGGCGGCACCAAGGGGATCATGGGGGCGGTTGCGAGCGGTACGCTCTCGAACGGCGGTCAGGTGACCGGCATCATTCCCGAATTCCTGATCGACATGGAGGCGACCCGCCACTCCCTCGGCCAGCTCAACGAGTTGATTGTAACGCCTGACATGCATGCGCGCAAACATACGATGTTCGAGCGCTCCGATGCCTTCGTGGCGCTTCCGGGCGGAATCGGCACGCTGGAGGAAATCATCGAGATCATGACCTGGGCGCAGCTCGGCCGTCACGAGAAGCCGATGATCTTCGCCAATATCAACGGTTTCTGGGATCCGATGATGGAGCTCCTGCGCCACATGACGGACGAGGGCTTCATCCACACCGCCCACCGGGTGCAGCCGCTGGTCATCGACTCTATCGAAGAGATCATCCCGGCGATCATGGCGCAGGCCGCCGAAGTCGCGAGCGACCGCGACGGCGAGGAAGCCGTTATCTCGAAATTATAATTGCGGGGGCTTATCGCCCCCGACTGCCTCTCAGCATCGACCACGTATAGAGGAAAAGCCCCGCCCAGATCAGCGGGAAGGCAATCATGCGCGCGGTGCCAAGCGGTTCCTTGAAGATGAAGACGGCGATCAGGAAGATCATCGTCGGCGCGATATACTGCATGATGCCTATCGTCGACAGCTTCAGGAGCTTGGCGCCGTTGGCGTAGATCATCAACGGTACCGCCGTCACCACGCCGCAGCCGAGCAGAAGCGCGGTATCCGCCCAGCCCGTGCGATAGAGATGGCCCGTGCCGCTGCCGAGCTCCAGGTAGAGAATGTAGAAGAAGGCCGGGACGCTGAGGATCAGAACCTCAAGGAAGAATCCCTGGTTCGGTCCGAGCGGCAGGGTCTTGCGAAACAGCGCGTAGAGACCCCAGGAGATCGTCAGCGTTAGCGAAACCCACGGAACGCCGCCGCTATCGACCGCAAGCACGACGACCGCGAGGCCCGCCAGCACGATCGCGCCGATCTGCGCCGGACGCAGCTTTTCTTTCAGCACCACCGCGCCGAGGAAGATACTGAAGAGCGGATTGATGAAATAGCCAAGTGCCGCATCCAGCGAATGCCCGGCGCCGATCGCCCAGACATAGGTTCCCCAGTTGACCGTGATCAGCGATGCCGTCAGCGCCGCCATGGCGAGCATGCGCGGAGAGCGCAGCGCGATGCGGATGTCCTGCGTGCGGCCGAGTACGATGAGCACGATGCCGGCCAGCGGAAGCGACCAGAGGATGCGATGCGCGATCACCTCGGCCGGCGAAATATGCGCGACCGCCTTCATGTAGATCGGCAGGAAGCCCCAGAGTAGATAGGCCGTAAGCGCGAAGGCGAAGCCACGCGGACTGTCCTCGTTTTTCACGAGGGGAATGCTTGCATCGGCGGACATTGGGTGTTTCCATTGGTTCTTATGATTGGCACCCGATTAGCGCAAAGGCCGTGAATAGGCCAATTCATTTCATTGAAGCGATATTCGCTAATGCTGAATTATCAGGATCAGACCGTGGATGAAGCCGAGCTGAAAATCTGCCGCCGCGCATACGCCGTGCAAATGCTGGCCAAAGCCGGTGTCGATCGGGATGATGCGCTGCTGAACGCGTTCGCCACTGTGCCGCGCGAGGATTTCCTGGGGGCGCCGCCGTGGAAGATGCGGGACTGGAAGCGCTACGTGGACGTGCCCTCAACCGATCCGGTCGTTCTCTATCAGGACCTGCTCTTCGCGCTCCAGGCCGATCGCCAGGTCAACAATGGCAGCCCCAGCCTGCATGCGGGCGTCTTGCACCGGCTCGCGCTGCGCAAGGGCGAGACGGTCTGCCACATCGGCGCCGGCAGCGGCTATTACACCGCCATCATCGCCGAAATCGTCGGCGAGACCGGCCGCGTCGTGGCCGTCGAGTTCGATGCGGAGTTGGCGCAACAGGCCAGGCGCAATCTCGAGCGATACGCCAATGTCGAAGTGGTCCACGGAGACGGTCTCGAATGGCCCCGCGAGCCGGCGGATGCCGTCTATGTGAACTTCGCGCTGCACCACCCCGCCGAACCCTGGATCGACAGGCTCGCGGACGGCGGGCGCCTGCTGTTTCCGCTCGGCACGCCCGCCATGGGCGCCGAGGGACGGCTGCTTGGGGTGACCTCGCAGGCCGCCTTCTTCCTGATCGGCAGGGAGGGGGATGAGTTGAGCGCGCGTTTCCTGCAGCCGGTCAATTTCGTCTGGGGCGAGGGGATCTCGGGCGATCTCTCGACCTATGCCGCGCTTGATCGCGCCTTCCACGCCGGAGGGCTCAACCGCATTCACGCGCTGCGCTGGAATGCGGTCAAGACGGAGCAGGAGTGGTATTCGCAGGAGCGCTGGGGCCTCGTCATGGCGGCGCTCCATTGAGCGTTTCTATTCGGCCGCGATCTTTCCCGCCAGCTGTCGGTTCTTCATCAGCTTATAAATGACCGAATCCATCAGCGCCTGGAACGAGGCGTCTATGATGTTCTCCGACACGCCGACCGTCCACCAGCGCACGCCGTCGCTATCGGTGGATTCGATCAGGACGCGGGTGATCGCTTCCGTACCGCCATTGAGGATACGCACCTTGAAGTCGGCCAGAACCAGATCGTCGATCTCGTGCTGGTACTTGCCGAAATCCTTGCGCAGCGCGAGGTCGAGCGCGTTGACCGGGCCATCGCCTTCCGCCACCGACATGATGGTCTGGCCATCGACACTGAGCTTCACGACGGCCTCTGAAACGATCTTCACCTTCCCATGCGAATCGAAGCGGCGCTCGACCATCACCCGGAAACCTTCGACTGAGAAGAACTCGGGGATCGTGCCGAGCGTGCGGCGCGCCAAGAGCTCGAAGCTGGCATCCGCACCCTCATAGGCATAGCCGGAAGCCTCGCGGTCCTTTACCAGCGAGATCAGCCGGTCGAGCTTCGGATCGTCCTTGCCGACCTCGATGCCGCGCCGCTTCAGCGCGTTGATGAAATTCGCCTTGCCACCCTGGTCCGACACCATGACCTTGCGGAAATTGCCGACGCTTTCCGGCGTCACATGCTCGTAGGTGCGCGGGTCCTTCAGAAGCGCCGAGGCATGGATGCCGGCCTTGGTTGCGAAGGCGGAGGCGCCGACATAGGGCATCTGGTGATCGGGCGAGCGGTTCAGCAGCTCGTCGAAGGCATGCGACAGCCGCGTCAGGTTGAGGAGACGCTCGGGGTCGATGGCGGTCGTGAAGCGCGAGGAATAGGTTTCCTTCAGCGCCAGCGTCGGGATCAGCGTCACCAGATTGGCGTTGCCGCAACGCTCGCCGATACCGTTGAGCGTGCCTTGGATCTGCCGCACGCCGGCCTCGACGGCGGCGAGCGAATTGGCGACCGCCTGGCCGGTGTCGTTGTGCGCATGGATGCCAAGACAGTGCCCGGGAACGCCCGACGCAATCACCGCCTCGACGATTTCGCGAACCTCGGGCGGCTGCGTGCCGCCATTGGTGTCGCAAAGCACGACCCAGCGCGCCCCGGCATCATGGGCCGCCTTGGCGCAGGCGAGCGCATACTGAGGATTGGCCTTGTAGCCGTCGAAGAAATGCTCGCAATCGACCATCGCCTCCTTGCCCGCCGCGACCACGGCCTTGACGCTCTCTGAGATGCTCTCGAGGTTCTCCTCGTTGGAACAGCCGAGCGCCACCTTGACGTGATAGTCCCAGCTCTTGGCGACCAGACAGACCGCGTCGCTCTTTGCCTGCAGCAGGGCGGTCAGTCCCGGATCGTTGGAGGCCGAAACACCGGCGCGCTTGGTCATGCCGAAGGCGACGAAAGAGGCGTTGCGGGTGCGCTTTTCGTTGAAGAAAGCCGTATCCGTCGGGTTAGCGCCCGGGTAGCCGCCCTCGATGTAATCCAGCCCGAACTCGTCGAGCATGGTGGCGATGGCGATCTTGTCCTCGACGGAAAAATCGATGCCCGGCGTCTGCTGTCCGTCGCGCAGCGTGGTGTCGAAGAGATAGATACGGTCTTTCATCGCGAAGCCTCCCAGGCCTTGAATGCTTTCATGTGGGGCACCCCCCCTCTGTCCTGCCGGACATCTCATTTGCTCCGGAGAACCTTACTTCCCCGCAAACATATCCGTCGCCCGGATCAGCCTGTCGAGAATCCCCGGTTCCGAATAGGCATGCCCCGCCCCCTCGATCAGATGGAAATCCGCCTTCGGCCAGGCCTTGTGCAGCGCCCAGGCGTATTTGGCCGGGCAGGGCATGTCGTAGCGACCGTGGACGATGAGACCGGGAATGTCCTTCAGCTTGTGGGCGTCGCGCAGAAGCTGACCTTCCTCCATCCAGCCGGCATTGACGAAGAAGTGGTTTTCGATGCGCGCGAAGGCATAGGCGAACTCGGCGTCCTCGAACTTGCCGCTGGTCGAAGGCTCCGGCATCAGCGTGATCGTCTCGCCTTCCCAGATGCTCCAGGCCTTCGCCGCTTCGAGCCTGACCGCCTTGTCCTCATGGGTCAGCCGGCGGTGGTAGGCGTGCATCATCTCATGCCGCTCGTTCTCGGGGATCGGCGCGATGAAGCGCTCCCACTTGTCCGGAAACATCTCGGAGACGCCGAACTGATAGTACCAGTCGAGCTCGGCCCTCGTCAGCGTATAGATCCCGCGCACGATCAGCTCCGATACCCGCTCCGGATATTTCTCGGCATAGGCGAGCGCCAGCGTCGATCCCCAGGAACCGCCGAAAACCTGCCACTTCTCGGCGCCCGCCATCTCGCGAAGCCGCTCGATATCTGAAACGAGATGCCAGGTGGTGTTGGCGTTGAGATCGGCATGCGGCGTAGAGCGGCCGCAGCCGCGCTGGTCGAATAGCGTCACGTCGTAGAGCGCGGGATCGAACAACCGGCGATGGCTCGGCGCGATGCCGCCGCCGGGGCCGCCATGCAGGAAGACGGCCGGCTTCGCGCCCGGCGTGCCCGAGCGTTCCCAATAGATCACATGCCCGTCGCCGACATCGAGATGGCCCGATGCGTAGGGTTCGATTTCGGGATAGAGCGTTCTCAGAACTTCGGTCATATTTTCACGCCTTGGGATGGCCAGATATTGGTGTCGTGATCGGGATGCTGGAAGGAGATGATCGCTCCTGCCGCGCGTAGAAATCGGGGTCGGTATGAACCGGCTGGTCGAAGATCGTCTCGACCCAGGGGATGCGCGCCTCGTAGTTCACCTGGACCTGCGGCGCGAGATCGCTGCGATCGTCGAAGGTGCCGATCGCAAGCTCAAGCCCGCCGGGATGCCGGTAGATCATCGGCGTGCCGCAATCCTTGCAGAAGCCGCGCTCGATGTTGATGGACGACTGGAAGTAGCTCGGCGCCCCACGCGTCCACTCCATGCCCTCTTCGGGCGCCGTCACCAGTGCGGAGAAGAACCCGCCGAACTGCTTCTGGCACATCCGGCAATGGCAGATCGACGGTCGCCCGAGCTTGCCCGAGATACGAAAACGCACTGCGCCGCATTGGCACCCGCCGGTTCGGATGGGTTCGCTCATGATGATGCTCCAGATGGCCATTCGGCCGTGTCGTGGTCGGGATGTTGATGGTTGCTCGCGGCAATCGCATTTTCGCGATCGGGCGTCTCTTCGTCGGGTTCGATGGGCAGGTCGTCGAGGTCGTGAAACCAGCGCATCTTGAGCCCGGTATTCGATTGCGCCACCGGCTTGACCGCCTGGGATCGTCGAGCGTGCCGAGAACGAGGTTGATGGTATCGGCCTCCGGCGTGTCGTAGAAAAGCGGCGTCCCGCAGGCCGCGCAAAAGCCGCGCCGCACGAGGTCAGAGGATTGGAACCACGCTGGCTCGCCACGCGTCAGCGCAAACTCGGATCGTTTCGCGGCCGCCAGCGGCATGAAGTAGTTGCCGGAAGCCTTCTGGCACATGCGGCAATGGCACAGATGCGGATAGCCGAGTTCACCCGCCGCGCGATAGCGAACCGCGCCGCACTGACATCCTCCACTCATCGCCGCTGTTGTCGTCACGGACGCTTTTCCTCTGGCCAGGTTGCGGTGTCGTGGTCGGGATGCTGGTAGGAAACGAGATCGAGCACGAAGGGTGCCGACTCGGCATCGTCTTCGGTCACGCGGGCCGGCAGTTCGTGCAGGTGGTCGACGAAATCGATCTTGCGCTCGGTGCCGAACTGGATAACGGGCGGCAGCGCCGAGGGATCGTCGAAGGCACCGGCGGCAATCGCGATCCCATCCGGCGCCTCATAGGTCAGCGGTGTGCCGCAATCAGCGCAGAAGCCGCGCTCCACGACGTTCGACGACTGAAACCGCTTCCGCTCGCTCCGCGTCCATTCAAGCTCGGCGCCACGCACCGATACCAGCGGCGCATAATAGGCGCCGAATGCCTTCTGGCACATGCGGCAATGACAGATCGAGGAGTCCTTGAGCGTCCCCTGGACCCGGAAACGGATCGCGCCGCACTGGCAGCCGCCGGTGTAGGTTGAGGTCATGAGCTGTGCCTTCCTATGATCGTGAGGATATGCAGGCAGACATTGTCGACATCGCGCAGCACGTCGTCGTTCCAGAAGCGCAGGACTGTCCAGTGATCGGCCTCGAGGCGACGCGTCCTTCCTTCGTCATAGACAGCGTTCGATTCGCGCGCGTGCTGCGAGCCATCGATCTCGACGATAAGCCGATGCTGAGGGCAGGCGAAATCGACGATGAAGCCGGCGACGGGAACCTGTCTGCGAAAGCCGAGGCCCATCAGCCTGTGGGCCCGTAGTTCGTTCCAGAGTTTGAGTTCGGCGTCTGTGAGCGCCTGGCGCATGCGCTTGGCGTTGGCGCGGCGCTGCTGGGGAACGGGGGCATGGGTCATGGCATGCTCCTTCGTTAGCGCAGCGGGCGCGTTACCCCCCTCTGTCCTGCCGGACATCTCCCCCACAAGGGGGGAGATTGGATAGTAGCGATGACGCTGCCCAACGCAACGTCGAGCG
>Ga0170475_113778698_pt1 | contig 11988 bp, 8 predicted proteins | sample Soicark_Litter_5_FD_111474 | JGI IMG/M metagenome (GOLD analysis project Ga0170475, IMG submission 111474) | Avena fatua rhizosphere microbial communities from Hopland, California, USA. Combined Assembly of 48 SPs | reverse complement strand
GTTTGTTTACAGGTTGATCGAAATTACCTATCGCGCGGGGTTTGGGTATTCGTGCGTCGTCATCCGTCCTGTCTAACGCCTCTATATTGTCAATGTAAGCGTCATCATGATCAGTGGAAAGGGCGCTGATTTCATATGGGGCAGTTATGACTGAGAAATATATAATAGATGCCTTCGTTGCAATAGAATTCCCTATCATGATATTATCTATGCTCTGAGGGCGCGACCACCATGCTAGATAGGCACCATTAGGCAATGCTGTCCACACAACCCATACGTAGCTCGCGCGGCCGTCCGTGGTAATTAACTGTTCCCTTGTAGTATGTGTAAAAGTACCAACAGGTAGCTGCCAAAGTGCTGCAGCGCTCATGTGGACCGAATAACCCTTCGCATTGGATAGTTTTAAAGGAGCATCTTTCTTAATAACGAAAGGTGTAATCCTCAATTTTGCGAGAGGATTCCCTATAGCAATGGGAAACACCATTTGCTTAAGCGAGATTGTATTTTTCATAATCGTATGTTTTGAAGATGAGAAAAAGAAATAACTGCGCTGAGGAAGTCGTATGGAAATACGTTTATTAACCCAAGCTAGGTACAGACCTATGTGCAGTATCACCTTTATAAAATTCTAAAACTGGACAGGGACGTTCGTATTGAGCGAGCCAATCGAATAACTGATCAGATCGGGATTATATGCTTTGATGAATTCCACAAGTGGATTTAGCGCATAACTTATATATGGGTCTCCTAGAGGTTGCCACCATCCTAATGGATCATCTTTGATAGATGCGACGACCTCTCCCATTATCTTATCAATGTAGATGATGTGTCTTTGCCTGAAAGCAGGTGGTATAGGCGTCTCGTCCACGTAGATAGCTCCAGGCGGTGGCATGATACTGAGGATGTAATCTGCCGTAGTATCAGGATTATCATGCGCGTACTGCACTATATCAACGTGATTTAATTCAGAGTCAAACCTTAATCGTCGCATGAATCTGTCGATATCCACTTCCTTTCCGCGACCGGCTAAGCGAGATCTGATCACAGAGATAGCCTTTTCAAAACCGTTTTTATCGGTTATTGACGACGGTTTTGATTTTTCTCCCTCCTCATTGTCATTTCCGGGTGATGAGGGTTGGTTTGTTAATATTTTCTTTGTGTGCTTAATTTGTTTAGCCATAATATGGAAATTTTAAAAGTTACCAGGAAAGGGGATGGACGCCAAGCGTACTAGTCGCGTACTTAAAGAACGCCTCATCTCTTGCTAAGAATTGAGTAATCGTTGAATCGATCTTCTCAGAAAACCGACGTAGATGGTCGAGCATTAAGGCCGAAGATGGTATATTCTGATCTTTGTATAGAGTATATAACCATGATGCCACCGTGTCCGCGTTAGCCAGTTTGCTCGAAGTTAACTGTTCTTGGGCAAGAGTAGCAGTTATCCCTCGTCTGATGTTCCCTATTTTCAACGCTACGTTAGGGCTGGACTGAAATGTACTCCCTACCCCTTGATTAGCATAATTCATCTGAATCGCTTTGTCCTCTTCTAGAAGTATATCAATCAATCTTAAAGCTGTGAGCGATGGTGAACTTGCAGAGGAGATGAAGGTTCTAAGATTCTTTAAAATCGATATAGTGAATAAAGCTTCGATGCATGTGATCCGCTGAAGACTACCCGTTTGGAATGGATCGACAGATTTAATACCTAATAACCCATCTGTTCTGCTGCCCAGTCCTGCCAAAAACACAATTTCGGAAGCCGGAGGTGCCTCATTCGATAGAGTATTCTGCCATACTCGAGCAGGAACAGGTCTGTCGCTACCCTCTTGCAGATGCCTCATTAAGAATCGATCCGCCAGCTCTATAGATCCTTTTAACCCCGCTGCTTTGACCGCCTTCATGAATTCGTCTCCATGTTTCTTGATGACGGTAGCAGATGACTGAATTAACTGCGTATCATCGGACTGTACGTAGTAGTACTCAACCTTCGAACCAACAGAGGCATCCTCATACTGTAATAAGTATCTAGTTAACTCCGCTTCATTCCATCCTAAAGTACGCGCGAGAGCTTCACCATTAACAACCGAATTAACGAGTGTACCTGTGTCTGATGTAGCTTTTACCCCTGATAGCAATCCTAATTGTCCAGGTTTAAATACCCATCCCTCACCCTGTGACACGGAAGAGAAGTCAGGCCAGATTAGACTTGCGTCGCGATGTAAATATGTCATCGCATCGAACCAGTACGATGGATTAGGAGTCATCTCGGTGAACCAACTAATGATCTCCTCTATTAAGTCAACAGCCATGAAGCGGTCAAAATTACTATAGTCTGCTTCGACGAGGAATAGTTGATTAGATTTGGACTGGGATCGTAAGCGTTCGGTTCGCTTTAGTTTGCTCTCGCCGTCATGATAACACCCTGGAAGTAACATCCGTACGGTTTTGTACATAGTAGAAACTGGTGACGTAATGACGTTATAGATGTAAGGAACCATATGCGCCACCCTTTGTGAATTGATGCCTCTTTCATCGAATGCTGTCCTCATCCCGGAAGGTGTAACATCGAATTGATGCTGCCATTTGTACCCAGGTTGTAAACGCCTAATGGGGGCTACGGCGAAGGGATGTCCAGCGAGGCCGAATTTACCAGCTCTATTATCTACTTCCTGGAGGATGTCGTTCCATTTCCCTCTATTAGCACGATTTAAATTCCTAAATAATTGGACGGTTTTTATTCGGGTTGTAGGATTACCGTCAGTATCTACCTGTGCGTTGAAAAAGGGGTAACCTGGATTCGTCGTTAGAGGATCGGACGCGCTGTTCCAGTTCTTCTCGTATAACGCTTTGACTTTGGGACTTTTGATTAAAGTCTGAACCGCCGTTTTATGCGCGGCCAAAGACATAGCGAAGTAATTAAAATCCGTCGCGTTCTTTCCTGCGTAGGATACAGCCCACCAACCTGCGTTGACCGTTCGAACGATACAGGCTTTCTTCATTATGTCAACGTTAGCAATGATGAAATATACTGCATTACGATGCGACTGCACGATTTTATCGATCGCGGACCCGGAGCCCAACTCGGACCATATTTTAGTAGTGTCGGGGACATCTATGTCTCTATCTTCGTCCCTGTCCAATGGGAGGCCTAATTCTGTCCAGTAACGGTTAAGCTCTTTGATTAAGGTATGCGCTGACTTTCTAAACATATCGACTGAATTTCCATCCTTAAACACGAAACGATCAGTTTTACCAGGAACGTAATCACGTTCTTTATTATCCCTATCTAGGAAGCCAAAATTGGAACTGAATCCTAGCGGAACTGACCCTTTATAGTAACGTCTAATTAGATCAGGCAAGGACACGCCAGAACCTATTTCCTGATCTTCACTAGCGGACACCGGTTCTCGGAAACTCCGAAAACGAGTAGGAAAGGCCGACATCCGAGGAGCGACCTTTCTTCTACTAGCGTCATCAATTCGATACATCATATAACAACGGGTTCAGCGTCATCATCGATATTCTTGCCACTTACGCGGTCATTAAGTTTGTCAACTTCTTTTTCCACTAGCACGGCAGCTTCTTTAGTAGCGGTACCTGCGGCGACGGTGATCTCTGCCGCTTGTTTGTTCTGTTCTGTGATCGTCTGCTCGATTTTCTTAACTGCGTCCGCAATTTGCTCTTGTTCTTCAGGTACCTTTATTTCAGCTGATGGAGTGGCATAAGGTCCCCAATGTTTATACTCTAGAAAGTATTGATGCCGATCGAAGGGCCAATCGCTCGTCGTAAGACCCACCCTGTAATTCTCGCGAGGTTTATCCGCTTGCACAGGTCGATAAAAGAGGTCGATCTGCAGATACAGATTTTGCGTTAAGAAGGTATACTTAGGGGAAAATCTGACTTGTGGCACGACTGGTGTTTGCAAAACCGGAATTAGCGAAAAATTCTGCAGACCATCCCCTATCACCCAATCCTTAACAGGTTCAGTCACTGAGTTTGATTGGAAGTAGAATACCGGGTGTTCTGCGTAGAAGGGAGTAGGATCCATCCGCAAATCATCCTGCGCTATAGGGATCTGATTCAACAGTTGTAAATACACCCCTCCGCCTATAGGTAGTATATTAGTCTTTTCAGTTAATTGCCCTTGAAATTGAGCAAGGCTAGCGTATGTCGTTCCGTACGGTTTACCATGACCTTCAACCATCCGGATAGCGGTAAGGTTGATGTCTTTACGTGTCGTGAAAGCATCTTCGATCCTCGTCATCATTTCACTTTGGTTAAAATACATTATGGCAAACGAAGAAAAGAAGGTTGCCCAAATTTCGCGGAGATGCGGCAACGACATCTGTTTAACGGCAACATCGTAATTAATACCTGACATGACTTCTATAAGCGATCGGACATTGTCAGGACTACCAATGAAGTGATCGAATGAAAAAGTTCTATCTCCCTCACCCCAAGTACTAGGAATAAGTGAGCGCCACTGATAAGCCAGAATCTCTCGTAATTCCCTAGCCTTATCTAAATCGACGACTTGTGATGCAGAGAAGTAAGGATATGCTTGACTCACCTGCCTATCGGTAAGTAGTGAGAGGCGGAAGTGCTGCCTTATGTACTCATGGTAATCAAATGAGAACATCGGTGATGCAGAATCTAGCTTCAGAACACCATCTGACACTTGTTTTGGTACGCCGGCACCTATCTGCCACGTAGCGGCAACAGGAAGACGAAATTCAAGTTTACATTTAATATTTAACGACTGTAAACCCTCAGTCGTAGCCTTGCCTGAACCTCTCACCATGGATGGAACCAAACCTGTCAACGCCTTATCTACTTGTTCAGACACCTGCTTTCCAACTAAGATCAACGAAGCCACTTCATATGCAACGTTGAAAGTTGAAGCGGCAATACCCGATATAAGGGGGAGATACTTTGGATTATCCAGTTCTTTGAGGTTAGTCAGGTCAGAAGCCAACGCGTATTCGCCAGCTGTTTCCTCCAACTTCTTTACCGTAGCCACAAGGCCAAAACTAGGTAAGAATTCTCTCGGAAAAGCAACGGAGTCCAAATCCTCCTTTGCTGATGCGCCGAATGATGTGATCAGCTCATTAACATCCTCCCTGGCATTCAGATAATCATGAGTCCTAATCGTGTTCTCAAGTCTATTTAGCGTAGGCTCTTCTAATTTCGGAAAATGTGCGATCCAATCTTGTACGAGATCGTATGATTTCATGAACATCTCAATGGCGAAAAATTGGTGATAAACGAGTAGTGATTGGAGATAGAGAGCAAATACTTTTAGACTCTTCGCCCTTTCTAAATTGGTCATAACATCCGCTTTGGTCCGAGGAGCTACAAAATCATACCAGATATCCTTATCCATTAGCAACTGGTAAACGTGATCAATTAATCTAACGCATGCTAATCTATAGGTGGTGTACATGCTGACGATTTCTTCATTCTGATCATCTGATTGTTTGAAGTCTGATTGTTCCTCATTTTTGTTCTTCCTTTTCTTCACTTGTGATCGCCTAAGAGCTTCCACTTGAGGCAAAGACCCATACGTGACGATGGAATCAGTATGAGCAGCGTAGACGGCCAGGTCAGCGCCAGGCGTACCGATGAGCACTTCATGGTATAATTTTTGGAATAAAATATGAAAGCTACTCGTGGGACTCTCGCCTGATAATATCCATGCTGAAGGATTAGCTTCGAACGATGTGATGAGATGTGCGATCATATCGGTATCTTCGTCTGTCGGAACAAAGTTATTCATGCTTGATGTAATATTCTGTACGTAAGCGATGATCTCAGTTCTGTTAATCTGATAGCGATCGACTTTAGTGCCGTCCATACTCCCAATCACTTCAGCGGTCGTATAGGCTAGATCATCTAACCTCTTAAGAGAGTTCAGTAGATCTTTAAATGAAGTTAACTTGATACTCCTCTGTAAACGACCGATCGAATGTAATGCGGAGGGATGACCGGACATATTCGCTATCATAGCGCATTTAGCATAATACAGTGGAGCTAGCTGTGATTCAAGGGCCATAATGACTGCGGATTTAGCAATCTTTTGTCTCGTTGTAATTTTTAGCATTTGATTAATTATAAAGGTGAATAATTATAAAGATCTCCATTAGAAACCGGGTCTTCGTGTGGAAGACCCGGTCAATGTAGTTATACCATGTCAAAATACTGATCGACGTTATATACGTCATCAGGTGTTTCTGAGGGATCGGTAATACCCTGAGGCTCGAAATTACCTGTGCCGCCATCCGTATCGAATTCCATCGTTGATGGTTGTTCAAATTCGGTATTCGCGTATGCTTTGGCGTTGATGAGGTTTTGCTGTCTGACATCTTTGCGATTTTCTTTCGCCATACGTCTGGCTCCTTTACGTTTACGCCGGTTACCTTTCTTTATGAATTTGTTATATCTCGCTCTTGAAAATAAACCTCCCATTTCGGCATCTAGGTCACTTTCCGTATCACCGTACAGCGACTCATTGTCCTGGAGGACGTCTCCTAGGATTGCTTGATCCAATTCAGCATCACCGGTACTGAGATAAGCGTCTCCTGCCAACTCCATAACATTTGACATCATACCGGGAATGTTTCCTCGTCTCCAGTTCGTAGCGACCGCGTCACCGTATTGGACGCGTACGTTATCATACGCATCACCGGATTCGCCAGTGGCTCGTGCTTGTTTAATTAGCTCAATAGCAGTAGCTAACTGGTTAGGGGTAACGTCAACGCCATCAATGGTTTGGAGCGCAGAACCGTCGGCTAAGAGGATCCGATCCATCGCAACTCGTAACGCTGGATTAGTTACTTGTCCTGCGGTCGTCTTATCCTGCGATAACCCCGCGGATGTGACCATTCCATTCAGTTTACTTTCCGACGCCGTCTGGCCCAACTGCATGAGCTTTGACAGACCCCCAAATATTTTCTTAGGCAAAGGAGTGCCCGTAAGAGGACGGATGGTATCAAGTACCTGCCGTTCGGAAGCGTCGGCAGGATCACCGTAAACATCTCCATAAATATCAGATCCGTCGCTCGCTGAGAAAACTCCCATCTGAAGTGCAACTGATGCTTGTCCCTTCATCAGTCTGGCTCTAGCCATCAAGTCATCAACAGCTTTCCCTAACAACGAAAGCTCGTATAAGTAATCGATGTCGTACTTCTGATTCTGATCATTTTCCCAATTCAAACCAATCAGGCTAGGAAGGAAATTCACAGTCCGTCTGATGCCTTCTTGGAGATGCATTCCGACCTTTTTAAACCAACCTAATTTCGCAATCGCAGCTTCAGACCCACCGAGTACATCGTACGTTTCTATTTTCTTAGCCATAGGTGAAGCTATTTCAATCGGAATAGAGAAAGCCTGCACAAGCACTTTCTCACAGAAATCAAAATCGGCCGATAACGTTCTAAGCTGAGCGAGCATCGTTGTAGCGAATCCAGTATAGACGAAAGGAAAGTCCTGGTCACTGATGAATTCACGCGATAGGATGGCTAAGGGACGAGGAGGACCATCATCTTCAGCTATTTCGTTCAGTAGTGATCGACCCTTAACGTTGATGACGTCGATGATATCTGTCACCATATCTGGCGACATAGATGCTAGAAGCATCATAGCCTTGTTGTGTCTAGTATTTGCTGAATACGTTTTCATGTATTAACATTTAATGTTGAGGAAATTTGATAACTGAACAGCCTTAGATTAGTCTGTTACGCATTCCGATCGTCCAAGGATGTTGTGAACCAGGAACTACCATTGAAACAGAAGCGTTGCTAGGTAGCCCTGTGACATTAAACGTAATAGGAGCAGCATTATTATACGAACCTAAAGCAAGCAACGGCTTGTTCGTGACTAACTGCCACGGAAAGATCATAAATTTAGCATAGTACCCTTTCCTGATAGTGAAAGAGAAAGGATTCGCCGCGATGACAAGTGAACCGTTGAACGTAGGCATTACTCCTGCAACATTAAAGATCGTACCAGGATTAGCAGTCAAAACGGAGATACCAATTGTAATCAAGACCGCGGTGTAGAAACGTGCGGCCACTACACCCGTCGCCGTGACAGTCCAGGTAACCCCTGCGAATGTACCGTTGACAATTTCTACTTCATATGGCGTGTCGGTTGATTGTCTATCGAAATTATACTTAAGTGTATCAGCTGCAAATACTTCGGTAGGCGATAAAGGATAACTATTTAATGTCGCACCTGTAATTTGATAGAAAGGAAAGGCCGTACTTCTGTCGATCTTTCCCATCATACGACGAGCTCGTACTTGATTAGCGATCGTCGCCTCAGTCGCATTAACCTCGAGAGATTGGTTAACTGCAACTCTACGAGCTTTTCTTTTCTTAATGCCTTTCATAATTTGAGATAAAGCAAAGGCGCCCAATCCGGCAGCTCCCGCTCCTATTGCCACTTTCCTGACGAGTGATCTTTTCCTTTTAACGGCTCCCGTCTCAGACCCATCATCATAAGCATCGCCTATTAACGTGTTATAGGTGTCTAATGCGGAGGTAGAGACTTCGCCGTATGGCCCGTCTATATCATCGTCATCGTCGGGATCGCCGTACGCTCCCTCGTAGACGTCACCCCCTTGATAAACATCACCCATAAGATACGCCGCGTTCGTGACGTCAGCTTGAGCGGCCCGAGGATTCTTCGAGGCAACTAGCTGGTTAAGATTGATCAACTTGGAATTCATAATGTAAATTTAAAAGTGAGGAAATCATATTAGAATGCCGCTAGTTTCATCCTCTCATAAGTGTCGGGATAGATAGGTTTAGCAATGCGCCATTTGATAATGTTAGTTGGAAATTCACCGCCACCTGCATGACTCAGGACTTGAAGATGGAGATGATCGGGCTCTATAAAGACACCTAGTTTCGTAGAGGCGTCACCTGAATAGTCATTCGATCTGAGCGTTTTCAAGATCTCCCATAGAGCGATCCTTTTATACAGAACGGGATCGGAATTCCTACCTACAGCATACGTCGCCGCGGCTTCAGCGGTAAAATCAGGAGCGAGATCAAAGGCTTGGCCCATGCGATGCGAAGGAGAATCACGGATGTACGATGTATTCTTCCATCTATAACCAGTAGCGGTTTCCAGATCGTGCCAAAATAGAAGGAATTGAGGAAGGTAATCCATGGTCGATTTGATTCTATCACCCGAGGTGATGACGGACGGCATTTGCGATACGATTTGAAAACTTCCGACTTTGAAATTCGGTTTCTTCGATTCAGTCAGAAGAAAGTTTTGGATATTCATATAGACGAGTTTTTATAGTAGAAACTTCCATCGATGTTGCGCATCCTTTAATGGATCAATGATGCCTACATTAGCGAGAGATAATTCGAAATGCAAGTGTGGATCTGTCGTGCCAGTTTTTCCCGTCAATGCGATCACTTGGCCTTTTCTGACAGCAGTACCTTTGGGCGATAAGACTTGCGACAAATGAGCGAAACGTAACTGCGAGCCATCGCTTGCAGCACGCATCGTGATTGATTTACCCCACCCCATTCCAGGTTTGAAGTAGTACGTGTCTATAAAGCCATCTTCGGGAGCGAATACGGGCCTGCCAATGCTAGCTCTAAGATCCAGACCTTTATGGTAGGCTGACATATGTTTACCTTTGATCTGCTTCCTTTTTCCGAATCCACTAGTAATGACTTCGGATCCTGAAGGTCTTGAAGGAGCGGAGACATTATAAGCTTGCAATATATAAGCGTTATAAGTGTCGATGTCCATTACCTCGTTAGATGTAACTTCAAGATCTTTAAATCCTACTCTATGTGTCGAGACATTTCGAAGGTACGGAATCAATCCTGGTGTGCTGGTTACGTCCTTGAGTTTATCCATAAAAACGTTGAACGCATCGTAAAATTTTCGAGCATCGTAAACTGAGGTATAAGGAGCTACTCCTAGACATTTGTAATAGTACATTAATAGTGGGATCGCTCGAGTGCGGTCAGCAAGGGAAGACGAGAAATGAGATGAAAAGTCTCGAATCTGAGGTGTGATGGTAACGGACTTGATAGGGATAGATTTGGTGTACCAATTGTCGACTACAGCCGTATATAGCGCGGTAAGTAGACCTGCATTCGCGAGATATTGTTCAGTATCACTCGAGGGATTAAAAACGTTTGAATCGCCAGGCGTCCGGAATCCGAGTGACGAAAAGAATGAACGAATAATAACAGGCAGATATGGCTTAATAATTGAAAAATTTGCCGCACTCAATCTTTTGTACTTCGAATACAATTTGCTTGGAATTCCCAACTGTGATGCATTTGGAGGAACACCTTCGGTCGTGATGAAGGTTAAGTACGTAATAGCAACGAGATCTTGATCCTCAGGACTAACCAACGACGAGCGATAAATTGAATAAAGAGTCGCCAACGTTGTAGGCAAGGATATAAATTTTAATAAATTAGGATCAGGAATCTGTAGACCGGGTGATAAATAATCACTAATTAATCGCATCGAAGTTCTATCATCAACTTGACTCAGTCGGGTCATGACTGAGTCTAGGACGTTCGAGGAATCGACCTTTCCATCCGCTCTTACAGAGGTCTTATGATTGGCAAGTTCATCAGCTTGTCTTAATAGCGTTGGTACAATATTCCCAGCACGTAGTGACCAATTAGCTTCGTTCTTAGCGCGAAATATACCTATCTGCTTAACTAGATAATTACCGGCCGTCGCTGATAGTACCCATGAATAATGAGAAAATGAAGGAATTGCCGACGAGGCTGTGACATCAGAACGTGGCTGGGGCGTCTCCTCGGAGATCGCGAGTGTTATGAAGTCTTTCATAGTTTAAATTTTTATATATTTTTGAATCTTGGAGAGGGCCTTCTTTCCAATATCTTCCGCCATCGTCTGCGTGTGAGATCGAACGACTCGAGAGAGTACTTTTTCAATGCCTTCCAAAGCTTTATCCCTATTGGTAGCACCCGTTCCACTGATGTAGCTTGCATCAGTAGGAGCCGCAATTTTAACGTATACGATGCGATCAGGATCACGTTCGTCTGTTACTGTTTTAGTCAGTTCGATAGGTACCCATTCTTTCGTTTGCGTTTGTACATAGCCCCTATTAATCATTGAAGCTATGGATGCGGAGTTTATCATCTCCTGGGTGATACCTCTGTCATCGCTAAGCTTGTCTCGTGTGACAGTTAGCGGCTCCGGACTTAATAATGAATTAGTTGATAAATAGAAACCGTCCACTCCCGAAAGGAAGCGGATGGGCTCTTGAGGTGTTATTCTTACGGACAGAGCACCCTGCAAAATGATACCGATAAAGGTTTGTGTTTTATGAGGCTTAACACCCTTATTAGGGATAGTTTCTAATAGAGATAACCAACGCTCCGCGAGATTAGTATTTTTGACAGCCTTAACTATACTCTCCCACCTACTACTAGTTACTCCTAGAGAATCGAAAATAGCTTGAACAGGAATAGGGACTACGTAGTCGACAGTTTTGATGTAAGTTAAAACAGGATCGTTGAGGACAAAGGGACCTGTAGTATCACTCAAATAGTCGTCAGCGTAATCCGCGAATTCATCCAACTCTACTTGAAATGATTGACCCAGCGTATGTCCGTAGTTAACGAGTAGCGTTTGCGCGCTAGCCGATGGTCCACGAGCAAGGAGGACGTAGATAGAGTAAAGTACCAGTTTATCTATATCATCTTGGACGATTAACCTATCAGGAAGTAACCTTCTAATAGTCTCTCTACCTAGAATGAAAAGATAAACCTCCTCACCAAATACATTACGATGGTGACGATATTCGTCACTATCGATGCCATTTACAATACTTTGGATATCTTTCGCCGTGTCCACCGTCTGATATACAGACAGTACTTGGCGAAATAATACCATGCCTTCTTCGAGGACTTCAATGAGAGCTACAGGAAGCATAGATAAAAGTTTAAAAGGTGATTAGGAGACCGCGCT
>Ga0170475_105536353_pt1 | contig 11989 bp, 12 predicted proteins | sample Soicark_Litter_5_FD_111474 | JGI IMG/M metagenome (GOLD analysis project Ga0170475, IMG submission 111474) | Avena fatua rhizosphere microbial communities from Hopland, California, USA. Combined Assembly of 48 SPs | reverse complement strand
GATCGGCCTGCTGCTGCTGAATTATCGCGAGGCGTAAGAGCTCGCCAGGTACCGCGTCAACAGCGCGGCACCGGCCATGAAGTCGTCCATGGCCATTGCCTCGCGTGGATTGTGGCTGCCATTCTCGTTGCGTACAAAGATCATTCCCATCGGAACACCGGCCTCGGCGAAGGCGGCTGCGTCGTGTGACGCAGGACTGCCGAGTTGCAGCATTGGTATGCGCAACTGGTCTGCGCAGCGTTCCAGGTCAGCCTTGATCGATGCATCTACCGCACCGACCGCGGCACGCGCTTTCGATCCGCGATGAAACCGCACGCCGCGGCGCTGTTCGATGCCGGCGATGATCGCATCCACCCGGACGTCGAGTTCCGCCAGCACGGCTTCGTCGTAGGCACGAACGTCGAGGCTGAAGTGAAACGCGCCTGGCACGATGGTCAGCCCATGCGCGGCCGCATCCGTGTGGAAGCGGCCGATCGTGCACGCCATCGGCACAGCTTTCGCGTCGTACTCCTCCCACAGGTGATCGAGAGCCATGGCGAACTCCGCACCGGCCATTGCGGCGTCGCGGCGGAAGCGTCGCGGCAACCCGACATGGTCGTGGCTGCCCTCGATCCGCACATCGGGATATCGGAAGTTTCCCGGAATGCCGGTGCAGATCGCCACCGGACGTCCCGCTTCGACCAGGCTTGGCGCCTGCTCGATATGCAATTCCAGATACGCGGCAATGCGCGCAGGATCGAGGCAGCGCGCGTGATTGCGCAGGGCCCCCGGGTCACCGCCGCATTCGGCGATGTGTTCGGCCAGCGTGCGTCCGGTGTCGATGCGGCGAACGTCCAGCGCGCCAACCGGCAACGCGCCAAGTGCACCACGGCTGCCGATGTACGAGACCTGGAACCAGATACTCTCCTCGGCGCGGATCCCCATGACCGTCAGGTCACGATCGAGAACGATGCCTGACTGTTGCAGCGCCGCCGCGGCGACCAGGCCCGCGACCACGCCGGCGGCCCCATCGAAATTGCCGCCGTGCGGCACGGAGTCGAGATGTGATCCGACAATGATGCGCCTCGCCGAAGCGTCACGGCCGCGCAGTGTCATGTAGAGATTGACAGCCACGTCCCCTTCGATCTTGAGGCCAAGCTGGCGTGCCGCCGCCGATACGGTCGCATGTGCACGCTGTTCGCCGGCGCCGTACGGATCGCGCGACACACCCGGCTCGTCGAGCCCGTCACGGCGGAGCTGATCGAACAGCGAGCTCGCCAGATCGCGTTGTGCCGATACTGCTGCCATAAGATCCATTCGTGAGCTCCCGGTACAGTGCCGCATAACGTGCGGCCGGTCGGCGCCAACTGACATCTGTCTGCATGGTGTTGCGTTGCAGCTGGCGCCAGATCTCCGGCTGTCGCCATACCCCATCAACCCGAAGGATCGTGGCAGCCAACATTTCGCTCGTGACCGGAGAAAAATGGAAGCCCGTGCCGATCCCTTCTGCCAGCGCCATCTCGTTGGCGTCGATCACCGTGTCGCACAAGCCGCCGACGTGGGCCACCACGGGCAGGGTGCCGTAGCGCATCGCACAGAGCTGCGTCAGTCCACACGGCTCGAAGCGGGACGGTACCAAGAGCGCGTCGCTGCCTCCCTGGATCATGTGCGCCAGGCTTTCATCGTAGCCGATCTGTACGCCGATATCAGGGCCGGCCGCTGCACGCAGCGCGGACTCCAAGGATGCATCGCCCGAACCGAGCAGGGCCAACTGCGCTCCAGCCCCCAGAAGGGCCGGCAGCGCCGCCAGGATCAGATCGATCCCTTTTTGCACCGAGAACCGGCTGACCACCCCAAACACCAGGCTCCCGGGATCGGGGCGCAGGCCAAGACGTGCCTGTAAGGCCACCTTATTCGCGGTGCGGTCGCCGGGTAGGAAAGGGTCGTTCGCCGGATCCCACACCGTGGTGTCGATGCCATTGATAATGCCGGACAGCACATCGGCGCGGGTACGCAACAGGCCGTCCATACCCATGCCGCCGGCCAATGTGCGGATTTCTGCCGCATAGGTCGGCGAAACTGTGGTGATCCTGTCGGGAACTGCAGCCCCGCCTTCAGATAGCCGATCGCACCATAATACTCGACACCCTGGACGGTGTATGAGTCACCCGGTAGGCCGAGTGCGCCCAGAAGATACGCTGGATACTGCCCTTGGAAGGCAAGGTTGTGCAGCGTCATAACACTCGGCGTCATGACGCCGGCATAATAGAGGTAGGCCGGTGCAAGCCCGGCTTGCCAATCGTGCGCATGCACCACGTCGGGCCGGTAACCATCAACCAGACCTTGTGCCAGCAGCAGCGCGACACGCGACAGTGCGGCGAACCGGAACGCATTGTCACCCCAATCGGATCCATCCGGCGCCCGATATGGATTACCCTCGCGCGCGTAAAGATGCGGCGCGTCGATGACGAATAGCTCCAGCTCTGCCGCCTTCGCCGCCACGATGCGCGCCTCGCCGCCGAACAGATGCTCGGTGGCGACAACCACGCCTCCGTCCAGTGCACGCAGTACCTGCGGATAGCCAGGCACTAATGTTCGTACTGACACGCCTTCCGCAGCAAGCGCAACCGGAAGAGCACCCGCGACATCTGCGAGGCCACCTGTCTTAATCAGCGGAAAGATCTCGGAGACGACAGCGAGAACGTTCAGCGCTGACATCACCTCAGGCGGTCGAGCATCGGCTGGGTGATCAGGCATATGCCGCTGTCCGTGCGCCGGAAGCGTTCGGCGTCGGCCAGCGGATCTTCACCGACCACCAGCCCGTCCGGAATCCGCACGCCGCGATCGATGATGACCTTGTTGAGCCGTGCGCCTCGGCCGATATCGACATACGGCATCACGACGCTGTCTTCCACCCGGGCGAACGAGTGCATGTGCACGCCGGTGAACAGCAATGAGCGCCGCAACATCGCGCCGGAGATGATGCAGCCGCCCGATACGAGCGAACTGAGCGCCTGGCCCCGGCGATCCTCGCCGTCGTGCACAAACTTGGCAGGCGGCGTGACCTCGGCATAGGTCCAGATCGGCCACTCGTGGTCGTAGAGATCGAGCGGCGGAACCACCTCGGTCAAGTCGATGTTCGCCTGCCAATAGGCATCCAGCGTGCCGGCGTCACGCCAGTACGACTCGGCCTCGAAGCCCGAACGGACACAGGACTCGCTGAAGCGATGCGCTATCGCCTTGCCGTGTTTCACCAGGTACGGGATTAGGTCCTTGCCGAAATCGCGGCTGGAGTTCGCATCGGCGGCATCCCGACGCAGCTGGTCGAACAGGAACTTGGTGGTGAACACGTAGATGCCCATGCTGGCCAGCGCCATATCTGGTCTGTCCGGCATGCCCGGCGGGTCTTTCGGCTTCTCAAGGAAGGACACGATGCGTCCTTCGGTGTCCACCGCCATCACGCCGAACGCGGTTCCCTCCATGCGCGGCACCTCGATGCAGCCGACCGTCACATCGGCCTGCCGCTCGTGGTGCATTTGCAGCATCGGCTCGTAGTCCATTTTGTAGACGTGATCGCCGGCCAGCACGATGATGTGGTCTGGCCCATAGCTCTCGATGATGTCGATGTTCTGATACACCGCATCGGCAGTGCCGGCGTACCACTCCGTCTCGGAAACGCGCTGCGACGCCGGCAGAATGTCGAAGCTCTCGTTGCGTTCGACGCGGAAAAAGTTCCAGCCGCGTTGCAGGTGGCGGATCAGGCTGTGTGCCTTGTATTGCGTGGCAACGCCGATGCGGCGAATGCCGGAGTTCAGCGCATTCGACAACGCGAAGTCGATGATGCGCGATTTGCAGCCGAAGAAGACGGCTGGCTTGGCACGGCGGTCGGTCAGTTCCATCAGGCGGCTGCCGCGACCTCCTGCCAACACATAGGCCATCGTCGTTCGCGAGATAGGCCCGGATTTTGGGATAGCCAGCATGACGAACCTCGTCTCAGGTATGATTCCGGGCGGCAACCCGGCATTCAGGTGTCGGCGAGTTCGGTCAGGATGCGATCGCGCGCGCCGGTGTCGCCATCGTCATGCACCGGCTGGATGCAGACCTGTGTGGCGCCGGCGGCGAAATGGGCGCGCAGACCTTCCTGCACCTTTGCCTTGCTGCCCCACAGCACCATCGCATCGATGAACCGGTCGGAACCGCCATTCGTCAGTTCGTTTTCCGCAAAGCCGAGCCGCAGCCAGTTGTTGCGATAGTTGTCCAGCACCATGTAGCGCGACAGCTCTTTTCGTCCCAGTGCGCGCGCTTTTGCCGGATCGGTTTCGAGTGTAACCTTCTGCTCGGCCACCAGCCATTTGCCGGAACCCAGGATGCGCGCGGCCTCTGCCGTGTGTGCTGGCGTGGTGTTGTATGGCAGGGCGCCACGCGTGTGACTGGCAGCGAGCTTCAGCATCAGCGGACCGAGTGCAGCGATGGCGAGCGGCCAGGTATCGGTGTCGGCCTCGCCTTTGGTGATGCCCTCCAGATAGGTGCGCATGACCGGCACAGGTTTCTCATATTTGTGGCCGCGAATGCCTTCGACCATGGGCAGATGGCTGACCCCAAGACCGAGGATGAAGCGGTCGCCGTAGAGAGCCTGCAATGACAGCAGGCCTCGGAGCGAGGTGAAGGCGTCGCGCGCATAAATCGACGCAATAGAGCTTCCAAGTTTCAGCTTGGTTGTATTGCCGAGCATGAAGGCGGCGACCGAGAAGGACTCGTACCCGCGCGATTCAGGGTACCACAGCGTGTCGTAGCCCAAACGTTCGACGGTCTGTGCGAAGGATTTGATCTGCTGGGCACCGCCTAGCTTGTCAGTCGAATACCACGCGCCTAACCGACCCAACTGCATCACTTACTCCTTCCCTTGTCATCCCCGCGAAGGCGGGGATCCAGCCCTCGATGCCCGCATTCGCGGGAATGACATCAAATGGCGCCGGTTCTGCGGAACCCCCCGATCTCCGCCGCACTGTACCCCAGCTCCCCAAGCACCTCGTCGGTATGTTGTCCAAACATCGGCGGCGGTCGATCGACCCGCGGTCCATCATGCGCGAACTTGAACGCCGCCACCGGCACGGTGAATGGCCCCTGGATGCCCGGCGCGCGCTCGTGCCGGTGCAGCACGCCGCGCGAGGCAATCTGTGGATCGGCCAGTGCCTCACCCATAGTACGAACACGCGACGCCGGAACGTGGCACTCTTGCAGCCACGCCTCCCACTCCGCCGCGCTGCGGCTCAGCATGATTTGCGACAGCAGTGTCTCCTCACGATCGTGATCGGTGTGACGTTCATCATTGGTGCGCTTGATCATCTCCGGATGCTCAAGCACGGTCCATAGCCGCTTCTGCTGCCGCAGGTTGGAGGCGCCCAGCATCACCATCCCATCCTTCGTCTGATACGCCATGCTTGTGGCGTGCGGCATGCGATTGCCCGATGGCTTGGGATGATGGCCGTTGCGCAGATAGCCGGTGACGTGCGAGGCCATCAGGATGATCGCCACATCCAGCATCGCCATGTCGATACGCTGGCCCTGGCCGGTGCGCTCGCGTTGGAACAATGCCGCGGACAGCGCGAACGCGCCCATCGTGCCGGTGGAATAGTCGATCGCCGGCGCGCCGATCTTCACCGGGCCCGCTTCCGGCGTGCCGGTCATCGCCATGATGCCCGAGGTCGACTGGATCACGTGATCGTATGCCGTCTGCTCCCGCCGCGGGCCGCCCTGGCCGAACGCCGAGAATGATGCGTAGATCAGCTTCGGGTTGATCTTGCGCATATCCTCATAGCCGAGCCCGAGTGCGTCGAACGCACCGGGCCGATAGTTCTCGACCAGCACATCGGCGGTAGCGACCAGCTTCTTCAGGATCGCGCGACCCTGTTCGGACTTCAGGTTCAGCGTGATCGAGCGCTTGTTGGATCCCTGGGTCAGAAAGCCCGTGCCCATGTTGGCGTGGTTCAGCACATTGTCGCTGCCGGAATCACGGCTCTGGTCGGGGTCGTCGGGATGCTCCACCTTGATCACATCGGCGCCCATCAGCCCGAGCTGGTATGCCGCAAACGGCCCCGCCAGCACATGCGTGATGTCGATGATGCGGATGCCCTCAAATGGACGCGCCATGGCCGCTTTCCTCCGGTAACCTGACAACGCTGCCGCCTTGCCCGCATGGCGTCAACACGCTTGGATGCCGCGAACCAGGCGGAGGAACGCATGTCGGTCGACCTGATCATCGATGGCCCGGTCGCCAAAATCATACTGAACCGGCCAGAGAAGCTGAACGCGCTCACGTATGAGATGCGCGCCAAGCTGCGCGACTACACGCAGCAGCTTCGCTTCGACGAGAACGTGCGCGCGATCATTGTCACCGGCGAGGGAAGAGCATTCTGCACCGGCGCGGATGTCGGGCGGATGCAGCGCGGCGGCCTGCGCGCCGAGCGCGAGAAGATGCAGGGCGGCAGCCATCAGTTCCTGCGTACGCTGCACGCGATCGAGAAACCGGTGATCGCCGCGGTGCGCGGCCCGACTGTCGGTATCGGCTGGTCGATCGCGCTTGCCTGCGACCTTATCGTTGCATCGGAAACCGCCCGCTTCTCGCAGGTGTTTCGTCGTATCGGCCTGGCCCCGGACGGTGGCGCGATCTGGTTCCTGACGCGCCGCATTGGTTTGCACGCGCAAAGGAGCTGGTGTTCACCGCCCGCTTCGTCGAGGCATCTGAGGCGCTGTCACTTGGCTTGGTGAACTACGTGGTGCCGGACGGCGAGCTTATGGTGAAGACCGAGGAACTGGCGGCGGATCTGGCGACCGGCCCAACGTTCGCATTCGGCATGGCGAAGAAGCTGTTTCACATGGCCAGCGGGCCAAGTTATGAGGATTTTCTCGATCTCGAGTCATTCGTGCAGCCGCAGCTCGATCAGACCGAGGACCACCGCGAAGGCGTCGCGGCATTTCGTGAGAAGCGTCAGCCGAAATTCGTCGGGCGATAGCAGCGCCGCCCGGATCGCACTGAGGGTCGATGGAGCCAGCCAGATGATGTTTCGCAAGACGGGCGATACGGTCATCGCCATTCCACAGCCGAGCCACGCCTGGCTTTCGGGGCAGGCAATCCGAGCGTGGGGCAACGAGGAGTTCGGCTACGTCGCGCCGTTCGAGGACGTTTGCCTGGGTGCCGAACAGCACGACATCGGCTGGCTGAGTTGGGAGCGATCACCGACCCTGAACACCCAGACAGGGCGCCCGCACGGGTTCCGCGAGCTGGACGTCGCGCAGCATACCGAACTCTGGCGTCAGGGAAGCGCGATGGCGATGGTGCTTGGGCGATATCCGGCACTGCTGGTCTCGCTGCACGGCAGCAACCTTTATCGCAATTTCGACTTCACCAAGGCTGGCGCCGCGGTATCGGCGGTGGTGACCAAGTTCCTGCAGGATCAGGCGGAGCTACAACAGGAGTTGTGCGACAGCCTCGCCGGTGATCATGCATACGCGCAGTACGTCTCGCCCGCGGCATTGCAGCGGAACCGGCTGCTGGTCAGTGCGGTCGACCGGCTTTCCATAGCGGTCTGCACTGCACTGAACGATGCCGCTGTTCGCTCGGAAACTGAGCAGGAAGGCTTGATCACTGTACCCACGGCGCGAGGCACCGTGGATCTGCGCATCACCGCGCTTGACGCTGGAAGGACTCGGTTGGCTCTGCAGCCATGGCCGTTTTCTGCGACATCGGTGACGTTGGCCTGCGAGGGCTTTGAACTGCCGCAGACCCGGTTCACCGACACAGATCAGATGCGAATAGCCTTGCGCGACACTCGGCGGGTCAGGGTAATGGCTGAACTTGTGCCCGACGAGCGGCAGTCGCCCGCCTCTTGAGAGGCGGGCAACGTCATCGTTCAGACGGGATCCCACGGATAGACGTCGCGCGTGCGCTCCAATGGCGTGAAGCTGTTCTTCACCGCAGGCAGCCAGTGTTCGGCCAGCTTCTCCGGCGTCCAGCCATCCGGGCGAGCCATAATGCGGATCGGCCGCGGCTGATTGTACAGGTATACCTCGTTGCCGCGTACGCCGAAAATCTGCCCGCTCACATCCGCCGCTGCGTCAGTACCCAGAAACGCGATCAACTGTGAGATGTGATCCGGACGCGTCCGTTCGGCGCGCGCCTTCATCTGCTCCTCGGTCTGGCCGGGCACCGTCTCGATCATGCGGCTGAATGCGTGTGGACCGATGCAGTTGGACCGGATGTGGTAGCGCTGCATATCCATCGCGATGCAGCGCGACAGTCCGGCGATGCCAAGCTTCGCAGCGCCATAGTTGACCTGCCCAACGCTGCCGATCAGCCCGGACGTGGAGGTGATGTGAACGTAGCAGCCGCTCTCCTGCTTACGGAAATGCACAACGGCAGCGCGGCTGACATAGAACGCGCCGTATAGATGCACCTTCATGACCGCGTCGAATTCCTCGGGCGTCATGTAGTGGAAGATGCGATCTCGCAGGATGCCCGCGTTGTTCACCACCATGTCGATGCGGCAGAAACTGTCGATCGCGGTCTGCACGATCTTCTGCGCGTTTTCCCATTCGGCGACGCTGTCGGTATTCGCCACTGCGCGACCCTGACCGTTTGCCTGGGTGATCTCGGCTACCACCTGCTGCGCCGGGCCGACGTCATGGCCCTCGCCGGTGACCGCGGCGCCGACGTCGTTGACGACGACCTTCGCGCCATTCGCGGCCAGGCAGATCGCAGTCGCCCGGCCGATACCACGCCCCGCGCCGGTGACCACCGCAACCTTGCCATCCAACATTCCAGGCATCCAGTTCCCTCCCATCGTCCAAGGATGGGCGGGAGCATGCGCCGGGCGGATTACTTCTTCAACAGGTCGGCCCCGCTCAACACGAAGTGCGCAAGTGCCCGACCAAGGCAGGCATTCAATTCATCCAATGCCTTGTCCCTGTCAGCCTTCACTGTGCGTTCCAGATCCAGCCGGCCGTCATTGGCCCAGGTCCGCATCAGTTCGAAGCGGTGGAACAGCACGACACCCGGCATCGTCGCAACCTGCTGCATCACGTTCTCATACGGATCGAGGTCGGTATTGGCACGCAGGAAGCGGCTGAACTGCGGATCGATCAGCACCAGGTCCCCACCGGCGTCGCGGATATGTGCAGCGCCGGTGTGCAGCACATCGAGCAGTCCGTCAGGCTGCAATCCTCGCACCGCCTCCACCGTGCCGGTCTGCCACAACACCAGGGCATAGTGTTGCTGCCGTAAAGCTGCGTCGATCAAAGGCAGCATGTCTTCCGCCGTCATGCCGCGTCCGCCGCGTATGGTCAGATCGAACTTGACCGAGGGAAACGCAGCGTGGAGCGCGCGAACCATCTGCCAGGGGAATGCGCCGCCTTCCCCCGCGCTGTTCAGTCCGGCCGCAGTAACCGAGCCCACTGTGGTTGCTGACCCGACAGCCAGCACATTCACGACGCCGCCTGCAGTAACGGCCTGGCCAAATTGCGCCAGCGACTCATCGGCAGTGACGAACTCGTCGGGCGCACCGCAGGTGCCACTCAATTCAGTGGCGGCCAGCGATGGCCGGGGGGATGCGAAAACCGCGCAGAGCAGGAATGCAGAGGCCAATCGACGCATACAATTATCCGGTATCAGTCCTCGCGATCGCCGGCAAGGTGACGGGCTGCCGTTGCGCGGGCGCGCGGCCCTTGCCGCGATACCAGGCGGTGATGCCGGCCACTACTACCATTGCGAGTGCACCGCACAGGTTCACTGCAATCTGCATTGCGGCGTTTTCTCGTGCCTCCAGTCCGAGCCGGGCGATGAAGCCGAAGAAGATGCCGGAACAGAACACCGGCAGCGAGTTCTGTCCCAGCAGCACCAGCGGTGCGGCGAAGCGCGAGCGCAGCCAGTCCGTGTCGGGCGGCACGGAACGCGCGGTCAGCCAGGCGAGCGACAAGATCGACAGCAGCCGGAATGGATGCAGCCCTGTCTTGTCCTCGGTGATGACAAAGCGGATCACGGGCGACGGCATGGCGGCCAGGATGCGCGGGTGCGTATCAATCACCCATATCACCACAATGCCGGCGACCAGAATGAGCACCGACGCCACATCGATCGGCCACCGCACGCGGGGCATCTTCGGCGGTGCGTAGGAGAGGATGGCGCCGATCATAAACAGGAATTGCCAGGCGAATGGATTGAAGTACCATCCCTCGCCGGTCCAGGCCGGCATGTTGATGCCGGTGACCCGCACCAGCAGGTAACCGGCGAATGATGTAAAGAACAGCAGCAGTGGCTGACGCAGCAGCGGCAGCGCTATCACGAACATCAGCAGCAACGCGACATACAGCGGCAAGATGTTCAGCAGGTTGGGCTGAAAGCGCAGAAGCAACGCCTCGAGCATCGCGCGGTACGGCGCATCAGCCAACACGTCGAGCCTTGTCTCTTCCAGATAGAACACGCGATCAAGCGCTGCGGCCGAATAGGCGACCTGCGCAGTGTACACCACGAACAGGAAGATATGGGCGATGTACAGTGTCCAGATGCGCCGCAGCGTATCGGCCGCTGCATACAGATAGCCCTGTCGATCCATCACAGAACCATAGGCGAGGCCGGCGCCGAAGCCCGCAAGTAACACGAAGACCTCGGTTGCGTCGCACATGGCGAAGTTGCGCAGGCTGTAATCGCCCAGCACGTCACCAGGAATATGGTCGGTGTAGATCCACCACAGCGCCAGGCCGCGAAAGAAGTCCACACGCAGATCGCGTCCGCGGCTACTGCGAATGAGGCTCATGCCACCCCCTCCGCGTCCGTATGTGGTGCGGCAATCCGAACCTACAACGAACGCGCGATTGCCTCCACATCGGCGGCAGCCGGAGCGTTTGGATGGCGGGACAGCAGCAGCGTCTGCCGGCGGATCGCATCGCGCACGCGTTCGTCGCGTCGAATTACCCCGGCAAGTGCAGGAGCGCGGCCGAGGAAGGTCTGGCATGCACGCTCCAGCGTGGCGAAGGTGCGCTCGCCAGCCGCGCGGGTCGCAGCCTGATTCACGACAATGCGAGCGTTACCGTCCGGCCGGTCTGCGGCGTGAAGCTTCAGCACTGCATAAGCGTCGGTTAGGCTCGTTGGCTCTTCGGTGGCCAGCACCAGTAGCCTGTCGGCCCAGGCAGACATCCGACGTACCGACCGCTCCAATCCTGCACCGAGATCCAGCAGGACGACATCATAGCGCGCTGCTTCGAGCTGCAACGCTGCCAGCGTTCGCTCCAGTGTCGCTGCATCGATCGTGGACAGCAGGCCGGATCCCGACCGTCCCGCAACGATGTCGAAGCCTCCGTCGGCACAGTGTAGCGTCGCATCTGCGACCGTGGCTTTCCCGCTGATGACAGTCGCCAGGTCCAGCCGTGGCGTCAGGCCCAGTTGGATATCGACATTCGCCAGACCGAGATCGGCGTCGAATAACATCGCGCGGCGCCCCAGCCGCGCCAGCGCATGTGCCAGCGTGATCGCGAACCAGGTCTTGCCGACGCCGCCCTTGCCTGAAGCGATTGCAATTGTTTGGCCATGCGTCATCACGAAACTCCGCTGAGCAGCCGCGCTGCAAGCCAGGCGGGTGTGATTGGCAGCAAACCATCCGCCGCGCCGGGGCCGATGCCCGCCTCGGTGAGTGCCAGCCCGACGCCGGCTGCCGCCAGGATACCCCCCAGTCGTCGGGCGAGGTCGAGCTTCGTCGCGACCAGCAGGCGTGCCCCGGCCGCCGCATGGACATGAGCGACATCCGCCGCTTCCGCCGGGTCCAGTCCCCCGCTCAGAACCAGAACCGTCGCTGCATTGGCGGTGTCGGCAAGTGCCAACAATTCGTCGATCTGGGCAGGGTCGAACGCATCGCATCCCGGACTGTCGATCAGCACGGGAGTATCCGGCTCGCGTCGGGTCAGCGCGCCACCGACGGTGACGGGGTGGCAGGCAACGACCAGACTGATGCCGAGCAGCTTG
>Ga0170475_121692056_pt1 | contig 11992 bp, 11 predicted proteins | sample Soicark_Litter_5_FD_111474 | JGI IMG/M metagenome (GOLD analysis project Ga0170475, IMG submission 111474) | Avena fatua rhizosphere microbial communities from Hopland, California, USA. Combined Assembly of 48 SPs | reverse complement strand
GGGGAAGTACGCGTAGTTAAGGTATTGTGGTAGGGGATTAAGCTTAAAAAGTTCAAGATAAAATATATATATATATACGCTAAAAATAAAATGTAAGAACTATTTTTGAACTTTATTTAAATATTTTATAAAATACGTCGCAATAAACACAAGTTTACTAATTGACTTATTAAATTTATGACCAAACTACATTACCTTAAGATTAAGAATAAGCGAGGAAAAAAGGAATCGAACCCTTATCAACGGTTTTGGAGACCATTGTTCTGCCATTAAACTATTTCCCCGCTTATTCTTAATCTTAATGGTAACTAAAACAATTTTAACACAAATTTTTAAGCGTAATCAATAAAATATTTTTTTTTATATTAAATGGTAAACCTTGCTAAATTCACAATTTTAGCAAAATAAAAATAACGACACTCTAAAGTAATAAAACCGTATAAACGATTACCGATTGATTTTTCTTTATTTGAAAATAAAATAACTCGATTTGCCCCAAAACGTAAGTAATAACCGGATTTTCTTTTTGTAATACGGCGTCTCGTAAGTACCAAACCAAAACATAATTTTTTAAAAGAAAATTTTTTTTTATATTGCCCTTTATTTACTGCAACAACAATGTAATCACCTAACTTTACAGTATTATGCCGTAAAACTTTTGGTATTTTTAAACAACGAACTTGTTTTACACCAGAATTATCATTAGTTAAAAAAACAGAACCTACCCCAACCATAATTTATTTTATTAAGAAATAATTAGTATAAAATAAAGTAAAAAACAAAATTAAAAAAAAACCAATTACAATGAAACGAAATCCAATCTTTATTTGACCTTTATTTAAGAGTCGAATAAAAAATTTTATTTTATGCAGCACGCTAACAAAAAATTGGGGCCCAAAAAATTCTATAAATCCCTTATCTATTAAAACGTAAGTTATCTTATAACCAATATTTAAAACAGGTTGAGTTAAATACCTATTGTATAAACTGTCGAAAAACCACCTTTTATTAAAAAATCCACGAAAAACGTGCAAAAATAAATAATATGCTTTAAAACGTAATTCAGAAAATTTTAAAAAATTTAATCGCAACATATAACCAAAACCGTTAGTACGTAAAACAAAACAACGAGCTAAATTTATTAAGTATAGGCTAAGCATAAAAATAAAAATTGGACAAAATTTAATAAATACAGGTAAAATAAAATGTAAATCCGTTTTTGATAAAAAAAAAGTTGTAAAACTCACGTCATCAACAAAAAATAACGAACCAATACCAATAAATTTATCGGATAATAAATACCCAGCAAAAATACTAAAAAAAGATAAAATAAATAAACTAATACTCATTAAATAAGTCATTTTATGCAAATAATGAAAACGCTTTAAGGGGGTTTTATTCTTACCAAAATAAACTAAATAGTATAAACGAATTGAGTAGTAAGAAGTTATTAAAGCACCCAAAAGCGCAATTAAATGCACAAATACACCTAAATTATTATAAATTGCATAAGAATTTTCTAAAATGGCATCTTTAGAGTAATACCCAGCCAAAAATGGAAAACCAGTTAATGCTAAAGTACCAATAAGCATATTAGTGGACATTAAAGGAGCTAAATTGTAAATTCCACCCATTTTACGTAGATCTTGCTCACCACCTAAAAAGTGTATAACGGCCCCAGCTGTTAAAAATAATAAAGCTTTAAAAAAAGCATGAGTTAGCAGATGAAAAAATGCTATTAAATATTGATGTAAACCGCAACTGAAAACCATATAGCCCAATTGACTACAAGTGGAGTAAGCTATAACCTTTTTTATATCGTACTGAAAACAAGCAACTGAACCGGCAAAAACCGCAGTTGTTAAACCTACAAACGTAACAAGAAAAGTTAAATTTTCACTAAATTCAAATAAAAAAGAACACCGAATTATTAAAAAAACACCAGCAGTAACCATTGTAGCCGCATGTATTAAAGCAGAAACAGGGGTCGGGCCTTCCATAGCATCTGGTAGCCAAGTGTGCAGCCCAATTTGAGCTGATTTACCTACAGCGCCTAAAAAAAAACATAAAGCAGCCAACTCTAAACGATTTATGCCATAGTATTTTTCATTAGAAAAAATAAACTCCTGTTCCCATATAAATCGCATTAAATCGTAATTTTGCAATAAAGTGAAATCAAAGGAACGGACTAAAAAAAAAATTATCCCAACTCCGCATAATAAAAAAAAATCACCAACACGGTTTAAAATTAAAGCTTTTAAAGCAGATTTATTAGCCTCGACTCTAGTAAACCAAAAATTAATTAATAAGTAAGAACAAACACCTACACCCTCCCAACTTAAAAAAAATTGAACCAAATTATCAGAGCTAACAAGCATTAACATGCAAAAAGTAAAAACTGATAAATAGGATAAAAATCTTATCAAATGTGGGTCAGTTCGCATATAATCCATGGCGTATAAATGAACAAAACTAGCCACTGTTACCACTACTGAAATCATTGTTACGGTTAAATTGTTAAAAATAAAACCAAAACCAGTAGTAACAAAACCAGCCGTAAACCAGTAATCAATGGAAATATAACTAACAAGATTTCCGTGGGCTAAATAAGGCGCAAAAATCCAAGCGATAAAACACAAACTAGTACTACAAATACAAAAAACAGCAGTTTGTAATTGCGCATAAAAACGCCCAAAATAAATTCCAAAGACAGCCAAGCTAAAACCATTAAAAAAAAACAAAAAAATTATTATTAAATAAATAGAAGTTAACATAAAATTTATACTGTTATTACCGCCCTTTTGAAACAAAAAACTTCCTTGCTGTTAAATAAAAAAAACATCAAAAAAACTATCTGTCACATAAAAAAAAGTTGCCGCAAACAAAAAAAAACTCATTGTAATAGGTAATAAAAACCTCCAACCAATAGCCATTAACTGATCATAGCGATAACGTGGCAAAACGGCACGAACTAAAACAAACAAAAACATAAATAATAAAAGTTTTATAATGAAATTTAAAAAAGGGAAAAATAAACCACCCCAACCGCCAAAAAAATAAATAACCCCCACACAAGATAGAGTTATCATATTTGAGTATTCAGCCAAAAAAAACATAGCAAAAAGTATTCCTGAATACTCAACATTATAACCTGCCACCAATTCTGATTCTGCTTCAGCTAAATCAAATGGTGCTCGATTAGTTTCAGCTAAAATAACAATAAAATAAATAATACATAAAATAAATAACGAACTACATAAATAACCTGAGTCAATTTGATATTGGACTATTTCTAAAAAATTTAAAGTACCAGTTAACAAGGCCACTAATAAAATAATAAAACCTAAAACAACCTCATATGAAATCATTTGAGCAACAGCCCTTAACGCACCTAAAAAAGGATATTTTGAATTCGATGCCCAACCAGCAAAAATAACACCATAAATGGATAAGCCAGAAAAAACAATAAATATTAAAGCACTGTAAACGGGGTCCGCAACAACAGTAATCGAATCAAAGGGCAGTAAACTCCACAAAGTTAAAGCAATAGCTAAAAAAAAAATTGGAGAAAGAACAAATAATAATTTATCAGCTTTCGTAGGTAAAATAATTTCTTTAAATAATAGTTTTAATCCATCAGCTAATGGCTGAAGTAATCCATGAAAACCATTAACATTAGGGCCTTTACGCCGTTGTACAGACGCCATTATTTTTCGTTCGATTAAAGTATAAAACGCAATCATTAAAATAATCGATAAATAATGAATTACACCAAATAAAATAGATAATATACTATTTAATATATCATTTAATGTCATGAATTAACATTATGTGACTGTCGCCTACCTCCCGGGCGCCAAGGATTATTAAATTGATAAAGCCTATACTCTTGAGCTAATGAAACTTTTTTTTTTATCACTATTTTTTGTTTATCACTATAACTAACTTCCTTATAACCAGTTAATGGAAAATCCTTCCGTAAGGGGTGAGATTCAAAACCATAATCGGTTAAAATGCGGCGTAAATCTGGGTGGCCGTAAAAAAAAATACCATGAACGTCCCACACCTCCCGTTCAGCCCAATCGGCGTTACAATAAAGAGCGGTTATTGATTTCATAGTATCATCATCCAATAAACGTGTCCGAACTAATAACCTTATATTATTTTTCATAGATAACAAATTATAACAAAGAGCAAAACGCCTATAACCAGATAAAGTATCAAAACTAACTATATCCGTTAAACTTAAAAATTTATTAGGTTTGTTCAATCGAACAAAAAAAATAAAAGGTATTATAAATTGTGGGGCAACATGAACAACATAAGTGTCTTTCTCAATTGATAGCTGTAATAAAAATTTATTTACAGTGCTCTGTAAAAATAATAAAAAACGAGATTGAAGAATATCCGTACACGAATAGTAATCAAAATCGCCTTTAAAGATTAGATTAAAAATATCGTAAGGCGGTATACTTATATTATTCGGAAAACTACGGTGCATTAATGATGTAAATTGAGGGCGTCTCCATAATAAATGGTAACTAACATACCAAAAACATACGCTTGTAGATAAGAGATTATGCATTCCAAAAAATATATTGCTGTAATAACCATAATTAAAAAAAAAGCTGCAAAACTACTAAAGCTGATGTTTAAAAATAAAATAACAACAAACGTAGAGAGAATAGCTACTAAAATATGGCCAGACATCATATTAGCAAATAAACGTATACCTAAAGAGAAAAGACGGGCAAAGTATGATATAACCTCAATAACGAACAACATAGGCTTTAAAAAGCTAGGCACACCTTGCGGTAAAAACAAATTCACCATTGAAAATTTGTGGGTAAAAATACCATTTAGATTCAAAGCAAAAAAAATAAAAGACGACATAAAAAGAGTGTAACTTAGATAGTTATTGTTGGAATCGTTAACTGGAACTAAATTTAAAAAATTACCAAATAAAATTAAACCAAATATAAGAGATACAACATCTGTCAATTCTTCATCGTCCAGGTCGTTTAAATTATCTGCTATTATTTCATCGTTTAACTCAGTCCAAAGATCATCTTCCATGTCGTCCCCTTCCTCCTCATCTATAGTATCGTCTAAGTCTGAAACAAAATTAGAACCGTAAACAACAAGCAAACCCATTAGTAAACTCGTGATAGCTTCGTTAACACCTAAACCAAACCACTCAAAATCGTCTATCTCAAAAACTTCTAATGGCGAAAAATATAAAAAATTTAATGACAAATTTATTATTTAGTATAGTCGGATTTTGCTATTAAAAAAAAAATAATTGTAAAACCAAGTTAATAAAATAAATTGCAAAAAAAATAGTACAAATACAATTAAAAATAATGTATTTATAATAGTTTATACTGGCAAAATTCTGTATAAATTGATGCGGATAGCTCAAAGAAAATTTATTTGGTAGGCGAGAACCGTCATCTTCTTCTAAAGTTAGTATTATGGGGCAAAAAAAAACCCAAAAACAAAATTAATGTTATCATAATAAATAAAAACATCTGACGGCCGTATAAAAGCAGCCCAATTTCAATTAATGGGTCATAATAATAATTTGTATCAAAGGGCAAATCAACGGAATTAATCAAAAAAAATCTATAAAAAGTATCGTAATAAAAATCATTTTGTACAAGTAAAACCAAAAACAAAAATAGAGACATAAAAAAAATAAAAAAATTGATACGATCAAAAAAACTAAAATTAGAAAATTTTACAATTTTTTCGTTTGTTAAAGTCATAATAACAAATAAAAACAAAATAGCAATAGCACCAACATAAATAAAAATAAGAACTAAAGCTAAAAAATCCAACCCAGCTAAAAAAAAAACAAAAGAACTTAATAAATAAGTAATGATTAAAAATATTAAAGCGTTAATAGTAGAAAAAGCTGTAATACTAATTATTGCGCAAAGCAAAATAAAAAATATGATAAAAAAATAGAAATTAAATTTATAAAAAATGAAATAAGTAAAAAAAATACAATAGCACTAAAAAAAATACCCATATACCAAGGTAAAAACCTATTTAAAGCTAAACCGATATCAAGATATTGAGATTTTTTACTCATATAGCTTTCAAAAACCACTGCCCCAGCAGTAAATAAACGAAAATACTAATAGCCAAATAATATCAACAAAATGCCAATACCAAATAGCTAGATCAAGAAAAACTGAGTTACTGTCAACTAAACCTGAGTAGGTTCGACGAACACACGCGTATAAAAATACTGTACCAACTAAAACATGAAAACCATGAAAACCAGTTATCATATAAAATAAAGAACCATAAATACCATCCGAAATCGAAAAAGCAGCAGTGCTATACTCAATAATCTGAAAACACGTAAAGATTGAACCTAAAATAATCGCGCCCCAAAGATCAATTTGAGTTTGACGCATAGAAACTGAAACTAAATAGTGCGCTCTAGTTGCGAAAGCACCAGAAGACAGTAAAATAATAGTATTTGCTAATGGTATTTCCCAAGGATTAAAAACTTCTATTCCTTTAGGGGGCCATATAAAACCTATTTCCATAGCGGGGGATAGGCTGGAATGAAAAAAAGCCCAAAAAAAAACCAAAAAACAACATGGCTTCAGATAAAATAAATAGACTCCACCCAACTCTTACATTTTGACAAACATAAGAAGTATTTCGGCCCTCAAACATTTCTACAGTTAACTCATTCATCCAAAAAGCAATAGAGAATAATAAACCATAAAAAGCCATAGAACTGACACAAACGCCACATTTATTGTGATGTAAAAAGTAAACAGTTGTAAACATAAAACCAAATAAACTCCAGGCGGTAACAAATGGCCAAATACTTTTGGCGGGTATATAAAAAGGATGGCACAAATTGCCAGCAAAAATTTTTTTCCCATTTTTTAACATGTGGTAGCGTTTTTTAAAAATTTTTAGTTCTTTCAATTTAATTTATATTATGTAATTGTTTGTAACTTTCAACTACAAAAGCAGCACTTTCTAACGCATTAGAAAAATCTTTTACCTCAACACAATCAAAGATTTGTAATAATTGTAAATAACGTGGATCATTTTGTAAGCTAAAGGAAATACAATAATCAGAAAATGAGCTTATGTCAGAAATAGAAAAAGTATCTAATAAACCGCGCATTCCGATAAAAATTAGCGCTACTTGTAATTCTAAAGTCATGGGCTCGTATTGTCTTTGTTTTAATAATTCAACTAAACGTGAACCACGTGCAATAGATTGTAAAGTAAAAGCATCTAAATCAGAACCAAATTGAGCAAACGCTTGAACTTCTCTAAATTGAGCTAACTCCAATTTTAAAGAACCAGCTATATTTTTCATAGCTTTAGCTTGAGCAGCAGAACCGACTCGACTAACAGATAATCCAACATTTATAGCTGGACGTATACCTCGATAAAATAACCCAGATTCTAAAAAAATTTGCCCATCTGTGATAGAAATAACATTGGTTGGTATGTAAGCTGAAACATCACCAGATTGAGTCTCAATAACCGGTAAAGCTGTTAAAGAACCGCCACCTAAAGTAATATTCAATTTAGCGGCCCTTTCTAGTAAGCGCGAATGAAGATAAAAAACATCTCCAGGATAAGCTTCACGACCTGGTGGGCGACGTAATAATAAAGACATTTGGCGATAAGCTACGGCCTGTTTACTTAAATCATCATAAATTATTAAAGCATGTAAACTATTATCTCGAAACCATTCACCAATGGCACAACCAGAGTATGGGGCTAAAAATTGTAAAGGCGCGGAATCGGAAGCTGTAGCTGAAACAATACAAGTGTTTTCTAAAGCCCCTTTACGCTCTAAAATATTTAATATTTTTGCAACATTTGATTTTTTTTGCCCTATAGCCACATAAATACAGTAAATTCCGAAAGCTGCATTGTCTCCGTAAAAAGTATTTGCTTGATTTAAAATGGTATCAATAGCAATAGCTGTTTTACCAGTTTGGCGATCCCCAATTATTAATTCACGTTGCCCACGGCCTATTGGAACCATACTATCTATGGCTTTTAATCCAGTTTGAACCGGCTCTTTAACTGATTGTCGAGCAATAATACCAGGAGCTTTACTTTCAACACGTCGCACCTCATCTGTTGAAATTTTACCTTGACCATCTATAGCATTACCCAACGCGTCAACAACACGGCCTAATAAAGCATAACCTACTGGGATATTAACAATTTTATTAGTTCTACGAACAACGTCACCTTCAGCAATTAAGGCATCATTACCAAATACAACTGTACCGACAATATTTTCTTCTAAATTTAAGGCCATACCTTCTACAGAATTAGCAAAAATAATCAATTCACCTGATTTAACGCTAGTTAGCCCTGTAACCATAGCAACACCATCACCAATTGAATTTACGACACCTAAATTATAAAAATATTCATCCTCAACAGATTCAAAAAAATCAACTAAAGAGTTTATTTCATGATCTAAATCAGCAGAATTAAACCACAAATTTTGTTCGGTTGATAACTCAATTGGTTGATCTATTAGCAGAAATGATTTAATAAAAAAATATCTTTTAGGTATATAACAAGCAGCAAAACAATCAGAATTCGCTGCTCGTAAAAAAAATGCTGAAATAGCTCGAGAGGAAAGCATTTTGCTACTAAATTTAATTAATACAGCTCATTATAATAATGAGCCAATAATTCTATACTGTCCTCGATAGCGGCTAACTCTTGAGTCAGCGGAAAAGTCGTTGACTGTTTAATAAAAGATAAAAGAGCTTTAGAGGGTTTTCGATCCGTTAAATCAAGATACATATTGTGTATACGGTGAGAAATATAGGCAATAGAACAGGCAATCCCAGATATTTTAAAATCTTCTAACTCTCCTAAATAAAAGCAGTCTTCACCATCGCCTAAAACTTCATCAACTGCTAATTGATACTCCCTAGGAGACCGAAAAAGAAAAGAATCGTCATCATCTTTTTCTGTAAAATACTCCACAGGGAATTCATCATAATATTCACAAAAAGTAGCATATTCAACAATACAAGTCCACTCCCACATACCATGATCTGGACAAGATTCTTGATCCGGAAACCAGGTACGGTGAGGGTATAACCAATTTGCGGTATCGTGAATTCGGGCCATAAAATAAGAAAAAGCCGGTAAAATTACAAAAAAATAAAAGAAATAATAAAAAGTACAAAAACGGCTTAACAAAAGATAGGGGTATTCAATACTACAACCCCCTAACCAACCTAAAACGACAAAGTCAGCTATCAAAATAAAAAAAAAAAATTTATGTAAATAGTGATAACGAACCGCTTTATAGCGTTGGGAAGAACCCAAAAATGGTAAAAAAAACATAATAACAATAGATAACATCATACACAAAAAACCTAAAAATTTTGATGGTATAGTACGTAAAATAGCGTAAAAGGGTAAAAAATACCATTCAGGTACTATATGCTCGGGAGTTACTAGCGCATTTGCTGCAATATTATTATCAGGGTGGATAAATAAATTAGGTTCCCAGGACACGAAAAAACCAGTCAAAATTAATGATAAATAAACAAATAAGGCGTCTTTAATAAAGAAATAAGGGTAAAGAGGTAAATAGTCCGTATGATCTCGACCTAACGGGTTGTTTGAGCCAACTCGGTGTAATTTTATTATATGCAGTAAAACAACACCTAAAATTATAAATGGTATAATAAAATGAAATGTAAAAAATCGTTTTAAAGTAGTTGGACCAACAGAATAGTCGCCCCACAATATCAATGTAATGTCATCACCTAAATAAGGAATAGTTGCGAATAGATTTGTTATAACGGTAGCCGCCCAAAAACTCATTTGGCCCCAAGGTAAGATATAACCAAAAAAAGCTGACCCATCATTAGTAATAAGATAACTAAACCGGTGTACCAAACTAAAATTCTGGGATAAAAAAAAGAACCGTAATAAAGACCACGCCCAATATGCGCGTAAACAACAGCAAAAAACACAGAAGAACCCGTTGTATGCATATAGCGTATTAACCAACCATAATTCGCTTCTCGCATTATAAATTGAACACTTTCAAAAGCTGAAGAACCTGTAGGTGTAAAATATATTGTCAACAAAATACCAGAAATTATTTGGAGAATCAAATAAAAAATGGCCAAGGAACCAAAACCCCAATTATAATTTAAATTCACTGGAGAAGGGTAATGAAGCACATGATCTACTAAAGGGCGCAAGATGTCTTTCCTAAAAAAACGAGTCAAATTTTTTTATATTTTTTTCTATTAAACTTAAAAATAAACAACTGATCAGAGAACATTTTTAACAGTTTTTGTTTCATTTTTTGTACATAGCGCTCATTAAAATGGCGTAAATTGTAGCGTAAATCCTTATTAACACCTTTAGAATAACGAGTAAAACGTTGGTACAACGTTAAAGCGGGTGTTTTATAGCGTATACCCCATAAACAAAAATTAATATTCCAATAATTTGAACGTGCGCATTCTTTAGGATCTCCAATTAAAGGACGCATCCACTTAAAAAACATCCCCCAAGCCACCCATTTTGTACGCCATTTAGTAGGATTGCGGCTTAATTTATAAATTAAGTAAAAAAAAATAAATGATGCAATTAAGGAAACATTAGAACCATAAGTGGAAACTTTATTCCAATAAAAAAAAGCATCAGGATAATCAGGAATACGCCTTGGCATTCCGGCTAATCCTAAAAAATGCATAGGGAAAAAGGTAACATTAACCCCAATAAAAAAAGACCAAAAATGTAATCGGCTAATTTCAACAATATAAAACCTACCCATTATCTTCGGAATCCAGTAGTAAAAACCACCAAAAACCCCAAAAACAGCACCCATCGATAAAACATAATGGAAATGAGCAACAACGTAATAAGTATCATGGAATGCAACATCAAGGCCAGCATTAGCAAGTAAAACTCCGGTTAAACCACCTACAGTAAATAAAAATAAAAAGCCAAAAGCAAATAAAAAGGGAGTACGATAACGAACAGAGCCCCCCCAAATAGTGGCTAACCAACTAAAAATTTTTATACCGGTAGGGACCGCAATTATCATAGTAGCAGCAGTGAAATAAGCCCGAGTATCCACATCTAAGCCTACGGTGTACATATGATGCGCCCAAACTAAAAAACCAATTCCACCAATAGTAACCATAGCGTAAACCATCCCCATATAACCAAATATATTCCGTGAAGACAGGGTACAAATAATATGGCTAACAACCCCAAAAGCTGGTAAAATTAAAATATATACTTCTGGGTGACCAAAAAACCAAAATAAATGTTGATAAAGTACAGGGTCGCCTCCGCCCGAAGGGTCAAAAAAAGAAGTACCAAAATTACGATCAGTTAACAACATAGTAATAGCAGCTGCAAAAACAGGCAATGATAATATTAATAAAAAAGCTGTTATGTATAAAGACCAAATAAAAAGAGGAGTTCGGTGCATAGCTAAACCAATAGTACGCATATTATAGACAGTAGTAATAAAATTTATAGCGCCGGCTATAGAAGAAATACCAGCCATGTGTAAGCTAAAAATGGCGTAGTCTACAGCTGGGCCTGGATGGTATTGCGCATTTGACAGGGGTGGGTAAACAGTCCAACCCGTCCCGACCCCAACTTCATAAAAACATGAAATAATTAACAATAATAAAGAAGGCGGTAGCAGCCAAAAACTAAGATTATTAAGCCGTGGAAAAGCCATATCTGGTGCCCCAATTAAAAGAGGGATAAACCAATTACCATAACCACCGATTAAAATCGGCATAACCATAAAAAAAATCATAACAAAAGCGTGACCAGTAATTAAAACATTATATAATTGGTGATTGCCTAATAAAATACCATTACCCACTACAGCCAGCTCTTGTCTAATTAAAACGGACATAAAAAGACCTAAGGCCCCAGCGAAAGCGCCAAAAATAATGTATAAAGTCCCAATATC
>Ga0170475_131140597_pt1 | contig 11997 bp, 7 predicted proteins | sample Soicark_Litter_5_FD_111474 | JGI IMG/M metagenome (GOLD analysis project Ga0170475, IMG submission 111474) | Avena fatua rhizosphere microbial communities from Hopland, California, USA. Combined Assembly of 48 SPs | reverse complement strand
TATGTTTTTAATGTGATTAGTGTCCGTCATGTTCATCGGGCTTGAGTGGCACCGTTTGCGGAACAAAGTCATCTTCATAACCCGGCTTGCTGTAATCATATGGCCAGCGGTGTACTTCAGGAATAGCACCAGGCCAGTTTCCGTGAATATGCTCAACCGGTGTTGTCCACTCAAGTGTATTTGATTTCCATGGATTTTTTGGAGCGCGTTGACCGCGGAATACACTATAGAAGAAATTGAATAAGAAAATACTTTGACCACAAGCTGCAATGATTGCAAAAATGGTTATGATTACATTTAAATCAATCACGTGGTCAAACATTGGGAATGCGGTGTATTCATAATACCTGCGCGGTGCACCTGCAAGACCAAAGAAGTGCATTGGGAAGAAAATTCCGTAAGCACAGATCGCAGTTATCCAGAAATGCACATAACCCATGCGGGTATTCATCATACGACCAAACATTTTCGGGAACCAGTGGTACACCCCTGCAAACATACCAAACACCGCACTCATACCCATTACAATGTGGAAGTGGGCAACAACGAAGTAGGTATCGTGAATTGGAATATCAAGTGCTGAGTCAGCAAGAATAATTCCTGTAACACCACCTGTAATAAATGTTGATACAAGACCAATCGAGAACAACATAGCCGGTGTATAAACAATATTACCACGCCACAATGTTGTAATGTAATTAAACACTTTTACGGCTGATGGAATCGCAATCAACAAGGTTGTAAATACAAACACCCCTCCCAGGAACGGGTTCATACCCGTTATAAACATGTGGTGGCCCCATACAATGAAGGACAGGAACCCGATTGCTAAAATTGAACCAATCATTGCACGGTAACCAAAAATTGGTTTACGTGAATTGGTAGAAATAATTTCTGATGAAATACCAAGTGCTGGTAATAGTACAATGTATACCTCGGGGTGACCAAGGAACCAGAATAAATGCTGGTATAAAATTGGAGAACCTCCCTGTGCTTCGAGCATTTCGCCCCCCGCCCAAATATCGGCCATATAGAAACTTGTGCCGAATGTACGGTCCATAATCAATAATAGTACTGCCGAGAATAATACCGGGAACGACAATACACCTAAAATAGCTGTAACGAAAAATGCCCAAATGGTAAGCGGCATCCTTGTCATCTTCATTCCTTGTGTACGAAGGTTTAAAATAGTTACGATATAGTTCAAACCACCCAATAGTGCCGAAGCAACGAAAAGTGCCATTGAAATCAACCAGAATGTCATACCATCACCTGAACCCGGAATAAATTCAGGGCGGGCAGAGAGCGGAGGATAAATTGTCCAACCGGCCGATGCAGGTCCGTTTTCAAGGAAACATGAATACAACATGATCATGCTTGAAAGGAAGAAGAACCAGTAAGAGAACATATTCAGAAATCCTGTAGCCATATCACGTGCACCTACCTGAAGTGGAATAAGTAAGTTTGAAAACGTTCCCGATAATCCACCTGTCAAAAGGAAGAAAACCATAATTGTTCCGTGAATGGTGATCAAACCAAGATACATGTCGCGACTTAAAATTCCATCCGGGGCCCATTTATCGCCAAGGAATGTGTTCAGGATGCCAAATTTTTCACCCGGCCAGGCTAACTGTAAACGGAAGAAAATAGACATCATCATGGCCACAACGCCCATTACAATAGCAGTCATCAAAAACTGCTTCGAGATCATTTTATGATCCTGGCTAAAAATAAACTTGGTTATGAAATGTTCTTTGTGATGATGATGGTGTGCATCGTGGTCGTGCCCTTCTTCATTCACATGGTTAATTGCTGTTGCCATACTTCTTTTATACCTTAATCTTAATAATAAACTTTTTTAATTACGATGGTTTTTTACCGGTCGTGTCAGCTGCATTTGCTGTTGTGTCAGCTGGGGTTGCGTTTTCTGCCGGTGTAGGTGACGTTCCACCTAAAGCCATACGGATTGATTTTTCTTCTGCTTTTTTCATCCATGCATCATAGGCTGCTTTTTCTTCAGGATTATTCAAATCCCAAACGTAAATAGGCAACTGCATATTTTGATGCGCAGCTCCGCAAATTTTGTTACACAACAACACAAATTCAAATTTGTCGTTTTTCATTTTCTTCTGCATTTCGGCAGTGGAAATTTTCGGAATGAATTTCATACGGGTAATCATACCCGGAACTGTATTCATTTGCGAACGGAAATGCGGGAAATAAGCCGAGTGGATTACATCCTGTGAACGGAACTGGAATTCATATTCCTGCCCTTTTATCAGATGAATTTCCTTCTCAATCATATCATCCATGGCAACCATGTCTTCTTTATCTGTAATGGTTTTTTCAACCGCCATTATTTTTAACAAGTGGCGTTGCAGGCGCTCCATTTTCTCAAAGGTTTCCTTCTCCCTTTTCTTTGAAAGAATTTCCCATGCAACCAAAACATCCTTTCCTGCCATTTCATCAACCCACTTGATTTTTGCATCAAGGGTATCGCTATAACCGTTCAGGATGCTACGGTTTAAGCGCTTTAAAAATTCTTTATCGTTTGTGTGCCTGTAATAAATAACGGCAAGACCTACAATTTCACTTCTCAATTCATCCTGGCGCAGTGTCATTCCTTTTTTGGTCAATACACCAAGCGGATTCCCTGCATTCACCATGCGAAAATCGGCACGGCCCAATTGATTGTCGGCACCTGAATAACGAATGGTCCAGTCAAACTGCTTTGAATACAATTCAAGGTGAATGGCCTTTTTACCAGATGTACCTGTGATTTCATTCCATGCACGCAAACCCAAGATAATGATCACTGCAAGTACAACTGCCGGAATAGATGTCCATATTAACTCCAAACGGTTATTGTGTGTGAACCAATATGCTTTTGTACCCGGACCTTTGTGGTAATATTTAAATGCGAACCAAAACAACAATGTATTGCACACGAAGAATACAATGATAATGATCAAAAAGTTAAAGTTAAGCAACCAGTCAAGTGATTCACCATGCACCGATGCCGCAGGCCCGATTCCTCCGTTGCCATATTTTGCAAGCAACCAAAAAAACAAACCATAAAATGCAATCATGAATATGAGCATCATGTTTGCATTAAATACGTTATCGCCATACGAAATTTCCTCTTCTTTCTTCCCGCGCATCTTTGCAGAAAGTTCATACACACGCATCATTTGCGCAATGGCTATTACGCCAACCATGAGGACCAATACTATTAACAACTTTTCCATGTATGCTATATATTATTTTTTACTGTCTTAAAATTTTAAAATCTTATACCTGCAATTTTCAAAATCAGGTGTGGTGGTTGATACTTTCTTCCAAATAAGGATGGTGTTTCACACTTAGTGGCGATTTGCTCAATGCGCGTAACACAACGAACAAAAACAAGCCAAGGAAGAAAAGGAACATACCAATTTCCATAGCGCCAAACTGCCAGTTCTTAAACATGGTAGCAGGCATAACCATTACAAATACATCAAGCCAGTGGCCAATGAAAATAATTGAACCAATGCCAATCAAAATTTTCGGATTGCGTTTTGCATCACGGCTCATCAAAATAACCATTGGTAAGCTGAAGTTAATGATGAACATGATCCAGTAAATTGCTTTGTAGTTCTCATAACGGAACTGGTAGTAGGTAATTTCTTCAGGAATATTTGCATACCAGATCAACATGTATTGGAAGAAGAACAAATATGACCACAGGAACGAAATGGCAAACATCCATTTTGCAAGGTCATGCAAATGGCTTTCATTTACATTTTCCAATTTATCCTTGCTTTTTAAATAAAGTGTGATCATGATAAACACAATTACCGCGCTTACCCACATGCCGGCAAATGTATACCAGCCAAATAACGTAGAGTACCAGTGCGTGTCAAGTGACATTAACCAGTCCCATGATTGAGTTGACGAGAATACTGCAAAAAACACCAGGAATAAAGCTCCCTTTTTGTAGTTGATGAAGTGAATTTTCATTCCGCCTTCAAGATCTTCCAGTTTTGAGCGTTTTTTAAACGCCATCAGGAACAACATGTATACACCTATGTAAACAATGGTGCGTCCCCAGAAAAATGTTGGATTCAAATAAGCTGACTTATTCGCAATGATTTCGTCATAGTGATGGCTTGTTGGATCCATTACGCCTTCATGCATCCAATGGTAAAGCCCATGTACATGAAACTGGCCCGCCAAAAGGACAATAACTATTACTGCTGCGCCTACCGGCAAATACGAAGCAACCGCTTCAAACACGCGTTTTAAAACAGTTCCCCATCCGGCTTCTGTGGCATATTGAAGTGCTAAAAAGAACAAGGCACCTAAACCAATGGCAAAGAAGAAAAACCCGTTCACCAACAGGTTAGCCCAGAAACGCTGATGTTGCATTTCGCCTTCGGTGCAACCTGTAAAGCAACCAATGATGGTTGAAACAAGACCTACGCCAATCAATGCATAAATAATGTTGGTGCCTCTTTTTGATAATGTATATGTATTTGAATCGCTCATATCTCTTTTATTAAAAATCTGTATTAACCGTGTTTAGCCGTATCAGCTGCCGGAGCTTTTACTGTTGTGTCCATAGGATAGGTTCCACCATTTTGCAATGCTTTTACCCAGAAAATTACTTTCCAGCGCTCTTCCTGGTTTAATTGTCCCGCATGTGAGCCCATCATGTTTTTACCATACGTTATTGTATGGAACATTTTTCCTTCAGGTAATGTTTTCAATCCACCGGCATAATTTGGAATACCATCAAATTTTCCGTTCTTGGCAATCTGGCCCTGGCCATCGCCTTTTTCACCATGGCAATGCATACACATTTTCGTGTAAATCACTTTTCCCTCTTCCACAACTTCTTTGCTATAAGGAATTGGGTTTTTAAGATACATCCCGGCATCTTCGTAACCTTGCGCTGTATTCGGATACGGATATGGTATATTGAAAATAGCTTTTGAAGGATCTGCACTGTAAGGAATGGTTCCATCAGGCGGAGTTTTTGCAGACAATTCATCAGGGTGATGATAATCTACATAAGCTTCAACAGCACCTGAACGATACATGTCGGGCATGTATTCGTAACCCGGGCTGTTCGGATCTTTTGTACAGGCCGCAAGCGTTAAGGCTGCTGCAACTGTAAGTATGTATTTTGAACGGATCATCTTAGTGTGCTTCTATTTCTCTAACATCAAGTTCAACAATTCCTGTAGACTTCAACAGGCTCTGAATTTTTTCTTCGGTCATTTCGTGGTTTTCGGCTGTGCGAATTTCCAATACAAACCTATCATCGGTTGTACGCGGGTCAGGGTTACGCGCAGGCATTCCAGGCAATGTTTTGTTGCGTAACAAATAAGTTAACGCCATACCGTGAGCAGCGCAAAAAACAGTAAACTCAAAAATTGGCGGGATAAATGCAGGAAGGTTTTCCAACATGGTTCCATTTGGTTTACCACCCACAATCATTGGCCAGTCTGATATCATGAAATACTTGATACCAAAAATAGCGGTCATGGTGCCTGTTATTCCGTAAAGGAATGCACAAATACCCAACCGGGTGTGTTGCACGCCAATCACCGGATCAATTCCGTGAATGGGAAACGGTGAAAAAGCGTCACTCACATGAACACCTTCGCCCACAAGCGTTTTTGCACCTTCAAGGCACTTGTGGTCGTCATCATACATTGCGTAATATACTTTATTTGACATAGTCGTAAGTTCTTAATTCGTTAGCTTGATTTCCTGTATAATCCACCTTCAGCTTTCCACTGTTCCTCTTTGTAGCTTTCACCTGAAGTTTTCAAAATTGATTTCAACTCATTTAATGCAAGTACAGGGAAGTAGCGTGCAAACAATAAAAAGAGTGTGAAGAAAATTCCTATTGTACCAATGAAAATGCCAATATCAACAAATGTCGGGTGGAACCATGTCCAGCTTGATGGAACATAGTCACGATGCAGTGATGTAACGATAATTACAAAACGCTCAAACCACATACCGATGTTTACGATGAATGACATAAAGAATGTAAAGCTTAGGCTCCTTCTCCATTTTTTCACCCAAAACAACTGTGGAGAAACTACATTACATGTCATCATACTCCAATACGCCCACGCATAGTCACCTGAGAAACGGTTAATGAATGCGTATGATTCGTATTCTACACCTGAATACCATGAAACGAATAACTCAGTTAAATACGCCACACCTACAATTGAACCCGTAACAATAATTACGATGTTCATGTATTCAACATGCTTAACGGTTACATAGTTTTCAAGCTTCATTACTTTACGCATGATTAACAAAAGCGTTAACACCATGGCGAACCCTGAGAACACGGCTCCGGAAACGAAATAAGGAGGAAAGATTGTTGTATGCCAGCCCGGAACTATTGAGGTGGCAAAGTCGGTTGATACAATGGAGTGAACCGAGAATACGAGTGGGGTTGACAAACCTGCAAGTACCAGGGAAACGATTTCAAAACGGTTCCATGCTTTTGCATTTCCTGTCCATCCGAAACTTAAAATACTGTATACTTTTTTCGCCAACGGTTTTGTCATCCTGTCGCGAATTGTTCCAAAGTCGGGAATCAAACCAATGTACCAGAATACAAGTGATACGGTGAAATATGTTGAGATTGCAAATACGTCCCAGAGAAGTGGCGAGTTAAAGTTTACCCAAAGTGATCCAAATTGATTTGGTAAAGGCAATACCCAATAAGCACACCATATACGACCCATGTGCATTACAGGGAAAAGGGCCGCCATGATTACCGCAAAAATTGTCATTGCTTCAGCCGAACGGTTAACAGCCATACGCCAACGCTGACGGAACAATAACAACACCGCAGAGATGAGGGTTCCTGCATGCCCGATACCTACCCACCATACGAAATTGGTAATGTCCCAGGCCCAGTTTACTGTTTTATTCAAACCCCATGTTCCGATTCCGGTTCCAACGAGGTAAAAAATACAGCCAATTCCCCACAAGGCAATGATTCCGGCAATGGTGATACATATGTACCATCCACGCGAGGCTTTTGACTCGATGGGCTTACAAATATCTACCGAAATATCGTGATAGGTCTTATGACCGTCAATTAACGGTATCCGGATTTGTGCTTCTCTTACTGCTGACATGTGTAATGCTATTTAAAAAGTTATGCGTGTTTTTCTTCTTTTTTCTCTTCGCCATGACCTTCATGGTGACCATGTTCTTTCTTTTTAGGAACCAGCATTGTTTCCTCAACATTGCGAACTTTTACCTGGTAGTAAACATTCGGTTCAATTCCCACTTCTTCAAGTGCCATGTATGCACGCTCGGTTTGTGATTCTTTTCGAACCAATGAAGTCGTATCATTCCAGTCGCCAAACTTGATTGCATCAGTAGGACAAGCTTCCTGGCATGCTGTTACAACATCGCCATCAACCAATTTACGTCCTGCTTTTTTCGCTTCAAGTTTACCACCCTGAATGCGCTGAACACAGAATGAACATTTTTCCATTACACCACGCGAACGTACTGTTACATCCGGATTCAATACCCAACGTGCAGTATCGTCTGCTGCAGGATTTACGTGTTTGAATTTTTTATAATCCTGGTAATTGAACCAGTTAAACCTGCGCACTTTATACGGACAGTTATTTGCACAATAACGTGTACCAATACAGCGGTTGTAGGTCATTTGGTTCAAACCTTCTTTGCTATGTGTTGTTGCCAGTACCGGGCAAACCGTTTCACATGGAGCGTGGTTACAGTGATGACACAACATTGGTTGGAACAACACCTGCGGATTAGCTGCAGGAATTTCCATTTTTCCATAGGTTGAAATCACGCCATTACCTTCCATGTCTGACTTATGCGTGTCAGAACTATAGTAGCGGTCAATGCGGAGCCAGTGCATATCACGTGACCTGCGCACCTCATCCTTACCAACAACAGGAACGTTGTTTTCAGAATGACATGAAATAATACAATTACCACAACCAATACATGAGTTCAAATCAATGGTCATTACCCAACGGTGGCCAACATGCTCAATTGGATGTTTTGCCCAAAGGTCAATGTCCTTCACTGATTTTTCGCCCTGGTCGTAATAAGATACTTTATGTTCTTCGTTATATGCGTCTTTGTTACCGGCTTTATAAATGCTCCAGGTGGTTTCACGTAAAATTGAATCACGCTCCATCAGGGTATGACTGGTTTGCGTTGATGCCAATGCATAGGTTTCACCAGTATCGGCAATTGAAACTCCCGCTAAGGTTGCATAAGTAATGTATCCTCCGTTGAAACTTGTAGCAGCAAATGCATTGCCGCCAATAGCAAGGTTCTTGCCTTTTGCATCTGTTTCATAATCACCATATTCCTTTGTTTGGAATGCTGAGCGACCAATGTTCTCACCGTTTGCACCGCGACCGTAACCAAGCGCTATACCAATTGTATTTTTTGCCTGACCGGGTGAAGGATAAACCGGAAGTTCCAGTGTTTCTTTACCTAAAGTAACTTTAAGTTTTGTTGCAGGATAATTTTGTGCAATCAGCATATTGAAGCCTTTTGCCTGCATGTCGGCAGGGTTCATGGTAACATAGTTGTCCCATGTTACACGTGAAATTGGATCTGGCAATTCTTGCAGCCAAGGGTTGTTTGCCTGCTGGCCATCTCCCAAACCAATTTTTTGGTAGTAAATAGCTTCCCATTCAGAACCTTTCCACGCATCAATTCCAGAACCTGCAGCGCCTGCATTACCCGTCCAGGTAAGCGATTCAAATTTTGCAGGAATATCAACCGTGTTGGCACTGTTATGCAAACAATTGTTCCAATAATCGGTGAACGTTGGGAATTTTGCATTCAGACCCATCATTTCATAACCGTACTTTTTCCAGTTTCCTTTTATAAAATCAACAAATACGGTACTGTCTTTTACACGTTGTGCAAGACCAGCCCAAACCAATAATGTTTCCTGCCAGGCAGCCGTTTTGTATAATGGACGAATAAGCGGTTGTTGAATAGCGTAATGATTTGCTTTTGGATGACAATCATTCCATGCTTCCAGGTAATGATGATCAGGTGCAACATACGTACACACTGAGGCAGTTTCATCAGCATAACCTGAAAATGAAATTGACAATTTTGCACTTTTTATTTTTGCACCGGCACCCAATGATTTTGGCAATGAGTAAGCAGGATTACATCCGTAAACAAGGATGGCATCATTGCTGCTTAATTCATTAAATAATTTTTCCACCTCAGCGTCTTTACCCATAAACATATTGATTGGGTTATTCACGTTGATGGTATTGTTGTAGTTTCCTAACTCAAAGTTTAAGGCATTTACAAGTGTTTGCACGTTCACATCATTTGCACCGGCAACAACAAGGGTTTCGCCCTTGCCCATTTGCGCTTTAAGCATTTCGCCTGCAGCTTTGGTGTTTTTCATGATAGCGTCAGAAACTTTTGCAGTTGATTTACCGGTTACGTGCTGGTAAAGCGCTGCAATTACTTGTCCTTCTTCTGAAGGTTTAATTGCTACGCGAACATCAGCGTTGGAACCTGTAAGTGACAACGTGGTTTCGAATTGGAAATGTTTGCTCATCCATTCGTTTTCAGCCTGGCGATTTTGCCTGTAGCCAACTGCGTTTTGGTTAGGCAACATCCAGTTTCCAAGGAAATCGGCATTTACACCAACAACCACTTTCGCTTTTGAAAAATCATAATCAGGAATAATCCAATGTGAAGTATCGGTAGCATTATCAGCCGGACCAAATGATTTTTGATGTGAGTCGCGAATGGCATTGTATGAAATAGCATCGTATTGCACCCATTTAATTTTTTCATCAGCAACAGGAGCAGGATTTGGTTCAGCTTCTGCACGTGCAGCAACAACCGGTTTTCCGGTAGTTGTACTGTCCATACTCATTGGTTGACCAACAGGTTCAACATGTTTACCTTGTAATTTGCCGGTAAAGCGCATGATAGCGTCCTGCGTTGAAGGCGAAATAATTGTATTTGTAAGAACGTAAACTTTTCCACCACCATTTACCACATCGGCCAGTTCTTTTGAAACGGCTTCATCAAGTTTTGTCCATGAAATTGCTTTTCCTTTGGCAGTTGCCGATTGCAAACGGGCACCATCATATAACGGAAGAACAGAAGCAGTAATGCGTGGATGTAAGGCACCACCCGCAATGCCATGTTGTTTATTTCCTTTAATATAGATAGGACGACCCTCGCGGCTTTTCACCAAAATGCTTCCGTAAAGCTGACCATCGTAGTAAGAAGTAGCATACCACGAAGCAACACCCGGAGTTACGTTTTCGGGTTTGGTTACATATGGAATGGTTTTTACCACAGGTGATTCACAAGCTGCCAGTGTTGCAGCAGCAAGGCTGAAACCAGCAAACTTTAAGAAATCCCTTCTTGAGGTTGAGCTGTTGGCCATTGCTTGTTTGTCTCCCAAAAATTCTTCCATTGGAAGATCTTCAGCAAACTCATTGGCTACGGTTTTCATGTAATTGGGGTCCTTAGTAAGTTCTTCGGGACCTTTCCAATATATTTTGTTGTTACTCATAAATCCTTATCCTCGGTTTCAATAATATTAATAGTGACATTTTGAACATTCCCATCCACCCATGTCTTTCACGGTGATGTTTTCATCATCAAGATGTTTCTGGTACAATTTCTTGTCAAGCAACAGGCGCTTTTTCATTTCATCGTAATAACCATTCTTATCCATTTGAACTTTAGCCTGCGCATGGCAATCAATACACCAGCCCATTGTTAGTGTTGGACGGTCGCCAAACTTAATATTCATCTCCTTGTTTTTGTCCATTGTGTTCAGGTACAAATGTGGTTGAATGCGGGCCACATCCATTTCTTCCATTTTACCATGGCATTGTGAACAGTCAAGTTTTCCAGCCACTACGTGTTGCGAGTGGTTAAAATAAACGTGGTCAGGCAATGCATGAACTTTAACCCATTTGATTGGTTCTGTTTTAGCATCTTTAATGTAGGTACCGCTTGCAGGATCGAAACCTACAGCCTTGTAAATTTTTGAAATTTCTTCTGATTTTGTAACGGTTCCCTCTTTAATGTTCTTGTGACAGTTCATACACACCATTGGAGTTGGCAAGGTTGCGTGACGCGATTTTTCAACCGCTGAGTGACAATATTGACAATTGATTTTATTTAAACCAGCATGAATTTCGTGCGAGAACCAGATTGGTTGCGTAGGACGGTAGCCCTCATAAACACCAATATCCTTTAAACCATACCAACCGGCCGAAAGCAACATGAATGTGAGGAATATACCAACAACCGAAACCAGCTTTTTGTTGTGCCACATCCATCCGCGAATTTCTTTTGAATAAGTTGACTTGTCATCAACAGGTTTGTGTAACTGTGTAAGCTGCGTGCGGGTTAATTGCTTACGTACGCCACCCATACCCAGGGCAATAACTGTAAAAATTACGCCTAAAACAATCAACCAAATGGTCCAGCCACTTCCCGGCTCTTCAAATTGTTTGTCAAAGTATTTTTTATCGTGTGGGTTGTATCCTCCACCTCCGGCATTATTTCCACCATCAACAAATGTTTCTACATATTTGAAAACATCGTCAATTTCCTCTTTTGACAAGGACTGTGCCGTCATTATTGGTGTGCCTTTTGCGTCAAATTGCGCTTTCAAATCCTTGGCATAAGGAACCTTTTTTGCTGTTGTTGCAGGATCATGAATCCAGTTGTAGATTTCATCCGGAACGCCAGCATCGGCCCAACGCTTTTGCACACCGCGCAATGCAGGACCAACCACAATTTTGTCGGGGTGGTGACACGAAGCACAGTTTGCTTTGAAAAGCTTTTCACCATCAGCTGCAAAAGCAGATTTTTGGAAACCAACAAGAGATAGAAAAAGGGTAGCTATTAGCGTTATTCCCTTAATTTTCCAAGAAGAGCATTTACTCATAAAATAATTCAAAAAATGCG
>Ga0170475_131766180_pt1 | contig 11998 bp, 22 predicted proteins | sample Soicark_Litter_5_FD_111474 | JGI IMG/M metagenome (GOLD analysis project Ga0170475, IMG submission 111474) | Avena fatua rhizosphere microbial communities from Hopland, California, USA. Combined Assembly of 48 SPs | reverse complement strand
GGGGGACAACATCGCGATGGACGTGGCGCTGCAGTCGCCGATCGCGATGGAGCAGGAGCTCCGGTTCGCCATCCGTGAGGGCGGCCGTACGGTCGGCTCCGGCGTCGTCGTCACCATCACCGAGTAACAAAAATCAACGAACGTTGCGATTGAGGTAGCGCGCGGCGGGTAAGTATGATACGCCGCGCCCCCCTCCGAATGAACCGGTCGGAACGAGATGTCCCGCCCCTGAGGTTTTGATGGCCGCGCAGAAAATCCGCATTCGGCTCAAGGCGTACGACCACAAGCTCCTGGATCAGTCCACGGGCGAGATTGTGGAGACGGCACGCCGGACGGGCGCGAAGGTGGCGGGTCCCATCCCGCTTCCGACCCACATTTCGAAGTACACGGTGCTCCGGTCGCCGCACGTCGACAAGAAGTCGCGCGAGCAGTTCGAGATCCGCACCCACAAGCGGATGATCGACATCCTCGAGCCCACGCAGCAGACGCTGGACGCGCTCATGAAGCTCGACCTGAGCGCCGGCGTTGACGTGGAGATCAAGTCCTAAAGCGGTTCATCGTGAGCGCCGCGGGCCTCCGGCCTGTCGCTCTCGAGAGGTGTGAGAGATGGCCACGTTCGACGTTTACAACCTCGACCGGCAGAAGGTGTCCACCATTGACCTGGCGGACACGGTCTTCGCAGGCGAGGTGAATGAGCACCTGTTCTACGAAGTCATCAAGAGCCAGCTCGCCTCGCGGCGCGCCGGCACCCACGCGGTGAAGAACCGCTCCCTCGTCTCCGGCGGCGGCAAGAAGCCCTACAAGCAGAAGGGCACCGGCCAGGCGCGTCAGGGCTCCATCCGCGCGTCCCACTGGGTCGGCGGTGGCAAGGCCATGGGCCCCAAGCCCCGCGACTACTCCTACGACGTGCCGAAGCAGGTCCGGAAGGGCGCCCTCCGCAGCGCGCTCTCCCTCCGCGCCAAGGAGCAGAAGGTCCTCATCCTCGAGAGCTTCAAGCTCGGCGAGATCAAGACCAAGCAGGCCCTCGCGGCCCTCGAGAAGCTGGGCGTGACGAACGCGCTCATCATCGACGAGAAGGCGAACGAGAACCTCGCGAAGAGCGTCCGCAACCTCGACGGCTACAAGTTCCTGCCGCCCGAGGGGCTGAACCTGTACGACGTCCTGAAGCACCACACCATCGTGTTGACGGTGCCGACGGCCAAGACGATTGAGGCTCGCCTGTCATGAACCTCTACGACATCATCCGCCGCCCGCTCGATACCGAGAAGTACGACCGCGCGCGCGACCAGCACAACCAGTACGCCTTCGAGGTCGACAAGAAGGCCACGAAGCTCCAGGTGAAGCAGGCCGTGGAGTCCATCTTCAAGGTCTCGGTCACGCAGGTGCAGACTCAGCAGATCCGCGGCAAGAACGCGCGGATGGGCGTCACCTCCGGCCAGCGCGCGAGTTGGAAGCGCGCCATCGTGACGCTGAAGGAAGGCGACGCGATCTCGCTCTTCGAGGGCAAGTAGCTCCCGGAACCATCCATTGCTGACCGGCCCGCGCCGTCAGTAGAAGGCTGAAGCCATGGCACTACGGACATACAAGCCGACCTCGCCCGCCCGCCGCGGCACCAGCGCGATCGACTTCTCCGAGCTCACGAAGGGCAAGAAGCCGGAGCGGTCGCTCACGGAGCCGCTGAAGAGCAAAGGCGGCCGCAACGTGCACGGCCACATCACCACCCGGCACCAGGGCGGTGGTCACAAGCGCCGCATGCGCGTGGTCGACTTCAAGCGCCAGAAGGACGACGTCCGCGCGAAGGTCGTCGCCCTCGAGTACGACCCGAACCGCACCGCGCGCCTCGCGCTCCTCCACTACGAGGACGGCACGAAGGCCTACATCCTCGCGCCGGTGGGGCTCCAGGTCGGTGACTCGGTCTACTCGGGCGAGAACACCGATATCCGTCCGGGCAACTCGCTCCCGCTGAAGAACATCCCGCTCGGCACGGTGGTCCACAACATCGAGCTGAAGCCCAAGGGCGGCGCGCAGATGATCCGCAGCGCCGGCTCCTTCGGCCAGCTGATGGCGAAGGACGAGGGCTACGCCCAGGTCCGCCTGCCCTCCGGCGAGGTCCGCAAGGTCTCGCTCGAGTGCCGCGCCACCATCGGCCAGCTCGGTAACATCGAGAACTCCAGCGTCCGCATCGGCAAGGCCGGTCGCTCCCGCTGGCTCGGCATCCGGCCGACCACCCGCGGCGTCGTCATGAACCCGGTCGATCACCCGCACGGCGGTGGTGAGGGCAAGTCCGGTCAGGGCAACCCGCACCCGGTCTCGCCCTGGGGCAAGCCGACGAAGGGCATGAAGACCCGCCACAACAAGCGGACGGACAAGTTCATCGTCAAGCGTCGCAAGTAGAGAGCAGAGCAGGGCGGCTCAGCTGCCCTGACCTGAATGCGGCCCCGCAGGGGAGCCGCCGGAAGAACCGATGGCACGGTCGATTAAGAAGGGCCCGTTCACCGACACCTACCTTCTCAAGAAGGTGGACGACCTGAACAAGACGAACAAGCGCTCGGTCATCAAGACCTGGTCGCGGCGCTCGACGATTCCGCCTGACTTCGTCGGCCACACGTTCGCGGTGCACAACGGGAAGAAGTTCTTCCCGGTGTTCATCACCGAAAATATGGTCGGTCACAAGCTGGGCGAGTTCGCGCCAACGCGCACCTTCCACGGCCACAGCGCCGAGAAGAAGGCGAAGCCGAGCAAGTAGGCTTAAACCGCCCGCCGGAGCGATTCAGCGGGCTGGTCCGTGCGGCACGAGGCGCGGAACAGGAGTGGAAAGATGGCAAAGGGATTGAGCGCGCAGCTGAACGACCTGCGCATCGCGCCGCGGAAGGTTCGCATCGTCGTCGATACGATCCGCGGCAAGCCGGTGGGCGAGGCCTTGAACATCCTCACCTACACGCGGAAGTCCGCCGCGCTGCCGGTGAAGAAGCTGCTCGAGTCGGCAGTCGCGAACGCGCGCCAGCAGGGCGCCGACGTCGACACGCTGAAGGTCGGGACCGTGACGGTCGACCAGGGCCCCACGCAGCGCCGCTTCATGCCGCGCGCCATGGGCCGGGCCTTCCGCATCAACAAGAAGACGAGCCACGTCCAGCTGACGCTGGCCGACGGCAAGTAACAGGAAGCAAGAAACGACAGACAACGTTGGCGAAGTGTGGTAAGGCTGCGCCCCTTTTTTCGCCGGGGGGCGAACAAGGCATCGAACGGCTGCCGCCGACCGCACGAAGAGGTGTCGCTTGGGTCAGAAAGTCAATCCGGTTGGATTCCGGTTGGGCATCATCCGCTCCTGGGACTCGAAGTGGTTCGAGGAGAAGAACTACGCCAAGTGGCTCCACCAGGACATCAAGCTCCGTGAGTACGTGAAGGAGAAGCTGGACGCCGCCGGCATCGCGAAGGTCGAGATCGAGCGCGCCGCCAACAAGGTGAAGGTCAGCGTCCACACGGCGCGTCCTGGCATCGTCATCGGCAAGCGCGGCGCCGAGATCGACAAGATCAAGAAGGACCTCCAGAAGTTCACCGAGAACGAGGTCTTCCTGAACGTCGTCGAGGTCCGCAAGGCCGAGATTGACGCGCAGCTGGTCGCCGAGAACATCGCGCAGCAGCTGCAGCGCCGCATCGCCTTCCGCCGCGCGATGAAGAAGTCCATGCAGACCGCGCTCAAGTTCGGCGCGAAGGGCATCCGCGTCGCCTGCTCCGGCCGCCTCGGTGGCGCCGAAATGGCTCGCTACGAGTGGTACCGCGAAGGCCGGGTGCCCCTCCACACGCTCCGCGCCGACATCGACTACGGCACGGCCACCGCTTTCACCACCTACGGCGCTATCGGCGTGAAGTGCTGGATCTTCCGCGGTGAAGTCCTTCCGCGCGGCGCTCGGCGCTAATTCGAAGCCGAGGAGACTGAACGATGTTGCAGCCAGCCCGCACCAAGTTCCGCAAGCAGATGAAGGGCCGCATGAAGGGCCTCGCTTACCGGGGCTCCGACCTGAGCTTCGGCGAGTACGGCCTCCAGGCCCTCGAGGAAGGCCGGATCAACGCCCGCCAGATCGAGGCGGCCCGTATCGCCATCACCCGCTGCATCAAGCGCGGTGGTAAGGTCTGGATCCGCATCTTCCCGGACAAGCCCATCACCAAGAAGCCGCTCGAAACCCGCATGGGTCACGGCAAGGGCAACGTGGAAGAGTGGGTCGCCGTCATCAAGCCGGGCCGCATCCTCTATGAGATGGAGGGTGTCACCCCGGAGATCGCGAAGGAAGCGTTCGGCCTCGCGATGCACAAGCTGCCGATTAACACGAAGATGATTCGCCGCTCGGACTCGGCGCTCTAATCGCGCGACCAGTGGTTGGGAGTGAAAGATGAAGGGCACGAAGCCGAGCGAGCTGCGCGAGAAGAGCCTGGAAGAGCTCACCCGCCTCGCCCGTGAGAAGGAAGAGAACCTGTTCAACCTGAAGATCCGTCAGGCGGCAGGCACCCTCGAGAGCGTGGCGGACCTGTCCTCGCTGCGGCGCGACCTCGCCCGCGTGAAGACGGTGCTCACCGAGAAGACGGCTCAGGCGAACAAGTAAAGACGGAAAGCGGCTCCCAGGGGAGCAGCACGGAGTGGAAGATGGAACGGGGTCGTCCCAAGAGCCGCGTCGGCGTGGTGACCAGCAACAAGATGCAGAAGACCGTCGTGGTCGAGGTCCAGCGCCGCGTTCGCCATGCGAAGTACGGCAAGTTCCTCACCCGCCGGGTGAAGTACAAGGCCCACGATGAGACGAACGCCTGCGGTATCGGCGACACCGTCCGCATCGTGGAGACCCGCCCGCTGTCAAAGGACAAGCGCTGGCGTGTGGCCGAAACCCTCGAGAAGGCCCGCGAGGCCTAAACCGTCCGCCCTCCGCTGCGAGCGCCTGTACCAGGCCCCGCGTCGGAGGCACCGAAGGAGTAAGCGATGATCCAAACGACGACCCGCCTCGATGTCGCGGACAACTCGGGCGCGAAGAGCGTGTTCTGCATCAAGGTCCTGGGCGGCTCGCGGCGGAAGTACGCTTCGGTCGGGGATATCATCGTCGTCTCGGTGAAGGAGGCCATCCCCAGCGCGAAGGTGAAGAAGGGCGACGTCGTGAAGGCCGTCGTCGTTCGCACGCGCCGCGAAGTGGCCCGCCCGGACGGCTCGTACATCAAGTTCGACAGCAACAGCGCTGTGCTCATCAACAAGGAAGGCGAGCCGATCGGCACGCGCATCTTCGGACCGGTCGCCCGCGAGCTCCGCGCGCGCAAGTTCATGAAGATCATTTCGCTCGCGCCTGAGGTTCTGTAGTCCCGGCCAACGGCCGCGCGGGCTTGGAGTGTTCTGATGAAGATCAAGAAGGGCGACCTGGTCAAGGTCATCGCCGGCAAAGACAAGGGCAAGAGCGGCCGCGTCCTCGAGGTGCTGCGCGAAAAGAACCGCGTGCGCGTCGAAGGCGTCGCGCAGTACAAGAAGCACCTGAAGGCTGGCCGCTCGCAGAAGAACCCGGAGGGCGGCATCCTCGACATGACCGGCACCATCCACGCCTCGAACGTGATGGTGGTCGACGAGGCGAGTGGGAAGACCACCCGCGTCGGCTACAAGTTGAGGGCGACAAGAAGGTCCGTGTCGGCCGCGGCAAGTCCGCCGGCGCCGCGCTGGACGCGAAGGCTTAAGCACGACCCCGCCCTGAAGAGGGCGGCTCCACCCCCCGCGCCGCGCGCGCGGATGATCCCCGGTGCAGCCCTCGCGGCTGGTCCTGGGGTGTCCTGGAAAGGGACGAGCGATGGCTGAAGAGAAGAAGGCAAAGGCGCCCGCCGCAGGGAAGGGCGAAGGCAAGGGCAAGCGGGCCGACAAGAAGCCTGTGGCCGCGACGGAAGAGCACAGCGCCGCGAAGGCAAAGAACCCCGCCCGCCTGAAGGTGAAGTACCAGAAGGAGGTCATCCCCGCCCTCATGAAGGAGTTCGGTTACAAGAACCCCATGCAGGTGCCGCGGATCGACAAGGTCGTCGTGAACATGGGCCTCGGCGAGGCCATCGCGAACAACAAGATCCTGGACGGCGCCGTCGACCAGCTCAGCCAGATCACCGGTCAGAAGCCGGTCGTTACCCGAGCCCGGAAGTCCATCGCGAACTTCAAGCTCCGCGAAGGTCAGGCCATCGGCGCGATGGTGACCCTCCGCAGCGACCGCATGTTCGAGTTCCTCGACCGCCTCATGAACATCGCGCTCCCCCGCGTCCGCGACTTCAAGGGCGTCCCGTCGAAGTCGTTCGACGGAGCAGGCAACTACACGCTCGGTGTCCGCGAGCAGATCATCTTCCCGGAAATCAACTTCGACCAGGTCGACAAGATCAAGGGCATGAACATCACCGTGGTCACCACGGCGAACACCGACGCTGAAGGGCGTGCCCTCCTGAAGTATCTCGGGATGCCTTTCCGCCAGTAGCCCTTTATCTAGGTTGGCCAGGCCGCCCCAAGCAGGCAGCCGGTCGTTGGAGTGAGACGTGGCAAAGAAGTCCAAGATCGCACAGGCGCAGCGGAAGCAGAAGTTCAAGGTCCGCGACTACAACCGCTGCGGCATCTGCGGGCGCCCTCGGGCGTTCCTGCGCAAGTTCGGCATGTGCCGCCTCTGTTTCCGCCAGCGGGCCCTCCGCGGCGAGATTCCAGGCGTCACGAAGTCGAGCTGGTAGGTCGTTTTTGTTTGCATTCCGAGGCGCGCTCGGCTACGAGCGCGCCTCCCGACGAGCCTGTTGAGTCCCGTTCCCACGGGAGACCTCAGGCCGAGCAACCCCGCCCAGGCGGGGTAGAGCAGGTGTTCCATGGCGATGACCGATCCGATCGCGGATCTACTGACCCGCATTCGCAACGCCCAGCGTATGGGCCACGATGCCATCACGCTGCCGGCTTCCAAGCTGAAGCAGCACGACGCCGAGGCTCTCGCCGCCGAAGGCTACGTGCGTGATGTGGCGTTCAAGGCCGAAGGGCCGCAGGGCGTGCTCACCATCGGCCTGAAGTACGGGCAGGGCAAGGTCCCCGCCATCAACGAGATCCGCCGGGTCAGCCGGCCGGGCCGTCGCGTGTACGTCGGCGCCACCGAAATTCCCCGGGTCAAGAACGGCCTGGGCGTCGCCATCCTCTCGACCTCGAAGGGCGTCCTGGTCGATCGCGAGGCGCGGAAGAATCGGCTCGGCGGCGAGTTGCTTTGCACCGTGTGGTAGTTCGGGTCCCGTTTCGACGTGTCCGAGGTGGTTCATGTCTCGTATTGGCAAGCTGGTGATCAAGGTCCCTGAAAAGGTGAAGGTCGCCGTCGAAGGCAACACGGTCAAGGTCGAGGGCCCGAAGGGCAAGACCCAGCGCATCCTGAAGGGTGTGGCGGTCGAGGTCGCTTCCGGCGTCGTCACGGTGAAGCGTCCCGACGACTCCCGCGAGGCCCGCGCGCTCCACGGCCTCAGCCGCACGCTCGTCGCCAACATGGTGAAGGGCGTCTCGCAGGGCTTCGAACGCAAGCTCGAGCTCTATGGCGTCGGTTTCCGCGCCGAGGTGAAGGGCAAGGCGCTGAACTTCACCATCGGCTTCTCGCACCCCATCCTCTTCCCGCTCCCCGAAGGCGTCACCGCCGAGTGGAAGGAAGTGAAGGCGGGCGACAAGCAGGGCGAGGTCTACATCCGCGGCGTCGATAACGACGTCCTTGGCCGGACGGCCTCCGAGATCCGCGCGCTCCGTCCCCCCGAGCCGTATAAGGGGAAGGGCATCAAGTACGCGGAAGAGACCATCCGCCGCAAGGAAGGCAAGACCGGCGCGGCGTAACGTTTTTCACTGGGACCTCGGTATCCAGGGATATCGGGAGCCAGGAGAGCACCATGAGCGAGAGAAAAGACCCGAAGGTCATTCGCAAGCTTCGCATCCGCAAGAAGATCAGTGGGACCCCCGAGCGGCCGCGCCTCTCGGTCTACCGCAGCCTGCAGCACATCTACGCGCAGGTCATCGACGACACGACCGGCCAGACGCTGGCCCACGCTTCGACGCTCTCGCCCGACCTGAAGGGTCAGCTCGACGAGTCTCCGAAGAAGGACGCGGCGAAGAAGGTCGGAACGCTGATCGCGAAGAAGTGCGCCGAGAAGAACATCACGGCCGTCGTCTTCGACCGGAATGGTTTGGCGTACCACGGCCGCATTGCGGCGGTGGCGGATGGCGCTCGCGAGGGTGGGCTCCAGTTCTAGTTTCCTGAGAGGTTTCCGTGAGCACGACTCCGATCAATCCGAACTCGCTCGAGCTTGCTGAGCGCGTCGTCCACATCAACCGCTGCGCCAAGGTCGTCAAGGGCGGCCGCCGGTTCAGCTTCTCCGCGCTGATCGTCGTTGGCGACGGCAACGGCCACGTCGGCGCCGGCCTCGGCAAGGCGAACGAGGTGCCGGAAGCGATCCGCAAGGGGACCGAGCAGGCGAAGAAGAGCCTGTTCCGGGTTCCGCTCGCGGGCTCGTCCATCCCCCACGAGGTGAACGGCCACTTCGGCTCCGGCCAGGTGATGCTGAAGCCCGCGGGCGAAGGTACCGGCGTCATCGCCGGTGGCAGCGTGCGCGCGGTGGTGGAGGCGGCGGGCATCCGCAACATCCTCACCAAGTCGCAGGGCTCGCAGAACCCGCACAACGTTGTGAAGGCGACCATCGCCGGCCTCAAGCAGCTCCGTTCGCTCGAGGACATCGCGCGGGCACGCGGCAAGGAGCCGTCCGAGCTCCAGCGTCCGGCGAAGGCCTAGACCGTTTTTGATCCAGGCCGCTGGCTCGGTTGAGCCACGCCTCGGGGAAGACCCATGGCAGCACTCAAGGTGAAGCTCGTGAAAGGCAAGAGCGGCCGCACGCCGCAGCACCGCGCCACCCTCCTGGGCCTCGGCCTGGGCAAGGTCGGCACGGAGCTCATCCTGCCGGACAATCCTGCGATCCGCGGGATGGTCAATCAGGTGGCGTACCTCCTGGAGGTCTCGGAGACCCAGGAGCCGTTCAAGCCCTTCGGCAAGCGGGCGACGAAGAAGAAGGCCTAACGTTACGGAATCTTTCCCCCCTCGACCCGGTTCCCACGTGCTATCAGGCTGTGAGCCGACGTCGGGTGGCTGTGCTGGCGGCAGGGTAGGCGCCGCAGGCGCGGAGCAAGAGCGATGAACGAGTTGTCAAAGCTGAAGAAGCCGGCCGGCTCTACCAAGAAGAAGACCCGCGTCGGTCGCGGCCAGGCCTCAGGCCTCGGCAAGACCGCCGGTCGCGGCGGCAAGGGCCAGAAGGCCCGCACCGGTAACATGCACTTCGAAGGCTTCGAGGGCGGTCAGTCGCCGCTCCAGCGCCGCCTGCCGAAGCGTGGCTTCACGAACATCCACCGCGTCGAGTACGCCATCGTGAACCTGGACCAGCTCGCCCAGTTCCCGGCTGGCACCACGCTGGACGCGGCGAAGCTCCTCGAGGCTGGCCTCGTGAAGGACACGAAGCAGCCGATCAAGATTCTGGGGACCATCGGCGACGATGTGAAGCTGAACGCGCTCACCGTGAAGGCGAACAAGTTCAGCGCCTCGGCGCAGTCGAAAATCGAAGCAGCGGGCGGCAAGGTGGAGCCTGTCTCCGCGCCTGCTGCACAGGGGTAAGCATTGGCCGTCACCACCGGCATCGCCAACATGTTCCGGATTGAGGAGCTGCGGAAGCGGCTCCTCTTCACCGTCAGCTTGCTCTTCGTCTACCGCATCGGTATCTACATCACGACGCCGGGAGTCGATCGCGCCGCGATGCAGGCGGTCATGGGCGGGAAGGGCGGGGGCCTCCTCGGCCTCTTCAATGTGCTCTCCGGTGGTGGCCTCGAGCAGCTCTCGATCTTCGCGCTCGGCATCATGCCGTACGTCTCCAGCTCCATCATCTTCCAGCTCCTCGGCGTGGTGATCCCTGCCCTCGAGAAGCTGCAGAAGGAAGGTGAGGCGGGCCGGAAGAAGATCACCCAGTACACCCGCTACGGCACCATCGCGCTCTCGCTCGTCCAGGGCACCGGCATCGCGCTGTTCCTCGAGCACCAGAACGAGGGCGGCATGGTCGTGGTCCCCGAAGACGTCCGCGGCTGGGGCTTCCGCTTCATGACGGTCGTGACGCTGACCGCCGGCACCGCGTTCATCATGTGGCTCGGTGAGCAGATCACTGAGCAGGGCATCGGCAACGGCATCTCGCTCATCATCTTCGCCGGCATCGTGGCTCGTATCCCGGACGCGCTTGCGCGGCAGATTCAGCTCGCGCACTCCGGCAACGGCGGTGGCCTGCAGCCCCTCGACATCATCCTGCTCGCCGCGGTGATGTTCGCGACCATCTGGGTCGTCTGCTACGTGGAGCGCGCGAACCGTCGCATCCCGGTGCAGTACGCGAAGCGCGTTGTCGGCCGGAAGCAGTTCGGCGGCCACTCGACGCACCTGCCGCTGAAGGTGAACTCCTCGGGCGTCATCCCGCCGATCTTCGCCTCATCGCTCCTCGTCTTTCCGGCGACCATCGCCGGCATCAAGGGGCTCGGCTTCATCAAGACCCTCTCGGACGCGATGCAGCAGAACCGCTGGCTGTACGACTCGCTCTACGTCGTCGGCATCATCCTGTTCACGTACTTCTACACGGCAGTGACCTTCAACCCGGTTGACGTCGCCGACAACATGAAGAAGAACGGCGGCTACATCCCGGGCATCCGCCCCGGCAAGAAGACGGCCGAGTACATCGACCTCGTGCTCTCGCGCATCACCTTCGGCGGGGCGCTCTACCTCGCCGCGGTCTGCGTGCTCCCGTCCATCATCATCAGCTACTTCCCGTCGGTCGACTTCCAGTTCGGCGGCACGGCGCTCCTCATCGTCGTCGGTGTGGCGCTCGACACCGTGCAGCAGATTGAAGGCCACCTGATCACGCGCCACTACGAAGGCTTCACCGGTACGCGCGGCCCGCGCATCCGCGGCCGGCGCCAGGTGCAGTCGTTCGCCGCCAGCTCCTAGTGGCCGCAAGCTCGATTTGAGCATCGGCGGTGTCCTCACGGATACCGCCGATGTCTTTTGTGGGAGACCTCGATGAACCTCATCCTGATTGGACCACCGGGCGCCGGGAAGGGGACGCAGGCCCAGCGGCTCATCGAGCGCTTCAAGATTCCACAGTACTCGACTGGCGACATGCTCCGCTCGGCGGTGAAGGCCGGGACGCCCATCGGCCAGGCGGCAAAGCCGGTGATGGAAGCCGGCAAGCTCGTGAGCGACGAGATTCTCATCGGGCTGGTCGCTGAAGCGCTGGACGCTGCCGGCAAGGGTCGCGGCTTCATCCTCGATGGCTTCCCCCGCACCATCGCCCAGGCAGACGCTCTCAATACGATGCTCACCGGCCGCACCGAGAAGATCGATCGCGTCGTCATGATCGACGTGCCGTTCGACCTGCTGCTTGAGCGTATCACCGGTCGCTGGAGCTGCCCGAAGGACGGCAGCGTCTATCACGTGAAGTACAACCCACCGAAGACGCCGGGCGTCTGTGATGTGGACGGCACGCCTCTGACTCAGCGGAAGGACGACACCGCGGATGCCATCACGCCGCGCCTGGCCTCGTACGAGCAGTGGACGAAGCCGGTCGCGGGCTACTACGAACGGCTCGGGCTGCTCCGCCGGGTTGACGGAGTGGGGACCCCGGACGAAGTCTTCAAGCGCGTCGAAGCGGCACTCGGGTAGAGCAGCATGGGCATCGAGATCAAAAGCAGGATGGAGCTCGTGGCGATGCGCGACGCTGGTCGCATCGTCGCGAACGCGCTCGCCGCCATCGAAGAGGCGGCGAAGCCTGGCGTCACCCTGAACGATCTCGACCGCATCGCCGAGGAGCACATCAAGCGCTCCGGCTCGACGAGCTCCTTCCTCCACTACAAGGCCGGCCGCGACGTCCTCCCGTATCCGAAGGTCCTCTGTGCTTCGGTGAACGAGGTCGTCGTCCACGGCATCCCGGG
>Ga0170475_127970425_pt1 | contig 12001 bp, 9 predicted proteins | sample Soicark_Litter_5_FD_111474 | JGI IMG/M metagenome (GOLD analysis project Ga0170475, IMG submission 111474) | Avena fatua rhizosphere microbial communities from Hopland, California, USA. Combined Assembly of 48 SPs | reverse complement strand
TAACCCTCGATGGACGCAGTTCAAAGTGCATTCAGCCAGCCGGAATGACTGTCTGCCCAAGGCAGCGTCCTGCCACCAAGAATTCTCGACCGGAGACCAATCCCACGGATTACCTGCCGGGTCGTGTACGGATGCTGGCGGAACTCAGCGTAATATTCGGGAAAGGGAGTGTATTCCGACGCGGCGTGTCCACCGCCACGCCGGATTGTGCGTGGGCTCCCCACACCGCGAAACGGAAACTGATATGGCATCGCATGGGTTTTGAACCGAGAAGCTTGATGGCGGGTCCCGATTGAAGCAGTATGCACCGGTACCTCCACCAGCACGCCGTAGCTCTTTTTCTGCACTCTCGCTCCTTACTCCGAAATCTCCGTGCGGTCGCTATGCTGACACCCTTTCCAATGTCCCCACGCCTGTTTTCGCTTGTGTTTCAAGTTCCTGGCGGAGGCCGATCTCGGACGTTTAGTAGGCGAAAACGATGCGCTCCGCTCCAGCCCGTCCGTCTTCGAGCCGGCCATTGCCGAAGGAACCGAATTCTGTTGCTCGGACTTGTGCGTCAGAAAACCGGCGTGGTGTAATTCGCGTCCGCTCCACAAATGCGAGATATTCGGTAAAAGCGCGTTGCACCTCTGCAGTCTCTTCGGAAAGCAGCAAGTAAACGTGTTCGTGTGGCTTGGCGTCTCTTGCGCCCGGTGTCTCCGTTCTTGAGAGAATCAGCTCACCGAAAGCGGCAACGATTTGCATCTCACCCCGCGGAAAAAATCTAGCCGCCCGCCGTCGTAACCTGCGCCGCCAATGGGACCAGCGGACAAGTTACCGGACTTAGTTAGCGACAGCACCTTCATTGCTTTCCTGCGATCCATGTCTACCGGTTTCAATGATCGTTTCGGCTCCGAGCCCCAACCTTTGTTAGATGACGTGACATGCTTTGAGTAATGCTTCGTGCGTCGCCAAGTCGTGCTCTGTCGAATACGACGCCCTTGCCCCGTCGCGGATGATGCTCGCCATCTCGATGAAATCCGGGGCATACGACGGTCCTCTGGCAGCCGGCGGCTCTATGGTCTGAACGCCTGCTTTGTAGGGGCCTGCCGCATCTTCTAAATCCAGCGTCAACCGCAGAGGTGAAAACGGCCTCACCCATGCCTTTCCATTGGTGCCCAGGATCTCGATCTCACGATATTGGTCGCCGTGAGGCTGAAATGCGGAAACGCGAATCTCGGCGAGAGATCGCTCGTACTCGAGAATTGCAAAAGTGTTGTCGGCGAGGCCGTCATCGAGCGGTGACTCGTGCCGCAAAATTCCCGTAACTTTCGCTGGTTTGCCAAGCAAATCGACTGCTCGATCGATCAGATGGCACCCGAGCTCGAACATCATTCCGCCGCGAAACTCGGCGAGTTGCTTGCGGTCTTGCGGAGGGATGGGCTTATCAATCGTTGCACGGAACAAATAGACTCGTCCCAGCCAGCCTTTTCGCGCGGCTTCAATCGCAGCTTGCATCGCCGGATGGTAGCGCCACATGTAGCCCATCTGCACAACCCGATTCCGGCGGGCCGCCTCGGCCAGCAGAGAACGGAACCCGCTGAGGTCTTCGCCAGGCGCCTTGTCAAGATGTACGTACTTACCGGCTGCGATACATCTCTGTGCGTACCCAAGGTTACGTCTAACGCGCGACTCGACAGCCACAAACGCGATCGATTTGTCCTCGAGTAATTCGTCGAGAGACAGCCACCGCACGCCCTCGAATACGTCACCTTCGTTGGGTTCATCCGCCTCCGGCCGGCAAACACCAACAAAGTCAAACTCGGGCAGATTGCGCAGAGCACGGATCTTGCCCAAAGCATGGGCGTGGCCCGTACCCAGAACGGCAACGCGCACACGCGCGGGAGCTGCGTTGATTGTCTTCCAGGCAAGAGATCCCGCAAGGGAACAGAAAGTCCGGCGGCGCAGAGCGGAGGTGTGGTTGGCCATTTACCCCTAATAGAACCTAGGCAAGTATGCCTTTGACTATCTTGGCCGGATTTACATCGGTCAAACGCTCATCCCTTGCACCATGCCGATAGGCAAGACGCTCATAGTCGAGACCGAGAAGATGCAGAACGGTAGCGTGGAAATCGGCGACACTGACCGGATTATCAATCGCATGAAAGCCGAAATCGTCAGTGCTGCCGTACGTTACTCCGCCCTTCACACCGCCGCCCGCCATCCACAAGCTGAATGCGTATTTGTGGTGGTCACGGCCATCGGCACCCTGACGGCCGTCCGACATCGGCGTACGGCCGAACTCGCCGGCCCAGATGACGAGTGTGTCATCCAATAAGCCCTTACGCTTCAGATCGGTTAGAAGCCCGGCTGTAGGTTTGTCGGTCTTACGGCAAACATTGCTGGTCTCTTTGTCATTACGCACGTGGGTATCCCAAGGCTGATTCCTATGCAGGACCTGCACGAATCGAACGCCATTTTCTATCAAACGGCGTGCCAGCAGCAATTGTCGTCCATACACGCTGGTAGCGGTCTGCTGCGTGCCATAGAGCTCGTGAGTCTCGGCGCTCTCCTTCGAAAGGTCGAGGGTCCGGCTGGCCTCTACCTGCATTCGCGCGGCAAGCTCGAAGGACGCAATGCGCGCCTCCAACTCCAATTGGTCCTCACGCGGGGCGAAGTGCTGCCTGTTAAGCTGCTGCAGAAGCTCCATACGCCCTGCTGCCGCTTGTGCCGATCCTTGAGGCTCCAGGTTGATCACCGGCGTGCCGTCGGCTCGCATCGCGATACCTTGATAGACCGGAGGCATCCAGCCGCATGAAAAATTGCGCGCCCCGTCCACAGGCATGCCCGCCGGGTTCAGGATCGCGACATACGCTGGTAGATTTTGGCTTTCCGTGCCTAATCCATAGACAACCCAGGAACCCATGGAAGGCCGGCCCGGCTGGATCATCCCAGTGTTGAAATTCCAGATAGCTTGTTCGTGGTTATTGTGGACCGTAACCATTGAGCGGATCATCGCAATATCGTCGACATGCGGCCGCATATTGGGAAGCAATTCCGATAGATCCATGCCGCAGCGCCCGTACTTGGCGAATTGAAATGGACTTCCCATCCAACCCGCCCCCATGCGCTTGGCGTCGATGCTCTTCATGAAATCAGCGCCCGGCTTCTCTCCGTGCCGCTTACTCAGCTCCGGCTTTGGATCGAACAGATCCATGTGACTAGGTCCGCCATTTTGAAACAGCAGAATCACACGCTTCGCCTTCGCCGGAAAATGGGGCTTCTTTGCCAAAACATCGAACTGCGCGTGACCATCCGAAGCCATTGCATTATTAAGCAGCGTTGATAGGGCGATGCCGCCCAAACCGGTACCCAGCTGGTCGAAAAACCCTCGCCTGTTGAGCATCTGCCGGATCGGCTCGTACTTCACGTGTCCATTAGTCGACATATACAAACTCGTTTGCGCTGAGCAGCACCTGACAAAGATCGGCGTATACCCGCGTGCGCAGCGCATCCGGCGTCAACGTGGGATACTTTGCCGCCTGTTTACCCAAAAACGCCATCATGTTCTCCACCTCTGTGTTTCGCGGAGCCCTGCCAAATGCCAATTCGACAGCTCTGTTGATCGCCGGCAAATCCGAATTCGATTCGGGCGGTGCCTCTTTCAAAACGCGCTGCGCAAATTGCTCCGCCTTCCGGCTCGCGAACTCGCTATTCATGAACGCAAGCGACTGCAATGCTGAAGTCGAGTTCACCCGCCTTGTGCAGTTTGTCTCCATCACCGGCGTATCGAACACCTGCAGGAAGGTTTGCGGAGCCGAACGCCGAACCACTTGGTACACCGAACGTCTGCCACCGTCCGCCTGCTCGACCGGCACGACTTCCCCAGTGGGTTTTGTCTTCGTTGGCACGGGCTCGCCGAACATCTTCAAATCCAGGGTCCCAGAAACCGATAGCACCGCGTCCCGGATTACCTCGCCTTCAAGACGGCGAGGGGTATAACGCCATAGGTACACATTTTCTTGATCTACCTTCATTGCAGCACCGCGGGATACAGAGTCCTGGCGGTACGTTGTCGAGGTCATGATCAACCGGTGCAGAGGCTTTAACTTCCACCCCTGCCCGACAAACTCTGTTGCCAGCCAGTCGAGGAGCGGTTGATTGGTTGGAGCAGATCCGGATTTTCCAAAGTTGTCGAGCGTTGGTACGATCCCCGCTCCGAAGTGATGCGCCCAAACATGGTTTACGAAAACTCGTGCTGTAAGCGGGTGGGTGGGTTGTGTCATCCACTCGGCCAGTGCCAACCGCCGGCCCGTAGTAGCCGAACCTGCTACCTTCGCGTCGATTCGAAATGGTCGCGATAGGTCGTCAAGAACTGTCAGCACGCCGGGTTGCACTTCCTCCTTCGGCGATGACGGATCGCCTTTCGCAAGAAGGTGAGTTGGAGGAGGAGTGCCATCGAGATCGTAGAGTGCCCGAATGGTTGGGAACTTCATCCGATGTGCATTCTCGGCTTTGATCTGGGCCGCAAGATCGTCCGAGATCTTCGCGTATTCCGGGAAAGTCTTCCGCAACTCTTCGTCAGTAACTTCCTCTCCCTCCGGATGCTTGCCCCGATACTGCTGAGTCCGGGCCGCCTTCAGATCGCCTAGCGCTTTGGTGATCAAATCCAGGGGACCGTTTACCTCGGCCGCTACAGTCTTCTCCGCACGTGTTGCCTCGACTATGGCTCGCTTATCGCTGGGCAGTATCGGGCCATCCGGGCGAATCGCACCCTGCAGGACGGCAAGCATTCGGTAATAATCCTTCTGGCTGATCGGTTCGTACTTGTGATCGTGGCAGCGGGCGCACTGAACGGTCAAACCCATCAGTGATGAAGCGAGAATCTGTTGCGTGTCGAAGAGCGTGCGCCATTGATATTCGGCGTAGTCGGCAGGCAGGAAGTCCTCTCGCGTAGCATCAACCGCGGTGCGAAGAAATCCCGTAGCTTCCAGCATCTCGACTGCGTCCGGCGGCATCTTGTCGTGCCGGCCATATTGCGAAAGCTCGTCTCCGGCGAGCTGCTCTTTCACAAAGCGATCGAAAGGCTTGTCGTTATTAAACGCGCGGATTACATAATCTCGATAGCGCCATGCATTGGGGCGAACGGCATCCGCCGCCAGCACACCTTCGGAGTCTGCGTAGCCTGCCAAGTCGAGCCAGTGCCGTCCCCACCGCTCACCGTAGCGAGGACTACCAAGCAACCGGTCAATTACGTTCTCATAAGCTTGGGCAGATGTATCGCTCAGGAAATCCCTGATTTCCTGAGGTGTCGGCGGCAGCCCAATAAGATCGAATGTCGCACGGCGGATCAGTTTTACTTTGTCCGCGTCCTGCGAAAAGCTGAGCTTTCGCTTCTCTAATTCCGCTAGAACAAATGCGTCGATCGGGTTTCGAACGCGCTCGCTCTGTTGCACAGTAGGGGTGGCCGGATGACGAGGCGTTTGAAAGGCCCAGTGAGACCGGTCGCGCGCACTGCTACCGATGGCGTCGACCGTTGCTTCCGGATTCTCCGCCTTTGCGCCTTGATCGATCCACGTTTTAATAAGCTCGAGTTCGGCCGCAACGAGCGGTTTTGCCGCAAGCGGCATCTGCCCGCTGGCGACACGCTGGTACAGAGTGCTTTTCGCAGAGTCGCCGGCGACGATTGACGATCCTTTGGTTCCGCCGCGAAGCAAACTGGCTCGCGTTCGGACATCCAAGCCGCCTTGCGCAGCCTCACCAGAGTGGCACTTTACGCAGTTTTTTTCGAGAACTGGCAGGATCTTCTCTTCGAAGATCACGGGGGAATTCGCACCGGTTTGCGCAGCAACAGCTAAGCATGAACTTAGCGTGAGCACTATCATCCGCGATCGGGGTCGAAACGAAGGCAGCTTCACGACACTCTCAGCCGAAAATCCAGCTGCCACTATCGTAACCACCCGCCGGGAGCGAGTCAAGACTTACTTATCACATTGGTATTTGTACGACCGCCAGAAACGATTTTCCCCGCAAAATAGGCACAACCTGCATGATCGGCGAGCCATCAAAACGGATTATCTTAAGATTGCTGCTTTATTTTGCCTTTCGCCAGATTGCAATTTTGCTCTTCGCACCGAACTTTTTGGAACTTCCTGCTTTGAAAGGTATAACTTCTCAAGCGCCTTCTCCCCAACGAGCAAAGATGCACCGATTGCCCAGTCAAGTTCACGCAGCTCTGACACCTGAATTCCTAGATTTTGCGCCGTTAGCGGTAGAACTCCGTCGATTACGGTCTTATGGATCATCGGCAGCAAGACCTCTCCGGCGTCGGCTGCTAGGCCGCCGCCAATGACAATTAGTTCCGGATCGAGCAGATGCATTAGAACGACGATTGCCTTACCCAAACAACCGCCGAGATCGTTGAGCAGCCGAACAGAATAACGATCGCCTGACGCAGCCGACCGGACGATCAGTTCTACCGAAATGCGGTCCACCTCGCCCTTGCAAAGCTCCCATAACTGCGGGCTCAGCCCCTCTGACACCGCCGATCTGGCTGACTGGATGAGCGCTGTTGCGGACACGAATGTGTTTAAGCAACCGCGATTTCCGCAACCGCAAAGAGGTCCGTCGTCTTTCACCGTAATGTGACCAAACTCGCCGGAGAATCCGCGGCTTCCGGTGAAAAGTTCCCGGTTTACGAAAATTGCCGATCCTACGGAAGCGCCCACCATCAGATAGACCCAGTTTTTCGCCTGCTGTGCCAAGCCCAATCGCCGTTCAGCCAGGGCCATCGTCCGCGGGGTATCTTCGATCTCGGGCGCGATTCCGAAGTGGTCCGCGAAAATCTGCCGGACCGGAACGTTAACCCATTGCGGGACCTTGGGCCAGTAGAGAGTCGTACCGGTGTTGCGGTCCAGAATTCCGGAAATCCCCACTCCGATTCCGAGCAGTTCGTCGCGCCTTACGTTAGCTTTATGGAGCGCGCTTTCCAATAGATCGATAAGATGCGGCATCGCAACGCTCGGTCCGGCGATCACCCGGCTCGGCATTTTCAGGAAGGCCAGTTCATTCCCGCAGATATCGGTGATGACGACCCGCGCATTCACGCGCCCTACGTGCAAGCCGGCGATCTTTCCCAGCCCAGGCGCAATTGAGAGAAGCGTGGGCCGCCTGCCTCCGCTGGAGTCACCCGAACCGACTTCAGTAATGAATCCTTTTTTCAACAGGGAGTCGCATAACTTCGAAACCAGAAAAGCGCTGTAGCCGGTCATTGCGCTGAGATCCGAGCGAGAGATTCGTACGTTCTCGTAAAGAAGTTTCAGCAGATCCAAAGCATGCAGCGCGGCGTTCCGGATTTTGGGCATCAGATATCAGCCACTTACCCGTTTTTTAACGGGAAGTATGGCCATAATAGCTCACACCCGAGCTATCGGTTGAAAGGTCGGCCGTAAACGAAGACAGAAGGCGCTCAGTAGAGCTTTTTCAGAACCGATTCGTCCCGCCACGGAATAAAGCCCTTTCGAGCCTCTATTGACGATTCAGCCAGGCAGCTGCAATTCTTTGCGAGAGTTTCGAACACTTTGTTGGCGACAAGCCGGTGGCCCAGATTGTTGGCATGCACCCCATCGGGATCAATGGTCCACGGCGCCATGCCCTCGGCGTCGAACACATCCGCGTACAGAACGTCGCATTCCCGAGCCAGATCCTCCTCGGCGGCATTGTAGGCCATGAAGGAAGCAATCGATCCGAGCTTGAACGGGTCGTACCGATCGAAGTCTGTCATAAAATATGCATTCAGAATCACGACGACGGCTCCCGTCTTCCCTTTGATATCCAGGACGACGTGTCGGAGGTCGTCGATAAACTGACCGACAGGTGTGCCGGCCCTTGCGTCGTTTAGTCCGAAAGAAATCAGCACCAGATCCGGGTGGTGGTCGACGACATGTTTCTGGTATCGCAACATCGCCGCCGGCTTGCCTGATTTGTCATAGTAGTGACTTCGCTCGGCAATCAGGTTGGCACCCAAACCGCTGTTGATCATCTTCACCGGCTGGAGTTGCGCCTCGTTGATGAGATCGGCGAGCCGGTTGACCCAGCATAGCTTTCGACTCGTCGCGGAGCCGCCGGCCGTGGTGCTCTCGCCCAGAGCGACAGCAGTGCGAAAAGGCTCTTTCCGCCAGTCACGCTTTGCCGGAAGCGCGGCCCGCTGCGCCGCTGCCAGTCCGAATGGCGCGGCCATGAAGCCTTGCAGCAGCTGACGGCGATCTCGGTTGAGTTTTGCTCCCTGCACAGAAGATGCTCCCGTGAATCTTCGATTAGAAAATGATCCGGCCTTCGAAAATGATGCTTCTCGGCCCGGTAGCGTCGTGGTTGAGGCCGCGAGCATAAGTGGTCGACGTGATCCTGCCAGCGGTGGGAGCGGCCAGGTTGTTAATGGGGCGATTGTACGCCGGGTGGTTCAGCAGATTGACGATATTCGCCCCAATCTGGATTCTCGCGCCCTCACGGATTATAGGAAGGGGGAATTCTTTGAACGGGCTAAGGTTTACCTGCCATGCGCCAGGGCCCACGAGCGAGTTGACTCCCACGTTGCCGAGTTGACCGGAAGCCGGCGTTACAAAACACCCGGTGTTGAACCACGAGCCGTGAAGGTCCCGGGCGCCTGCGTAAGGATCACAGCCCGCCGTAAGCTCCGGACGCCGATTGTTAGTAACTCCGATATTGCCGACATCGATTCCATTCAAGACCGGATTGAAGAATAGCCCGGAGCGCCACGAATAAGCTCCGCTAAGGCTCCAATTCCCGACTACCCCGTTCACCCATTTGTTGGAGCTGTTCAAGAATGGCTTGGACTTTCCGAATGGCAATTCGCTCACCCAACTTAGGATGAAATCGTGTGTCGGCCAGCCGCTATCCGGGCCATAGTCACGCCTCAAATCGAAGGCATTCTCTGGAGTGGCGATGGTCTGGTCATCCGTATAGGCGGCGCTCGTTAATCCACCGGACCAGCTTCGCGTGTACTGCGCCGTGATAAAAACGCCGGCTGCCAGGGGATGAGTGACGCCAACGTCGAAGCCTTCATACCAACTGTTACCGCCGTTCGACACATAACCTAGCGTTTGGAAGTTCGGATATGGCCGGCGGCTTTGCGTGAACGGCGTCGTGCTGGGGGCTATGGCGTTAAGATTCTGCGACCACAGCAACTGCGCGTTCTTTACACCCCGATACGAGGTCTTCAGACCCCAGTTTTTAAAGAGCATGCGCTCCAATGTGACGTTCCAATTATGGGAATGTGCGGGACGGTAATCGAGATTGAATCCTGTGGCGGAGGCAACAGAAGCGATTTGGGAGTTCGCCGGGAAAGGATCCGGCAATGCGTACAAAGCTCCGGAAGCGCTCGGACGTTTTTCGTTGACGAAAGTCTCGGTAATTGCAAACGGGCCGCCGGTCTGAAGCGAGCCAAAACGGACGGCGGAATTGTAGACACCCCAGCCGCCTCGGAGGACCATGTCGGACGACAGCCGGTAAGCAAATCCGAACCTGGGCTGCCAGCTGTTTGACCCTCGCAACAGTTTTTCGGGAAAGCCCACCTCGCTGGCGAGCTTGATTGGGAAGGACGCAGAGGGCCAGGCCGGATTCACGTTGTCGGCCGCGTGCTGATCGGGAACGACGATGGAAAATGTCTTGGGGTCGAAATTGTAGTACAGGCCGTTCTTATCGTAAGGAACCGTGTATCTGTCCCATCGGAGCCCGACGTTCAGAGTAAGGCGATTGTTGATCCTGTAATCATCTTGAAAAAACGCTCCATATTCCCACATGCGACGGGCGATGTCGGGACGGTTTCGGTATCGCACAAATGAGTCCGGCACGCCAAGCAGAAAGTCCGAAAATGCTTCGCCAGTGAACATGCCATTGAAGTTGAAGTTGCCGAAGTATGGCCCCGCGGCAGGTCCATCCTGCAGCAGTTTGATCGCGCTGAACCCGACTTTCATCGTGTGTGATCCTCTGCTGATCGTCACGTTTTCGTAGAGAGAGTACCGGGTGTCGTAATTTGCGCTCTGATTATCGTTCGGAATCGAATTCCATCCCACGATGTTGACTTGGGGCAGGCCTGCCAGGTCGGGGGGCAGGAGTCCCTGAATGCCCCACCGCTGAACGAAGTCGGCGCCATATACGACATTCCCGGCACTGATCTCATTGGGATCGATCTGCAAGTGCTTCAACACGAATCTAGTGCCGCCAAGCCGCAACTGATTGATGACCGTGGGAGAAAAAGTGTGTGTATGGGCGAGGGTGACGCCGAAGTTGAATACGTTGTCCTGCCCGGCCGTCGGCAGTGCCTGGGGCCTGTTTGCAATAGGGAACAAATTCGATAGATTACTCAGAACTTTGTGCCGGTAATAGGATCCCGAGAATGTATCTTTCGTCCCCTGGTTATGATCGATCTTGACGGTGTAGTCCGTATCCTGCCGGAAGCGCCCTGCCAATGTGGACCGGTTGTTTACGAAACTATCAGGATTGCCGTCATAGGTCAGCTGCGAGTAGAGATCCTTCACGATCCCCTGACCCAACGTGCTAATTCGATTGGACGGAATGATGTTGCCGGGAAACGGAGCTCCGGTTGCCGGATCGATGATTGTTTTTGGATACTTGGAGAAGTCGCCCGACTGCATTGCCCGAGTGGGAACTGAGCCCGGCTGCGCCAGCTGCACGAGGTTAAACGAGTTTGGCCGGCCCCAGTTGAAGTAAAAGAAGGTCTTGTCCTTCCGAATGGGCCCGCTAAAGTCGAAAAACTGTCTGAAAGACGTTGTACAGGGCCCGTGTTGGGCCTGGCTAAACGGCGATTTTGTCGCGTTGAAGCAAGGATTGACGAACGCGCGAACGTAGGACCCGTGAAACTGGTTTGTGCCGCTTTTGAGGGTGGCGTTCAACGTAACCGGCCTTGCGTACTCTGCAGGCGCGTTGCTGATGATCGTGCTGAGATCCTGAATACCGACAAAGTTTACGGATGAGCTGATGAAGTAATACTGCAAGCCTTCGATATTGGCCTGCATCATCTCCGGCCGCTGTCCCATGTACCCGTAGGTCTTGTCGCCGGATGCGGATCCAGGCATCCAGACCATCATTTCTCCCAGAATCGCTCCCCGTGACATCGTCACAATTGGTTTGCTCAGCGCTGTGGGAGGGAGGCTGGTGGACAGAGTGCCTGACTCTGTCTGAATGACGGAAGCCGTGTCACGTACTTCGGCAATCTCTGTGACTTGGCCGATCTCGAGCGAGGCATTGATAGGCTTTACCAATCCCGGGCTGAGCAAGATTCCGGTCTGAACAAACCGCTTGAAGCCGGTTGCTTCCGCCGCGAACGAGTAGCTACCCGACAAAAGCCCGTCCACTCGAAAGCTTCCAGATTCGTCGGTCGTTACTATGCGCTTGGCGTTGGTCGCTTCGTGAGTCACAGTTACCGACGCGCCGGGCACTCCGGCACCGGTGGGATCGGACACGACACCCTTTATGTCGCTGAGCATCGTTTGAGCGCTCAACGGTCGCTCTGAAATGAGCCTGAACAGACCAATCAATAGCACCGCGATGTAAAATTCAGCAACTTTTCTACCTTGCACGACGTGCCTCCCTGCGCCAGTTTTCGATTCGGCACAATCATAGGTTGGTTGGTCACGGCCTGTCAAGAACTTCCTTTTGATTTTGATCAATACGTAGCTTTCGCCGACCTAAGTTGTCGAACTTTCAGGCTTTTTTATGTAATAGAGTCTCGGTCGATAGCATAAAAAACGTTGGCTACGGCCAAAGTTTCACACATCTCTGACCTGCGGGCAGGAGGCGATCCAAGCGGGCGTGCTCATTCGTATTGGCTTGCAGGAAGCCTTACAGGGAGACTTCCAAGACCGTATTAAGCGCGAACCTGTTTAAGAGCGTCGATTAGACTCTTCTCAATCAGTTCGCAGAGCTCGTCGATATCCGAGCGTTCCGCCGTTAAAGCCGGACAGACTGCGAACCAGGACGGATC
>Ga0170475_133404432_pt1 | contig 12002 bp, 6 predicted proteins | sample Soicark_Litter_5_FD_111474 | JGI IMG/M metagenome (GOLD analysis project Ga0170475, IMG submission 111474) | Avena fatua rhizosphere microbial communities from Hopland, California, USA. Combined Assembly of 48 SPs | reverse complement strand
TCGTAGAGCATGGCGGCCTCGTCGAGGCGGCCGCGCCGACGCAGCGCCTCCGCCAATTCGTAGTGTGCGCCGAACGCGTCCACGTCAATCCATATTGGGACGTTCGAATTGAACTCGACGGCTTCGCCTCGGGTAACGACACAGGGCGTCGAGGGGCTGACGCACTCGAGCGCACGCCGGAGCGCGTGCAGCGTTACGCGCAGATTGCGTACGGCCGACTCTGGCTCCAGATCCGGCCACAACAGGTCGAGTACGACATCCCGCTGCATCGAGCCACGGTGGGCGATCAGCAATTTGAGCAGTGTCTTCGCTTTATCACGACGCCAATTCTGAATAACGTGCTCGTTATAGCTGACTTCGAATCGCCCGAAGCAACGCACGACCAGGCCGTCGCTGGGTGAACCCACAAGCTGGCTTGTGAGCTCACGATTGTCCCTGACGTGCGGCATCATCCCCGAATCCATGCTGTATCTACCTGTCCCCCCGCTGGGTTGTTCCCGCCCGGACCCAGCGCTCGGCTACCATACGCTACTCTCGTCGGGCTGTCTATGCCGCGCGCTGGTCAGCCAATGCTGTGCTGGGTGTGCGGTTATAGATCAAACGCCGGGTGCAGGCAAAATTTGCGGCTGTGGCGGGAGCGTAGGCTGCGGTTGAACCGTGATCTTGACCACCGACGTGGCCGAGGGAAGCGAATCACCGGAGCCGTTGTGCGCCGTGATCTTGTAACTGTTGACCGTGGCGGGTGGGTGGTCCAGGGCCTGATCTGACGGCTTGCCCTGGTATTGGAAGCCGTCGTCACGCGTGATTGTGACCGAGTCCGCATCCAGCGTCGTCCACCTCAACTGGACAGGATCGCCCTCCATCACGGTGGCGGGAACGACCGTGAATGTCTGGACGGCCGGAATGACATCCACGGCGAGAGGATCGGAGATCGCCGGTTTGCCATCTGCCCCGGTCACACTGAGCGTGTAGCGCGTGCTGTGGTCGGCGCGCAGCGTATAGGAGGTCTGACCGCTAACATCGATCGGGTCGCCACCCTCGGGCTGCAACACGGTCCTGGTGCGGTCGTTTGCTCCGTCCACCTGCCATGCCAGGGTCAGGAGGTCACCCGCGGAGATTTGTTTTGTAATCGGCTGAAAATGCGGTTGCTTGATCGGAATCACGACGATGTTGGGGGTCTGGGCGGGTGCGGCTGATCCATCGGCGTTGGTTGCGGTGAGCGTATAGGAACCGCTTTGCACGGGTCGGACCGTGATAGAGCGAAGCAGCGTGACATCTCGGTCGCTGCCGTTCAACTCCAGGTCGCCAGCCATGCCACTCAACGTGAGCTGGGTAAACCCATCGGCCATCCATGTCAGGGTGACGGGATCGCCCGGGAACACCTGCTGCTTATCCGGCTGAAACTGCGTGATGCGCGCGGCGCCGAACTGAACGGTGGTGTCTCTCGTCGCCGGAGACTTTGCCAGATCATTGCTGGCGATAAGGTGGTAGGTTGTCGTTTTTTGCGGATACACCGTGATTTTCGGGTCAGTCAATGGCGACGGCAGTCCGTCGGCGGGCTGGATTGTCACGCTTCGCGCATTGTCGACCTGCCACTCCAGCACTACGGGATCGCCAGGTTTGGCTGGCGTTGGAGGAGTAGCCGTAAAGCTCGAGACGCGAAGCACCTTGACTGTGGCTATCATGGTGGTGGGCAAGCCGATGATGTTCTTCGCCGTCAATTTGTAGTCGGTGTTCTGCGTCGGAGTTACCGCCTGCGAGCCGGTCGGCAGGTCCACTTGCTGGGTACCGGACGGCGCCTCCAGGGTCCCCTGGCCTTCGCCACGTCTGACGTTCCACCCCAGGGTTGTCGTGTCGCCAACAGCCACCAGGGGTGGATCGGGCACGAGCTTGATGTCGGGTGGGAGCAGCCAGATGTAGCCAGCAATGACCACGGCGGCGAGCACCGCCAGGATGGCGAGAATTGGTTTAAGGTCTGACTGCACGTGCCCGAACAGACGCTGGAGCCACATCGGAATGCGCGGCGGACACGTGAGATACGTCTCCTGCGCTTGCCACTGTGCTCCAGCGGTTGCCTTGACGCTGGCTTTGTGGACCCTTGCCGGACCAAACCAGTGGCGATGTTTGACGCGCAGCTTCAAATCAATGGAAGACTCTGCGCCATTTGCTACGGAGACCTCGGACTCATCCAGATGCGCTTGCAGCTCCTGGGCGGTGTCAGCCTGAAGCAAGACCACAGTCGGCGTGTTTCCGTCATTGTGCACCCCGATCTGCACGCGACCGCGGCTTCCCGATAGCTGCATCGGTTCGACAGCCAGTCGGAACGCTTCAAACGGTTTGACGATCAACTGGCCGCTCGCGGTTCGCCTGAGTCGGCGGTTTTCCAGACCGGTCGCCTGAATGAGAAGCGGATAGATACCGGCGCGCGCGGCTGAACTGCGGGGAGGCATCAGCAGCAGCGTCAAACGCGCGGTCGCGCGCGGATCACGCATCGGAGCTGACGACGTATCGAGCCGGACTCGCGGCAGCTCGCCCTGCGGTGGCGTCGTTCCATCGGGCAGCACGATGCTGTACCAACCTGGCGGAAGACCAGTGAGCTCGATATCGAACCGTTCGACTCGGCCGGAGAAATTCGCCAGGCTCAGGAGTACTGTCTGGCTGGCGCCGGCGTCCAGGGTGATATCGGACGGCGGGCCGAGCACCAGGTCCACCAGGTCGGAGTCGACATACTGAGCCAGTGGTTCCTGGTTGAATATCACGACGGCGTTGCCCATGCGCAACTCGTCACCGTGCGTTAGCTCGATCTCCTGGCCGCGTTGCAGCGAAACTCCGTTCAGAAATGTAGAGTTCCTTGCCCGACTCTCCACGCGCAAGAACCACGTGTTGCCGCGCAGGAACAGCGACCCGTGCTCGCGCGAAATGGTCATACCGTCCGGAAGGTCGCGCAGATCGATGTCTGGCCGGTACTTTCCGTCATCCGAGTGGCGACCCAGCGAGAGCGTGCTGTGGTCGGCCATCGGCAGCGGAAAAGAAAGGGCCCCGGAGCGGAACTCAGCCGGCGTTCGCGCATTCCGGAAAACAGTGGCGTTTGGATCCGAGTCAAGTACATCACCATTGGCTCGGAACACCAGGCTGACGGTACCCAGCCGAATCTCGTCGCCGTCCTTGAGTGGCGCCTCTTGCTCCGGCAACACGAGCTGGCCCGCGACGAGCGTCGCATTGCTCGCGCGCGTCTGGACCTGGAGAAACCAGTCCTGGCCCGAGCGATAGATGCGAGCGTGGTGCCGCGAAACAGTTTTGCCGCCTTCCAGCGCGCCTAGATCGACGTCCGGATCCGCGAGCGAACCGTCCTCCGCATGCCTGCCGACGAGGGCCTCGTCGCGAACAATCGGTAAGCGAGATCCGGTGGCGGTGATGAGCTCAGCCATGACAGATCCAGGTCAGCTCTCGATGTCCAGCGTGTAGCCGGCCGCGGCCGGTTTGTGTTCGTTCAGTAAGCGTTCGACCATCGCGCGATCAATCTGACCGTCTGCTTCCTGAGAATGCTTGATGCGCACGTGGAAGACGAACGGTTGGTTGGGGTCCTGGGTGATTTGCGGCGTTGCGCCTGTCCAGACTTCGAGCATCTTTGCCAGTCCATATGCTGTGCCGCGAAAGCGATACAGGTCTGAGACTTGCTCCACGAGATCGCGTGTGCGCGCCTCCGGCCAGTGAAAGCCCGTCTTGAAGTCGAACCAGCCGGCCAGCCAGGGCAGGAAGGCCTCCGGGCAGGTACGCGGATCGAAGTACATCTCGATGTGGTCCTGGCGCTGCTCGAGCGCTTCCCAGATCGCTTCGAAGATAAGCAGATAGCGGCCCAGAAAGTCGTTTTCGGCGAAGACCGCCGGCAGATAGTCCAGATATTTGCTGAGCCTTCCAGTGGGCGGCGGCACAGGAAGCGTCGGCCGACGCGGATACGTTGGCACGACGTTGACAAAGTCCTGGAGGGACACGTCAGCACGGTGTTGCGTCCCGTTGGTTGCTGACGGAAGTGGCGTTATTCCGTCCGGGTGTTCGGCTGGCGACCGACGCAGCGCGAACAGATATGGGCCGACTTGCAGGACGTAACCCGCCTCGAGCCGCGTTGGCCGATTCGGCAGCAGCCGCACGCCGTTGAGGTAGGTTCCGTTGGCGCTATCGAGATCAGTGACCACCAGTCCGGACGGGCCAGTGCTCAGCTCGATGTGGCGCCGCGACACGCCTGGGTGTTGCAAGTACAGGTCATTGTCGGGCGCGCGACCGATCCGGAGGACATCGAACGTTAGCGGAATGGTGCGAACGACGTCGCCCTGATATTCCACCACCAGCACGCCGTCCTGGCCCGGCATCGAACTCATGTGCGTCGATCAGCCTTCATTCCTGACAATGCCCACTCGCAGGTGGTGCTCGCCAGAGCAGATCAGCGCGTCGGCCGGTACCGCCACGTGGCCTCGATCGACGGCAACGGCGGCGGCCTGCGATTCCGCGACGGTCATGCGCAGCTCGTCGGCATACTGGACATCCGGAATCTGCTGGAGCCGGCCGATCAGCTCGGCTCGATTGAGATCGCGCCCGAGCGGCCACCCGTCTCCCTGAGGTCCGCCGATGTACGGGTTCAAATAGCGGTACAGCAACCGCTCGCCCTCTTCCCGCGCGTGCTCCATAAGGGCCGCGTCTGTGCCGGGGTTGAAGCGCAGCGTTGCGTTGACGGATACCCACCGGTAGCGCGGCGAGCGAACTTCCACCGTGGTGCCGAGCAAGCGCTGCGCATCCAGGCGCGCCAGGACGGCTTCCGCCAGGTCATCCGACAGGATGAGCTCGTCGGGCGAAACGATCCCGGCTTCGGCATTGTCGATGCCGGGCAACACGAGCACCACCACGTGGCCGGGCCGCGGGGCGTCGGTGGAACCTGGCTGCATGCCTGGACTGATGCAATAGGCGCGCGCGACACGGTCGGTCCGCGCGGCGATGAACTCGTAATCATCCGCTGTCACAGCACGAGCGCGGCTGCGCAACGTCTGCGGCGCGTGCAGCTTTGCGTCTTCGAGACTTTGTGGATCCAATCCACCGGAGGCCGGCCCGCGGTTGGTCACACTGGCAACGTATGGAATGGAGGACTTCATGACGGTGATCGTGTTCTTCGACAGGTTGCCGCCGATGCCTCCGCCATACTGGTAGCGTTCCATGCGCACGAGCGCGCCCTTCGCGGGAATGGCCCCAAAGCTGTAGACCTTGCCGGTTGGCTGCAACAGACTCGGACCGAAGGTGAGCTCGCCGGTCAAACTGTCGAGCGTGTAGTGGCGGTCCGTCTCGCGTGACTCCGCGAAATCCTCAGTCTCATTCCAGGTCTCCTCTTGTCCGTTCGCCAGGATGACCTTGAGATGGTCGCGGCGGCGGTCGCGCCCAAGCAGCGGCGCGTTCTGCAACGTGAACACCTGACCGGCGGTTCCGTCGCTGCGGCCGAGAACTTCGTTCCTGACAGTGACGGCCTGCCGCGCGGTGGCGGTCGCTCCGCGGGATTCCACTTGCAGTTGACTGACCAGTGGCGACTCCACGAAGAGTCCCTGGTTCGGCTGCGGCTCCGTGAGCACACATCGCAGCCAGTACGGAGCCTGCCCGGGCAACACGCCGGAAAACGAGACCGGCTCCATGTGCGGCGCGTGCAGGATGATGTCGCCAGACTGGTTCAACGCCCGGGTGAAATCATGCTCCACTTCGCACGGCGCCCAACCACCTGGTCCTTGCCAGACTTCCCACGACCACGGCGCGTCCAGGGGATTGACGCCGGAGCCCGCCGCATTCTCGCAGACGAAGCGAACCGCCAGGACGTGGCGGGTGTGGTCGGCGTCCAGGGCGAAGTACAGTCCATCACCGGCGCGCGGCCGTGTGGAGAAGACTTGAAAGGCGGCGCCGCCGTATTTGAGTCGGGCAACGTCCCGGCTCACCCATTCGTCCGATTGCTCACGACCGTGCGTAAAGATTCCGGTGACGTTGACAGGCCAGATGGTCAGGTTGCTTTCGGTGGTGAATACGATCGCCTTGCTCGTCTCCGTACGGACCGTGGCGACCTCGGTACCCTCCGGAATGATCACCTTGTTCGGCTGCGGAGCGGACAGATAGAACGTGACCGGCGCTTCGGCGGCGCGCGGAGCATCAAGCTCGATTCCAATCAATTCGAGCAGCTTTGTGTACACCTTGTCCGGTACCTGGTTCACGCGGTACAACACGAGCTCCGTCATCCAGGCGAACAACTCGATGAGCGTGACGCCAGGATCGCTGACGTTGTGATCGGTCCACTCCGGACAGTACTGCGGGATGCGCGCCTTGGCCTCGTCAACCAGGCTCTGGAAGGTCCGATCGTCCAGTTTCGGCACAGGCAGCGTCATCGTCGGGCTCCAATCTCCTCTGGACCAACGACCTCTTCGCCCGGGATGCGGTAGAACGGGAATACCAGGGAGCGGCGATCGGCGGTGGCCTTGATCTGATACTTGATATCTATCAGGAGGCGTTCGGGAGTTGCCGGATCGACTCGCACGTCGACCTCCTCGACACGGATGCGAGGCTCCCACATGTTCAGCGCCTCTTCGACGTAGTAACTCGCCAGACCCATCAACGATCCGTTGTTCGGCGCGAACGCGAGGTCATGAATCCGGCAGCCAAACTCCGGGCGCATCACGCGCTGGCCTTTGGGCGTGAGCAGGATGATCCGGATTGCCTCCTCCACGTCCCGCTCCTGGCGCGCAAACGCGATACGACCGTGCGCGTCGATCCGCGGCGGAAACGCCCAGCCGGTTCCGAGGACGTCGGGCATCAGTTGATACTCACCGTCAAGCCTTTGACCGTCGTCGTCGCGGAAGCTTCCAGGTCGGCAGTCATGCCCTTTAGCGTGAGCCCTGCCTGCGCCTCGACGTTCGCAGACGCACCGTTGAGCTTCAGATCGTTCGTGGCCTTGACCTGAACGCTCTGCCCTTCAATGGTAATGCTGTTCCCGGCCTTCAAGGAAACGTCACCATCCACCGAAATCGTGAGATTATTGTTCGAAGAATCGAGTTTGATGACGTTGTTGCCGGTCTTGTCGAGGATGGTGATGCTCGGTCTGTCATCCGAGTCATCAAGGGTAATCGTGTGCCCGGAGCGCGATTTGATGATCCGCTGATTGACTTTGCCGGAACCGATCACGTCACTCTTGCTGCCCGGCGGCGCGTCCTGGCCGTTCCACAACCCGCCCAGAATGTACGGATGATGAATGTCGCCCTGGTCGAAGCCGACAAGTACTTCGTCGTTCACCTCAGGCACGAACTGGAGCCCCCGGTTGGCACCGTTTCCCGGAGAGATAACCCGCGCCCAATCGCTTGCGTTGTCCGCCGAAAGACACGGGTAGCGCACCTTGACGCGTCCCTGCCCCTTGGGATCGTCATTGTCGGTTATCACGCCGACCGCGAGACCCGGCATTCTGGCGTCCAGGCCATCGGCGTCGTGACGCAAGACGCTCAGCAGCGTCATCGGGCGATGGCCCGAAACGACGAAGCGCGTGGTGTAGCCCTCGTCATGTCCATGTGTGTGCGTCGTCCCCGTCACGAAGTAGGTCCCGTCGAAGCGATTGCCAAGTCCACTAACCGAAATCGAGGCGCCAGCCTTGATTGAGGGGTTGCCTGTGCCAAGTCCTTCGGCGACCACGAAGTCACCGGCTGCGCGGTCCATGACTGCCTGTGCCATGCGCTCCGCTTCCGACTGGCTGGCGGGCAACTGATTGGTCACGAACGCCTCGGCGGTCAGGTTGAACGCGCTCTGGGCCAGGTCCCCGCCGGTGCGACTGTCGTTGGTGCGAGGCGCGCCGTTGCCGCGTTGCGCCCGCCCAACAATATCCTGGCGATTGTCCGGATCCCAGCCTCGAACTGTGGCGGAATTCAACTGCCCGACAGTCGTGAGACGCGGGTGAAACTCGCTCAGCGTCTGCCCCCAGTGGAGTTCAATTGCCGCCGCGTTCGTGCCTGCCGATTTGCAATGGAGCGTTTCGCCCTCCACATACATCAAAAAGCCGAGAGCCATGACCCGATCGCGCAAGAACTCCAGGTTCGATTCATTGTCCTGCAGGACGTAGTCGTGTACCTGTGGCGTATTGCCGATGTCCGTCTGGAGGTTTACTTCTCCGGCGATCGTCTGGATGATGTCACCATCGGTGACGTTCTGAAACGAACGGACGTGCTGGCCGCGCGCCAAGCGGTGGAGGCGATCGAACGCGCGCACCACCAGGCGCTGGTGGCCGGGGATGAATTCTGGTTCGAGTTCGACGACTTCGCCGTCAAAGATCGGGTGCTCGGATTGCGCGACTTTCGAAGAGATCTTGATGGAACGACCTGGTCCCAGCCGCTCGTCGTCCACCCACTTCCCGAGCTGATCGTTGAACGTGATAGAGGCGACGTCCGGCAGATGCAGACTGTTTTCTACGGTGACGTCGAGCAGGTCTTGTGTCAGATCGACTGGCGCGGGCTGGCCATCCAGCTCCAGGTAGACCTGACTGAGCAGGGCGGTGGTGTCAGGCACGTGTCGGTATCCCCAACTGCAAACCGGGACGCAGATCGCGCACCGACGTCAGACGGTTGGCGTCGGCGATGGTGCGCCAGCGGCCTGCGTCGCCGTACACCTCGTAGGCGATTGAAGCGAGCGAGTCACCGTGCTTGACGGTCCACTGGCGTTCCCCGCCGCTTCCGCCGGAGGTTGGATTGGTCCCCGGCAATTGGCCGTCGTCGGTGATCTGCTGGAACGTCACATTTAGGGTCGCGCGCACCGGCGTACCGTCAGCGCTGAACAGCGTGAACTTCTGGGTTATGCTGGTAATAACCGCCACGAACGACCATGCTGGGCCCCACTGGAAGCGGACCTTCGGCGGACGTGACTTGGTGGTCTTGTTGTCGGTCAGGCCTGGTTGGACTTCTGCCAGCCGCCAGATCCTGGACGTGTATTGACTGCGCACGTCTCTCGAACCGCTTGCACCCACGTACGTATCGAAGAGCAGCTGCAGCGTCAGCGTTGCGGGTTCGCCGCCGCTGTACTGCTGCTTCGGCACGTTGGTTCCGGCGTTGCTGTTTCCACCGCCACTGGATTTCGGCGGGCCCCACTTGTTCTTCTTGGTGATCGAGTACTCCTTCGGATTGAACATGCACTCGATGATTGCTCCGGTGTCGATGTTGATGATCTGGGCCTTGGGCAAGGTCAGCGAACCGCCGGCCGCGGCGGTATTGGCTACGCCGAAGGTGGTGGTTGACATCAGTGAATCCAGCATCCTCCGTGGTCAGCGGAACCGGCGGCTTTCGGATGCCAACCGGCGTCGAAGCAGAATGTAGACGTGGCGTGCGAGGGCATCCAGGTCTGGCTCCACGCCTTGCGCCGAGTCGTGCTGGTGGCCGAAGTCGTCCTGGTTGGCTGTAGCCGATTGCGAATCGGGCGGTGGCAGATCACGGTCCTCTTCAGCGGTCTGAACAGGTGGCGGCGAAGGCGGAGCGGCTGCTGCCGCGGCGGAGATTGGAGAGTCGGAAGTTGCCATCGGCCAGTCGGTTGGCGGCGTGGTCAGCCAGTCCGGAAGCGGTTCCCAGGGGGCTGGCAGACCGTTGAAGTTGGTGGGAGTCGCGGCGCGGCCGGTGGAGAACTCCGCTGGTCCAGGGGAAAAAACGCCGGAGGTCGCGGGTTCTGGCCTGACTGCGCCGCCGCTCACGGCGACCGTCGTCATGCCTTGCTGCGCGGCAGATTTGACGTTGGCTTCGACCTGTCGGGCGGGCGCCTCCGCGTCGGCCGATCCGGCTGAGGCGATGTGCGTCAGTTCGTGAGCAAGCAATCCTAAACCAGCCGGGTTGGCGTCGCCCTTGCCGGGCGCCAGAAAGACGTCGTAGCCGTCGGTCACGGCGTCGGCGCGGAATGCGCTGGTGACCTGAGTGGCGGTTTCGCCTCGGTGCAAGCGCGCATCGGCCGGGTCTACGCCGACAACGGGCCGCAAGAAGCGGAGCGCCGTCTGGCTCACGGGTTCAGTGGAATCCTGCGGAGCGCCCGCGGCACCCATGGTTCGCAGGTGTGGCGGCTCGGAGTCCCGCGAGAAAGGTCCGACGTTGTCGGCCCTGGATATGACGAAGGCTGTTGGCAACTCAGTCGGCTCCGCATGCTCCAGTGACGGCTCGCTCTGCGCGTCGTGCGTTGCTTGCGACTCAGTTGCCGCTGCGGAGGCTGATGGCGAATCGCGCCGCGTGGCGTGCGCTGGTGACGGCTCGCTCGGCAGGGCGTACGGTGCTGGTGACTCGCTCCGCGTCGCCTCTGTGCTGGGCGATTCCAGCCGGGTTGCCACCACCGTTGGTGACTCACCGGCTGTTGCGTGTGTTGGCGACGCCTCGAACCGTGTTGCGGCTGGCGACGGCAACTCGCGCTGCGTGGCGTGCGTTGTTGGCGAGTCCAGATGGGGTGCGTATGCCACCGGCGACCGCCGCGGCGTCGCGTCTGCGGTAGGCGACTCTCGCGGCCCTGCCAACGGTGTTGGCGACTCGATCGGGATGCCGTACGGTGCTGGCGTGTCCAGCGGCATTGCGAGCGCATTCCGCGACTCGCTTCGCGTGGTCTGCGCTGGTGACGCCTCGCTCGGGCCGGCGTACGTGGATGGCGACTCGCTCGCCAGCGCGTACGCATTCCGGGACTCGCTGACCGTCGCGTACCAATGGGGCGACTCGGTCCGCGTGGCGTGCGTTGTCTGCGACTCCGGCTCCGCTGCGTATGCTGCTGGCGACTCTCTCGGCGCCGCGCCTGGGGCGGGCGATTCCAGAGGCGTTACCGCCTCTAGGGGCCGTGCGTACGGTGTTGGCGGCTGCAGCGCGCTCGCGTCGCTAGTTGGTGCGGCCAGCGGCATAGCGCGCACGGGTGTCGCCTCGCGCGTCGTCGGCTGCCAGGTGTGCGGCAGCACTGCCTCGCGTTCAGCCTGTGTGACAGCGGGCGCAACCATGTATATGGGCTGCCCCAGGTGGTGAGGCGCTTCAACAGTTGGAGTGGAAGGTTCGGACTCCGGAAAACCGGATGGCGCAAGGCCAGAATCGTCGGTCGCGCTCGGCACGACGCCCGAGGGATCCTGCCACGTGGGTGCTGCTGTGGGCGGAGACTCCGGGAGCGCTGCCGACGCCGCGGCCCGCCGATCCGTCCCTTCGCGAACGGTCGCAGTCGCGTCCGCGAGTAATTCCGCACCCTGCAGTGGACGTGAAACGCTGGCCGGCAACCCGCTGGTTGGCGACGGCGGGCTTCCAGATGTCGTCGGCACAGCTACGGTGGGTAGCGCAGCGGAGGCCGATGGCCGTTGTCCGGAGCCCGTCAGGACCGACGCGCTCGCGCTCACATCCGAGGCAACGGGGCTGTCAGGCTGTGGCTCGGCGACGATGCTTCCCGTTACTGAATGTGACTCCACGGAGAGGGTGGCGTCCGTGGCCGACGCCGCAACAGGGACATTGCTCGCCGTCGACACTGCCGCAACTCCACCTGCACTGGTGGCGCGGCCGTTCGCATCCACCATCGGAGCCGGCGCCAGAAAGCCGCTGACGGTGCATGCCGCGGCGGTTTCGCTTGCGGCGACCGGTGCCGGCGCAGCCTGTGCGTTCGTAACTTGCACTTGTGCGCTAACCGTCTCGGACGTCAAGCCGCGCCCTGCGCTTGCCGCTTGCTCCGCCTGAATCTCCTCCAGTGGCCGACGCAGGATTCCGAGGAGTGCGGCCCATTCGAAGAGCGTCCGCTGCTTCCTGGTGGGCGGCTCTTCTTGAGCCTCCGGCGCAGCCGTCGGCTTTGGCTCAGCCACGGGTTGAGCGCTTTCAGGCGACGCTGCAGACCTGGCTCGACGGGGGGACGCAACGCGTACTTCGGCGATGCGTTGGCCAGCGGGGGCAGACGGCGCCACCGCAGGCACGGCTTCCGCCGCCGCGGCGTGTGGCCTCGGCTCGGGCGGCGCGGCAGCCTCCACGGCCGGC